>Ga0138256_10003531_pt1 | contig 16620 bp, 17 predicted proteins | sample KNB2016incub_MG_FD_105486 | JGI IMG/M metagenome (GOLD analysis project Ga0138256, IMG submission 105486) | Active sludge microbial communities from wastewater in Klosterneuburg, Austria - KNB2014incub_MG | ecosystem: Engineered > WWTP > Activated sludge > Unclassified | place: Austria... | reverse complement strand
CTACTTTTACTAAATATTTAAATTTTTTCATAATAGTTTAATTTACTTTTTATAACAAGGTGTATATGTAATGATTTCTTACATTCAATTAACCTTGTCTGTTAATAATTATATTAATTTTTTTTTAATTAAAGTTTAGTGTGAATCACTACATATACATCTAACCGTTATATGCAATGATACGTTATCGCTTCGTATTAAGTTTAGTGGTTATAATCTTTTTGTTTTATTTTTTCCAACGCACAAATATACGAATTAAATTTGAATTATTTTATTTATTTTAATATTATCATCATCAAAAACAACAATTTCATCAGTAATTCCATATCCAGTATCAGCATCTTCAATTATAGCAGTATCATAACCTTCATTACTTGCTGTTTCTAACCAACCTGCTCTTCCCCAATTTGTTCCTATGTTTTCGCCCTTTTCAATAGTTGTATTTCCAAGTTTTATATCACATTCATAAACATATACTACATCATTATTATCTTTTATGACAGAAGCATAATATTTAGCAAATTTCATATCCTTAAAAAAGAAAAACCCATTTTCTGCACCAATTTGACCACTTGTTTTATTTTCACCATATCTAAATTGTTTAAATTTGTTTGGTGAAGCATGATACCCTTTTATAATTTTTTCATTTTTATCAAATTGTGGTTTTTTGTTTGTTTTATTTTCTCCGTATAATATTTTTGCTTCTTCTTGTAATTCTTTTGTATTATCCATAATAAAAGTCCAATGATTACTACCATAATCTTTATCAGCAATTACCGTTTTATATGGTGCATATAATTGAATACTGTTTTTATAAACATTTTTACCATTATTATCTTTTACACGTCTTCCTATAATAATTTCATCACCTTTATTTATTCTACCATAAACTTTAATTAAATTTATATCATTCAAATAAACATATTCTTCAACAAAATCCTTTTCACTCCATTTACGAGCATTCTTAACAAAATCATCTAATTTACTTTTATCAAATTTATAACCATAATCTAATTTGTTGCTGTATTGACCAACATCTTCATTTAGAAATTCTCTTATCGTTGTTGCTAATAATTTACGTAGTTTCACGTCTTTCTCCATATATTTTACTTTATATATAAATATTCAAATTTTAAAATTCTTCCCACACAAAAATAAAATAAAATAAAAAGGTTCATCTTTCGTATTTAACATTTCTGCTATAAATCCGCACTGCATATAACAAAGTGTATAAGAAAGTTTGCTATCCAACGGTTGTAGTAATTTGGAAGTTTCTACAAGCAAACCTCCTCATACACCAAACCGTTATGTTTAATTGTTCGTTCCTCACAACTACATCTAATGAAAATTCATTTTCAAGAAAAAACTTATTTAAGTATATTTCTTCACAAATTTTAAAGATCTCTGATGTTTTAAACTCTTCTTGTGTATATTTTTTAATCATTTTTAACTTTTCATACATTATGTAGGTTTATTCAGAAAGTATCAATATATAATATTGATACTTTCTATATTTAATTCTTCAATTTCATAATTTCTTTAAGAAATTCTTCAACTGAATATTTAGAAAAATCAATATCAATATCTTTTTGATTGACACCATTTGGAATACAAATATCAGAGAATACTTTATCTATACGAGGATCTTTTCTATCTGACATAAATTCCCATTGTAGATAGTTTATTGCCTCTAAATGAGGATTTATATCTCTTGTATTAGATGTTATATATCCAACTTTTTTGGGACTCTCTGAAAGAGAGTAATCATTAGATTCTAACTTATGTTTAACTATTTGGTAGTATTCACTTATAGTGAGTCTATTTCCTGAATGTTGTGTATCCATTTTATAGTATTGATTATTTCAATTTTCTGAACTTTATTATTTAACTTCTTTTATTGACTCAAAACAATTTGGCTTTATATTTTGAAGTGTATAAAACCCATCGTTTCTTAAATTTATATCACTATATAAATTATTTATACACCTACCATCTACTTTATAGATACAATATCCACTTTTCGTCTCATTTTTAATATTCTCACCAAAACTAATAGCAATATTCAAATTATCTGTTAGATATATTCTATCTGGATGATTTGATTTCTTATTACCAGTTTTTGGAATAAACCCTATTTTAGAAATTTTATCTTTGAATTTTATAGGAGATACATGGTAAAGTATTTCCGGAACTGGAGTTTTTATATCATATTTGGGTTCTAAATAAAAGGCAATAGGACAAGTTTCATTATCATATTCTTTTATCCAATTATCACCATCAAATGTGATCAATGAAATGAAATATCCAAGATTAGTTATTATTGGTAGATACCTTTCTAATTTTTGAGGAGGTTGATTTTCAATATAAATTTCTCCATCACTTTCCACTTCAATAATCAATTCAGGAAATCTTCTTTTTAGAATATTAACTGATTTTTCTATTGGATGTGTATGTATCAGACCTTCAACTATTGCTAATCTACCAAATTTTGTTCTTTTTAAAATTTCATTATAGATATAATTATCTTTTTCTGAATTTTCTATATTATCAATATACTCTTTATATTCTAAAATAAACTTAAAAGTGTTTCCCATAGTTTTTTATTTTTTTCTATCTGACATAAATTCCCATTGCAGATAGTTTATTGCTTCTAAATGAGGATTTATATCTCTTGGGTTGGTAGTTCTTTGTTGGGTCTCTCTGAAAGAGAGTAATCATTAGATTCTAACTTATGTTTAACTATTTGGTAATATTGTTGGATATCATTTGGTAAAGAAGTTATTATTATTTTCTATTATTATCATAATTCAAAATAATATTTCTCTCTTCTTCACTTAATTCAAAATAATCAAATAGAAGTTCATCTGTCCATTCTCTATCAAAAGTGATCAATGGTACCCACTTAAATATATCAGAAGTAACGTGTTGTTTTATTTTTCTCAATCTAACTAAAAATGAAAAAAAACGAGTTTCTAGGTAACTTTTAAATGATAATAATTCTTTTTCTGAATCAAAATCAAAAAAAATAAACGATTCACTACAAACATCAAAGGGTTTTATAATCTCTATTCTATTATAAAATTCTTCTAACATACCGCCTTTACCTGATGCAGATGGTATTGCTAATTTCCATCTATTTACTTTCTTACCAGAAAGATCGATATTATTTAAATACTTTATTAGACCTTTTTGTTTTGATACAAAACATTTAATATCACCTTCGTCTAAGAACCTATTATCATTAGTTTTTATATTAAAGTGTCCTTGTGAATTGAATAAAGTTTGTATATTATTATACTTTATAACTTTATCTATTATTTCAAATGTTTCTTTACTTATATCATTTGGTATAATATCAATGTTTTCAATATTTAAAAGTTCTCCGTTAAATATAATATCTCCATAATAATTCGAATCTAATATAAAGTAACAAACACCACCTTTGATATCAGCATTATCAAAAAATTTATTATCATCATAATGGTTAATGTATTTTAATCCAAAATTATTTAACATTTTATTTCTAAATACTTTAAGATTTGATTTAATAAACCATCTGGATGGAATAATCATTATTACATTATCTGACTCTGATTGAGCTTTACTCACCATCAGATGGTATATATCCTTAGAAGCGTTATTATCACCTCTCGCTTCATTATATGGTGGATTAGTACATATCAAGTCAAACTTCTCTACTCCAAAAGTTTCTTTAATATTTAATTTCAGATAATCACCTCTATTGAAATTCATCTTGTATTTATTCTCAGGATCAAATAATTGGAGATAGATAAACAAGTTTTTACTTTGATACTCATTGATATAGATAATTTCTTCTAAAATCCATTTTAATCTTTCTTCTGGATCAGGAAATTCATCACAATTGTACTGTCATTTTCCAAAGCCCTAAAACAATCATCTACACTATCATGTTTGAAGTAAGTAAAAATACTCAACAACATAGTTTTATCAACTAATGCCTTAGCAATCTCCATCAATTTAACTTGACTTATTTCTTCTTTCTTTTCTCCCTTCTTACCACCAACATTTCCACCTTTTTTACTCTTACCTTTATCAATACCATCATCATTCAAATCTTCATCAGAAGATGATGAACCACCCTTAATACCAATTGCCATTAAAGCCTTACTGATATTGTCATGTCCCAACTTATCTTGTAAAATAACAGATTGGTAATTAAATCTCGGTCTTTCTAAAACAGACCTATTATATTCATTATTGAATCCATCAAAATCAACTTTAATCATTTCACCTTCAATTCTATTGAAGATATTCACACACTCAACCCATTCTGAAATGTTTTCAGTTAATGATTTCCCATTATTTTTTGAGATAATGTTTTGATATTCCCACATCAATTCAAATGAACGAGCAGCATTGAAATCCAATACCCAACAATTTTCTTTACCATCTCTTGGAGATTGACATCTAAATGAAGCTTGAACATACTTATCAACTGATCTCCAATCATTCATTAAAACGACCATATCACAATCGTCCAATGTAATTCCAGTTGTTAATTGATCAACTGCTAAAATTATACTCCGCTTATCACCAGATTTAAATTCTCTTCTGATCCTTTTTATTAACTGATTAGATGAATATTCATTACTATTTGTAATATGAATATTGAAATCATCATAAGATTCTAATTCATCTAATAACTCTTTCAATTTATACTGAATTGAAATATTTGGAACAAATAATAATATAGATTTTACAACAGAAAATTCACCATTATTTTTAAATGGGTATGTAGTTCCCAATTTATCTCTTCTACAAATATCTCTATCACCTGACAATTTCTTAAAAAGATAGATAATATCAGATTTGTAATAAAATTCATCACCTTCAATTCTAAAAAACTTATCAAACTTGAATTGTTCTTCATCAGAAAAATACTTCAATTCCGATTTCTCTGATCCAGATAGATTCCAAATAAGGAAGTTAATATCAGCATAAGGGTATAGTTCAGGATATTCTTTTTTCAATTTAACTTCTTCAACCAAAGTATAGTTGTGAATTTGTTCTTTTGAAAATCTACCACATAATAGATTTCTTGTTGGAGTTGCTGATAAACCCAACATTCTTGTATATTTAATCTTGTTTAAAAAATCTTGTGTTTTCTCTGTCTCAACTCCATAATGAACTTCATCAATAACAAGTAAATCAAATTCTATGTCCTTAATCAAGTCAAACTTTTCTTTTTCAAATACTTCTTCACCACCTTTAACATCTTGTAAGGAAAGGAGAACAATTGAGTTTTTATCAGGATTTAATTCAATTTTATCCAAACCAGATCCAATAATAATTTCAGTGTTTGAAAATCCTTTAAATCCTAAAATGACTTCTTCCCATTGAAAGTTCAAAATAGGATATGATGTTAGAATAACAACATTTTTGTAGTTGTTCTCCTTTATGTTATAGATTGTTGTAAATGTTTTACCAGACCTTGGTTTATGAGCCAATAAACATCTTTTATCAGTTGAATTAAAACATTCGTTAATTTTAGTATTAGATTCAATTTGATGAGGTTTTAATTTAATTTCAGATTTATGTAGATCAGAATTGTCTAAAATAGATTCAATAACTCTTTTAATTTCTTCTACACCACCTTCAACTTCAAACCATTCTCGGTTATCTCTAACTCTTTTTCCAAGTCTTTCATAAAATCTATGAATTTTTTGCTCAACTTCATAAGCAGATAATTCAGTTTCTCCTGAAATATCCATTTCATATTGCTTTTCTAATCTTTCTGGATTTGATGTTCCATCTTGTTGTGAAATACGAATAGAACCAGAACCTTGGTTTGTCATTCCTATTTTGAACCAACTCTTCAATTTATAAGTTGGTGTAGTATATACATATATAATTTCTTTCATTGAATTAAAAAAGTTAATTCCTCAAAGATAAGGAAAAAGAGCAAAAATTAAAAATGATATATAAATAATAGGAATTAGTTTAGGTTAAACAAGTATATAGTTCCCAAAATTTATATAGGTTTAATATATAATTTTCAATGAAGATAAAAAAGCTTAGGGATGTTTTAGACTATAGAACTAAAGTACATATTAACCATAATCATGGGATTAGAATTTATTCCATAACTGATAATAACGACAGGATAGTTGGATCATTTGTGATAGATATCAATTGTGATGAATATGGTAACGAATATTTCGGATCTGGGCATCTACAAGACCTCTCGTTATCCAAAGAATACATAGGGATAGGCATATCTAAACTAGTATTCCAAATACTTCTAAACGAATCCAGAAAGACTGGATATCAATCCATAAATTTATCCGTCCAGTCTGATAATACCCCAGCAATTAATTTATACATATCTCTAGGCTTCAGAATAGAAAATAGAATAGAAAATAAAATATTAATGACACTAGATATGTGATCAAGGGATATTCTGTACGGTAAGATCCAATATTCTTTTAATCTTATCACTATTAGATTTCTTCAAAACATTCCTCAAAATGGTTAAGGGTATAAGAGTACCTGGTAAAAGGTATATAAGTCCTATAAAAGACCCTTTAATAATATCATGTAAAACATTTGATAAGTTCTTAGCCGAGTCATCATCACTATACACCTTACCTGATTTAATATCAGCAATTGCTACTTTAGCATTATCTCTAACCATTCTAGACACCTTTATGCCACCACTAACTCCTAAAACCTTATCAATTTTATTGATAATCAAAATCAAATTATCCTCAGAAAACTTTCTCATCTTACCTATTATATAGATCGTTTAATTTGTTGTAAATTTAAAATAATATGATTATATTTGTAGGATGAAAATTTTAGCTATTGGAGATATACATGGGAGATCTTGTTGGGAAAAAATAGTTGATCAAAATTTTGATATTGTTGTTTTCATTGGTGATTACTTAGACACATATGATGATAACATAACCCCACGCAATCAAGTTGATAACTTAAAAAATATCATTGATTTTAAATTAAAGTTCCCGGAAAAGGTAAAGTTAATAGTTGGTAATCATGACTATCATTATATGCGTGGTATCAATGACCACTATGCTGGATTCCAATTAGGAATTAAATTTGATGTAGAAGAAATTTTACATAATAACAAAGACCTTTTCCAGTCATGTTTTATCTATGATAAATATTGTTTTACTCATGCTGGAATAACAAATACTTGGCTTAAAACTGTTAAAGAATGGTTCATTGATAATGGATTAGAATCTAATGGATTGGAAAATACTGTGAATTTACTTTTCGAGTTCAAACCAACTATGTTTAAATTCACAAGTGGTGAGTATTTTGATCAACATGGTAATGAAGTTACTCAAACTCCATTTTGGATAAGACCCGAAGCTCTAATAAAGGATAGGATACTTAATTACTTTCATGTAATTGGACATACACCTGGAGATCCTGAAATAATTTCATTTGTTGATGGTGGAATAATAAAAATAGATTGTTTAGAATCAGGATACTATTTAGAAATTGATAATGGATCTCCAATATTCAAAAAATGGTAGAAGGAGACACCATTTCTTGGAAACCCCACCTTAAAAAGATCATCAGATCAATAAAAATAGAAAAAATAACTGATGAGGTTCACTCCGAATACATTAAGTCAAATGTATCAGAGATCAACAATCGAATTGAAGATTTCAAAAAATCCATAGGATATAAAGTATATCGAAAATTCCCAAATGTAATACTCACAGGGTCGATGTCACTTGATATAACTTTTGGACTATCTAGAATACCTATAGATATGGATCTAATAACGTTAGATAGAAATATTAAAGATCTAGAGAAAAATATTAATTACTTTGATCCTGATATCTATCTTGGGTATAAGTATGTAACTGTATATAAATCTGATAACACTTCTTTTGGAAAAATGTGGTATGGGCAAAAGGCAGTTAGAAAGGTTGATTTCTTCAATTATGATGCTAGATGTATTGAAATATCTGGAATTAAGATACAACACCCATTGGATTTATTAGAAATTAAGATAGAAATGTATAATAATAACAATAAACCAAACTTTAAACATATTAAAGATGTTTTTGAAATATCAAAAAAATATAAATTAATTAGTTGATATTGGTCAATTTTTTAACTACCTTTGTTGTATGGTATACAACAGCCCTAGATATATTTATCCACCTCGTCCTAAAAATGCTATCCCACCAAGTGAATTGGGATTCTATGACAATGGTAGTATGATAGGACAAGTTAAAAGCAATGGTAGTAATTGTGTCATTATAACAAATGGTGATCAATATACCATCATGAACCGACACAATCAATATTTAACAAATTTTCAACTTGGAGAAGAAATCAAGTCACTATATCGTGGCAATGGAGAATGGATGATTATTAATGGAGAATACTTAAATAAAAATAAATCTGACGAAACAGGAAGTCCATTTAATCATAAATTGGTAATTTTTGATATACTTGTGTATCAAAATATCTATTTAGTAGGAAGAACAGTTGAAGAAAGAATTAATCTATTATATGAACTATATGGACAAGTAGAGTCAGAAAAAGAATATTTATATAAAGTATCAGAAAACATTTATATGGTTAAATCATATGGAGATAATTTTGAGAATCTTTTCAATAAACTTACTCCAATTGACTTAATCGAAGGATTTGTTATAAAAAGAAAAAATGCTAAACTGGAAAATTCCGGATCTGAATTAAATAACCAAAAATGGCAAATTAAGTGTCGGAAACCAACTAAAAATTACAAATACTAATCCGAATGAGATTCAGTGATCAATCCCTAAACTTAATTTAGTTTTTCTTATACACTATTATACCCTATCAATATCGTTTGGGTCTAAGAAATAAAAAATAATATGCAGCTTAATCAATTTAAAGAAAGTGACATTAGTAAATATATTGGTAGCATAGGTGCTGGACTAACACCATATATCCTTGAAGAAAGAGAATTGAGAGCAACTCAAATAGATGTATTTAGTAGACTTTTAAGAGATCGAATAATCTGGGTATCGGGAGTTGTTGATCAACATATGTCAGATATAATCCAAGCTCAACTATTATATTTGGATTCAGTTGAAAATAAAGATATAATACTTCATATAAATTCCCCCGGCGGATCTGTTCTCTGTGGACTAGGGATCGTAGATCTTATGAACTACATAAAATCTGATGTAGCAACTATAAATATAGGCATGTGCGCATCTATGGGATCCGTACTATTATCATCTGGGACCAAAGGAAAGAGATCATCGTTGATATATTCAAAAGTTATGACACATCAGGTCAGCCATGGGACTCAGGGAAATGTCCAAGACACCCGGATCAATCAAATGGAAGCTGAGAAATATAACTACATTCTATTTAAAATAATAGCTGAAAATTGTGGGAAGACCTTTAAGGAAGTTTTAGAATTCTCAAGAAGAGATCGTTGGTATAATTCTGATGAAGCTCTAGGATTTGGATTAATTGATGAAATCATTGGCACAGATAAAAATAAATCAGTTACTCAAATGTTAGAAGGATTTGATGAATATTATAAAAATGAAGTTTTAAGTGGTGTGCCATTGGACAAGTAATAGATTTTAATATATTTGATTAATATATACTCTATGGAAAAGTTCACTAAATTAAAACCACCTCAAGAAAATAAGAAAGATAAATTACCACTATTCTCAAATGATTATATGGATATAATTGAATATGAGGGATGGAGTATTATTAAAGAAAATGATTTTGTTGTTTGTGTTTTATATTTGATTGAATTGAATCAATTAATATTTAGATATGAGTATATACCAACATTTAAATATGCCGAAGGCCAAGAATATCATATAACTGTCATATCAGGATCAGTTGAAAGTGGGGAGTCCAAAGAGACATCCTTAATCCGAGAAATAGAAGAGGAGGCTGGTATAGTTATTGATCCAGAATTTAAAATAGAGTTCACACGCCCATTTTTCATTTCTAAGGGACATTCATCTAAATTCCACCCAGCTATAATAACACTAACTGAAAAAGATTATCATGAAGTTATATCTAATGGAGATGGTAGTAAGGCTGAAAAATTAAGTAAGTCAATCAAAATTGATGCTAAGTATATAGACTCAATTATACCATCGGATTTAATAACTGCATTCATGATACTAAAAGTCAAAGAATATCTTAATATGGAATGAGTGTAGAAGAAAAATTAAACCTAAATAAGAGAATAAGAGAATATAGTGGAGAAAATTCATTTATATTATCTCTAAAGAAATCATTATCAGGAAAGTATTGTCAAAAAGTTACTGTTGGTAAGAAGGTATACAAAGTCCTTTCGGATAGACAGTATGAATCATTCAAGTCTAGTAATTTATAAACTTTTAACTAATTTAAAATTATATTAGTATGATCACATTCAAAGTAACAAGTGAAAATGTTAAAAAATGGTTTCCCGAAACACACCAAGAATTCGTAAATGATCTTAGAAATTCTAAAAGTTCCTCAAGTGAAACTTTAGAAGATAATATAAGTTGGGTAGTCACATGGGGATTTTTTGTTAAAAAGGCAAACAATGAAGAAGAAAAAATTGAGCAGATGAATAACTATAGATCAAAAATGGATCTTGTCTATAATGAAAGAGTGAATCTGGAAATACCAAAAATAAGATGTTCTCTTAATATGAAAGCTGGATACTATCATAGAATGGATAGAGTTCTGGAAAAAGAAACGCCAGACTTTATAAAAGATATGGCTTTAGAGATAATAAAATATATGATATTCATGGAACAATCACAAATTGGAAATCCAGATGTAATTGAATCCATAAAAGAATTTTGTGATATGATGACATCACCGATGGAAGTTGATTTAGACAATTCTGATCCAGATAATATTGATGATATACTAGATAAAATAAATGAGGGAGGAATGGGATGTCTGAGTCCCAAAGATCTAAAATTTTTAGATAGTATGAGTAAGAATAAAAATTAAATTTGTGGAAGAAGTATAATTTTGAATTTGACCTATCTAAAATAATCCAAAAGTAAATATTATTATGTATATTTGTATATGCCAAATAAACCAACATCAACCAAGGAAAAGGAAGCTTGGTACTTTTCAGAGTCTAAACACTCAGGCCAAGTAAGAAGATTCTTAAACATTTCATATTTTGAAGGACATGTCCAAAAAGTAAATGGAATTGTCAAGCAATATAATAGCAATATAGATATTCTTTGCTCAGCTCTCTTACATGATGTTATCGAAGATTGTTATGATGACAAATGGGAAGGATATATTGACATTAAGGAGCAGTTTGGTGAAAAAGTTGCTAATATTGTCATGGAGCTAACATCAGATAGTAAAGAAATTAGATACAAATTTAATGGGGATAAGGCTAAGTATTTGATCAATAAAATGATGAATATGTCTGATGATGCTCTAGTCGTTAAATTAGCCGACCGACTTCAGAATATATCTGATGCATTTACTGCTAATGACCGTTTTCGTGAAAAGTACTATTACGAAACAAAATTGATAATGGACAGTGTTTCTCTAAGAGATGGACTCAATAATACACATAAAAAAATTATCTTGGATATAGTTTCTAAACTTGGAAATATAAAATCGATCTTTAATCTAAATTAGATTTATCCCCACTCTCCAGAAAAATTACCATTATACCAAATTCCACCATTAAAACTACCTGATTCGAATACCCCATTGAACCAAATTCCAGAATTAAAAAATGAATTTGAGAACTTAGACACTAACTTTAACCCAGTGCTCGAATACGTTCCAGTATCAACTGCAAGTAAATTAGATAAAAGTCTATCAACATAAATTTCAGTCACATTTAAAGACTCATCTAAAGTCGTATCCATCACCTTATATTTAATTGGATCTTGTGTACTCCCAAAAACTGAATATGTTGATGTTATTAGATCATCCACAACATAAAATTGATCCCCTATATTGAATCGATAAATACCATCTACTGTAAATATATTTGATGTAGATGAGTAGATCCCAACAATATCAATATCATTTAAAACCCCACCATGCCATACACCCGAATTAAAATTAATATTATGAACATTACCACCATATAAATCACCACTAAAAAATCCAGTATACCAATTTGAGTATTTATGTGTATCAGAAACATCTGGATTACCTAGATCATTAGTATTTAAATAAGAGTGAAATTGACCTGATAGGAATTTACCACCTAACCAATTAGCATTTCTGGTATTTGATGATTTTGTACCGAATCTGGATTCCAATCCATTAGATTCTTTAAATTCTCCATTATACCAAATACCATTTTCAAAATCACCTCCCATAAATTTTCCATCTAACCAAAATGAAGGGCCATTATCGGTATTGAATATTCCATCTTCCCACTCTCCCAATATCCAAACACCTGATAGAAATTCACCAGATAACCACTTACCATCATTCCACGTGCCGTCAAACCACCTACCAGATCTCCAAGTTCCGCCATACCACCTACCATCATACCAAGTACCACCATTCCAAGTACCACCAAACCACCTACCACCAAACCACTTTGAACTTTCTAAATTTGAGGATTTAGTATCATCAACTCCGATAGAAAGAAATTTATCCTTTATATTCTTAGAGTCCCATGTACCACTATACCAATCACCAGATAGCCACATACCAGAAACCCATCTACCACCAAACCACCTACCACATTCCCAAACTCCCTTATACCAAACAAGTTCCCTACCTTGATCAGACATTCCAATGACAGCGTCTCTTATCTCGGCTTCTAATATCCACGGATATTTACTAGAGAGGATCTCTATATCCATACCATCTATTAGACGGAATCTAAATTTATTATAGTCCATATTTTTAAGAAAATATCTATCACCACTAATATCATATTTTTCAGGTGTTATTTCAACTGACTGTTTTATTTTCTTATCCCCTATACCAAGATCAAATATATCAATGGGTTGGTAATTCAAAAATGGATCTTTTTTTACATACTTTATAACTAACCCAGATTGGAAGGACATTGTTAATCCTATCTCAATATTATAATCATCTATTATAGATACTATTGATCTATATCCTAGTGAATTTTGTGATATTACTGAGGATGTTCCAGTATATTCAATTAATATACCATCTCCTGTTGATAGATTATGATAATCTGATAACGTTATCTGACTCTGGCTACAAGATGTTATCTCTATTTCAAATTCCTTATCAAGCTTTACTATCTGTAGTGATAATTCATTCTTATCATCTGTATATACTATGCCAGACAATGTATCAAAAAACTCAGAATCTGATAACATTGCCTTTAAGTATGAATCTGTTGGTATTTTGTATTTTATATCCGTTTCATAATTTGAATATGTAGATACAATAGGAGACCCAGATAGGTCATATACGTCAGATACATGATCATTAGGTCTATGGAAATTATTAAAATATTTTAAGTCATTTGATATTTGAAGAAGTGTCCTTCTAGATCTTATTGATATATCTGTTACTGATGACCAATTACTACCAATTATATCATGGAATTCAATTATCCAATTAAGTCCCACATAGTTAGGATCCTCTTCATAGTATTTATCAACAATTATAAGTCCTTCTTTTAATATTGATGGTGTTCCAGATACCTCAACATCAACAAATGTCCATTTCAACAATGATTCCCATATGTGCTTTATATCATCACCAAACCTTATTTTATTATGACTTGATATTCCTATATCCATATAAACATTTGTTGTTGAAGACCCAAATGGGATATTCTCAAATATCGGTAGGGATAGGAACTCCTTAGTTGGTCCTAAATTTGGATTTATAAATGTTAGATAACTTAATAAATTATAGTTTGGTGTATATCCAAAATTTAAAAATCCATCTGGGTAATTCAAATCATATGTTCCTAATGTGTCAATTTCCAAATCAATCTCTAAATTATAATAGGCTGAATATTTACTGTACTTACCAAATATTTCTAAAGATTGAGTTCCATATATCTCAATTCCATAAGCATTGTATATGTAATGATTTTTAAAATTATCTATGAAAACATTTACATCTGAGTTTGAATATAAATTTAGATTCTGTACAATTATAGAACTTGTTGCTGCTTGTGATAGGTTATTTATGATATTTTCATTGAAGTCAGTAAAAAAGAAAGCATAATCACTCTCTATTCTATTTACAACGAATCTACCACTCACCTCGTTAGACTGAATTTGTATCACATCTCCGATATTGACATCAGGTCCAGAATTCCAAACTCCTAAATAGTCATAGAAATATAGATCCGAAGATGGAGCCGACACAGCTGATGTTGGTCTAAATTTAGATGGGTGTGTTATTGGCATTACCGAAGCATCATATGTTATATCAACGTCAGATCCCCCATAGGAATATGTTCCTGAAGTTGAACTTTCTCTGAATTTGAAATTTATCTCGACCTTTGTTGAATCGGACATGTCCCCAGTAGCATATCCAAATGTTTTCATTCTATCTTTCCAATAGTCTATCCAACTAACTTCACCAGATTGTGATCTGAAATCAATAAATGAGCTTGATAGCACATCACTAGTATCTATAGAAAATCTATCAGGTATTCTATACTGACCATAATCATCGAACCAATATAATTTAGATCCTATATCATAATTCATAAATAGGAATCTTGGCTTCATTCTCCAAGCATAATTAGTTAAATTATCGTCATCATAAACGTCTAAAAGAGATCCAATACCATCTGAAAGTTTCCACTTTGAATTATTTCCAGCTAGGATAATATCTAAATTATTATAGTTAAATATCTTATTTATACCAGATATAGGTAAATACTCACTAAACGTTGCGTTTATGGTATTTAAATTTGATGGAGTTAACCCAACTATTGATGTTTCATAAACTTTATCAAATGTCGAAAAGAATATTGAAGTATTAAACTCAATAATACTCGTAATATCACTCACTTCAATATTACCATTAATATTTACAAAGTCATACGAACTCAGTAAGTTTAATGTGTCATATATAAAAATATTATTATTTCGAGAACCTATTATTATATAGGATGAATTTATAAGTGACACCGATATCACATCATCTACTAATAGAAATTCATCATCTAACTCAAATTTAGATATTCTTCTTTTATAGGATATCCAATCGTTAGAGTCAAGATAGAATTCAATAAAAACCCCATTATCCCCACCAATATAGAACCTATCAACATCCGTAAATAGACAACAATTGTAATTATATCCTTCGAATGATTTAAATCTAATTCTACTCCAATTTGCCCCACCATTCTCTGTTATCCATATTTGATTAAATCTACCAATTATTACTCCTCTAAGATCGCTAAAAAATGATATCTGATTCAATCTTGTTTCTACATCTAAATATATTCTGGATATCTCGAAATTTATCTTATCTACCTTTAAGATTATTCCACCATCCCCACACACCCAATAATATTCTGATGTCTCATCAATACTCCTTAAAGTTGATTTATACTTATTATTGATTATACTTGATATGGTTTCTTGATTGTTAATTATTGTACCAAACTCACCAATAGATATTGTTCTTTCGGGAATTGAATATGTTATTCCCAAATTTGGATAATATATTGATTGAGTACCATGCTTTAATGTATCATTCAATAGAATTTCATAAATATTATTATAATCAACTCTATTTCTAAGAACATAATTATGTCTTTCCTTAAAATATATCGGTTCTATAGATTGATACTCAGGAAAAAAACCACTATTAATTCTTTCTAGATTGAATTGCTTTTCCCGATTTACTTCTCCTAGCTTAACACATATCCCATATTTGATAACATCTCCATATTGATCTAAATCGGTTGTTCTGGATAGTTTTTTATTTCTATATTCATATATACCATTTTCGGAAGTTGGTACTCTATATTGAGATTGAGTTGTTCCAATTTCTACTACATCATAATGTCCAATATAATAAGTACCTGGATTAATCGCTGCATTTATTGTTTCAATTATTGTTTGGTCTTTCACTAATACTTTATGTCCTTCCTTCACTCTTATACCATCAATTAAAAGGTTTTGTGACTCACTCCCAATATTATCTATAGACTCGTTTGTAGCAATATCTACATAAAATAAATTTTTTATTTGATCTTTTATTAATCGACTAGGAGTAAATAAGTTTTTTAAAGTATGTCCATACTCTGGGACAAATTTATTTATAAATTCATACTGAGAATATGTTCCTGACGTAGCTCCATTTATTCCTATCTGATTTGGTCCTATAGGAGATCCAGATGTTATATATGGACTGAACCCAGAATCATAATAATACGTTCTTGACCTTTGTTCATCTAATATATCATATAGATTATCAGTATCATCAACTCCAACATAAGTAGATCCACTTAAGCACTTTTGATAAAATCTTAAAGATTTCAAGTCTTGTTTATATGATTCGAAATCTATTACAGAGTTTTGATCAATTCTTTCTGACCATTTATAAGTATCATTATTAATAACCCACATATTTCAATTAAATTATAATCTATATATTTTTAATTGATTCTTTTGT
>Ga0138256_10003530_pt1 | contig 16620 bp, 13 predicted proteins | sample KNB2016incub_MG_FD_105486 | JGI IMG/M metagenome (GOLD analysis project Ga0138256, IMG submission 105486) | Active sludge microbial communities from wastewater in Klosterneuburg, Austria - KNB2014incub_MG | ecosystem: Engineered > WWTP > Activated sludge > Unclassified | place: Austria... | reverse complement strand
TGTTCGGGTGCTTACCAACGCCGACACGGTGACCCCTTTGAACTGCACACTGCTGCCAGGCTTCAGCGACACCCACAAGTAATCGACTTTCTCGGGGAAAGTGTAGGTCTGCTCTCCGGTGACAAGAGGCAGGTTGCGGATCACCATCGCCCCATCTCGCATGCCGGTAATCGTTGCACCGTTTGAGCACTGAACATTGAGCGAGAGAGAAACGATATGGTCGGAGCCATTTACGAACGAAAAGCCGATATTTCCCTCACCTGATGACGTCCGAAGATTCTGGAAAACTCCGGCTTCCACCTTCTCGCCGAGGTCGGAAAGCAGTGACAGACGTCCGAGATTTTGCCCATCTGCTTCAGGACCGCCGTCCTGCTGCAAAACGTTGCCGAAGGCGGAAAAGTCAGCGACCACGTTTTCTTCGACAGTCTGTTCGTCCGTCCCGGTGAGCATAAGCTGCCCTTTTAATGCCCAGAGACTCGCCTCCTTCTCAAAATTAAGCTGGGCGGTGATGCTTGCGATTTCGGCCTGATCTCCATTCTGCATAGCCTGAGTGAGCCGGGCTTGTAGGGATATGATTTTGGCGTTGATGGTGGCCACTCGCTGTGTTAGCGTATCGGTGCTCTTCATCGCCGCAAGAGTCTCTAAACTCCTGTTGAGATCGGCGATGATGGCATCCAACCCGGAGATCTTGTCGCGCTGCGTCTGCACGGCTGCGGTGTAGTCTGGAGTTGCGATCTGGTTTGTGCCTACAGAAGTGACTTGCAATGCTGGCGCTAGCGCAGGGTCGTTTGTATTTATGTAAAAGACGTAGGCATTATTGCCACTCGTTGAGGGTGCCCGATTTTCAAGGTCCTGAGAGATCTTCAAACCCAGGCGCAGGTGACCATCAACGATTTGCTGCACTGCCGATGGACTCAAGACGATGGTGTTCGTTCCACCTTCAACGAAATTGTCATACGAAATCGAACCAAACGACACCGATCCGAATTCGTTGGGTTTGCCGTCAGCACCCACCGACACCCCTACCACATGGAGCGAGATGTTCTCGTTGGTCACATTAAGCTTTCGTTCGCCCTGGAATGTGAGGACGGCACTTTCGACTTGAGTTCCCCGCGCGATGTTCGGCAAATTGAAGTCAAGAAAGCCTCGCCAGACGAAAAAGACATCGTGGTAGATCCACCATTGTTGCCCTACCTGAACGTTGGAATTGAAGGTGTCGATTCGGGATGAATGCGCCGTGGCGAAGCTCTGGTTTCGGTTCTCTGCTGTCCCTCCATTTTGAGCGTCAGCCAATACCATCGTAGTTTGACGTGATATGTCTGTCACCGTCACTGGATTCGCGAGCATCTGATTGAGCGTTGCTTGAGCATCACCTCGATCGTGCTTGGTCTGGATGAGTGAGGCTTCCAGTTCTGCAATATGGGCGACGGAAGCATTGTCAATATCGTCGGTCGGCGTGGCCGTGATGGTGAAGATTTCCGGAGCGCTGGTGTCCACGCCACCGATCGTGGTGCCGCCACTGTCTTGAAGCTGGACTGTTACGGTAGCACTGCCGTTCACGCTCTCCGCCAGCTTGTACCTCAGCGTACCACTCGCATCAATGGCGGGTTGAACCGCGAAGAGACTGTTATTGTCATTTGTGACAATGAAATTGACGGTTTGGTCCTCTTCGTCTGCCGGTCCCTTGCTGATCCACGTGGCCCAGCCCGACACGGTCTGCGCTGGATCATTCTCGGCTACCGTTTGGTTGGAACCTTTCGTGAAGCTCGGCCCATCATTCACCTCCGTGATCGCGAACGAGACATCGGCGGTGCTGGTTTTGAAGTCGGCCACGCCGTTCGTCGCGCCATTGTCTTGCAGCGTGTACGTAAAGCCGGCCAATCCGTTGAAGTCGGCCGTCGGTGTGAACGCAACGTTCGTTCCGATGATCGCCACCGTGCCACCGACCGGGTTGCTGACTCCGATGATCGTCAGCGTCTGATCGTTCTCGTTGGTCGGAATCTTAATGTCGTTGCCCAGCAGCGTCGCGAACGCGATCGTCCGTGCTGCGCTGTCTTCGGCCAAGCTCGATAACACATCGTTAGCTCCCGCGGGAGCATCGTTGACCGCCATTATGTTTATTGACACGGTGGCGGGCAAGCTGTCCAAAGCTCCGTCGTTCGTTGTAAATTTGAAATGGTCTGGACCGTTGTAGTTTTGGTCTGGCTGGTACATCAGGTTCGGACCCGTGCCGCTGAGGGTGCCGTGTGATGGACCCGTGACGACTGTAAACGTGAGCGGGTTCAGTTCGATGTCATTCCCAGTGAGCGTGATCTGCAATGCCGTGTCCTCTGCCGTTGACAGCGACTGAGAATTTGCAGTTGGCGGATCGTTTATCGCTCTGATGTTGGTCGTCTTGGTCGGGCGATTGCTCGATTGTCCGTCGATTCGCGTCAGCACGCATTGAACCGTTCGTGGCAAAGTGGACGGGTCGTCCGAAGTGTTGCTGAAAAGAATGTTGCGAATGACAGCTTGTGCCGCATGTGGTGTCGCGTTTGAGTTGAATGCAACGACGAACGGGTTCCGCCCGATTCCTCCGGTGAACGTCCCAATAATCGTGCCTGAGAGCGTGACATCCTTTTCGCTCACGCCGATCTGCCCCTTCGCGGTCCCCTGATTGCGGATTGTCAGGCGGTCGGTCGTTTGTGGATTCGCAGTCAGTGAGATTATCAGCTTTCCACCGTCGAAGTTTTTGGTATCGACATCAACAATCGTGGCGTTGCTGTCGATGAGAATTCCTGAGCCGTTTTCCGTGTACGTGACCGCAGTATCCCAGCTACTGATCACCGGCGGAGAATTGACAATAACAGATTGAACGTTGACTGGAGATAGGACTAATCTGGGCTCACAGTCCTCAATCCTTTTCAAGGATCTCTTTGAGTGGATCGGTCTAATGTGCCCGGTGCGATTCGATTTCAACCAAGACCGAACATCCTTAATCAGTCTCGCCAGGCTGGCGATGTGGTTTGAGCTCTTGATCTGCAACAGAGTGATCAACGGCCGAGGATCGCCACCGTCTTTAGAAAACTTCGCGAACACCCCATCAATGAGAGTCTCGTCGTCTGGGCTCGGAAAATGGGACTCAACCATGACACTTCCCTTTCACAGGTCTGAAAGGGTTCAGGATTGCGAAACGCGGCTGATGACGTCATCATCCATAAATCGGGTCGTATCCCAAACTGATCTGGCTCGATCGCCGATTGCCTGCTTTCTGTCCTCGAAAACGTCAGCAGGCCATCGGCCCTTCAATCGCAAGTGTATGCACGCCGGAATGAATACTCAAGTGGCTTGACTCACGAAAACGAAAAATTTGGAAACCTTGATTTCCCCCATGTTTTCTGGTCGAGTTTTGTTTTTCCAGTTTCCCGAATGGCAAAACAAGCAAATAAGTTTCGTGTTTGGCTCGTGTTTACAGAGACACCAACCGTAAACCCTTCCATCTGAAGTTGTCTATTTGTGGCGGCTCCAAAATTCCGGATCGCTTGCACTAACTCCATTCCAACATGCTTGGGGACCTTCTTCCCACCAAGTGCCTCAAGAATCCTGTTTGAGGCTGCAACGCACGCTGCTGCCGTTCCTTTACTCCCGAGCGTGGTGAGCCGTGAGATCACGTCGATCAGCGGCACGTTGCTGATCAGCACTTCCTCCTCATCGCAAAGCTCCGACAACCACGCATCGAAACCCACAGTGATGCCATGTTCTGCGAGCAGATCATTGATCTCTTTCCTAATCAGAGGCGTCAGCACTTCCAATGAAAGCGTATTGATCAAAGTCATTGCGTCTTCAGCTTTCGTTACACCAAGCAACTGCTGCTCGCCATCAGGATCGACAGGCCACGCATGTCGAACACCCTGAACGATGTTTGTGATTCTCGCACTTAAGTCTCCCGGAGACAGGGCAGCTTTATGGACAATTTCTTCCAAAGCCACTCTCGCTCGTTGTTCGTTGAGTAGCTCAAATTCAAGTTCTCGAATCCGCTCCGCCAATGTTTCGATGCGCTGTTGCCGACTCTGGATTTCCAACGAATCGACTGTTCGAGGGCCGGTGACGGATTGTTTTTCTTTTTCCAAGTGATCATGGGTGAGTATTACTCTGCCACGCCTTTCAAACTCAGTCAAGTCGTCAAGTACCGTCCCTTCGATTGCCAGACCCAGACAAAAACCGGGTATCACGCCGCTTTTCGCACGTTGCATCTGAATTTGTGATCCTTGCCATTCTGCCTCGGTTCTATCGATAAGATTCTCACAGCGATCCTGTTTCGGCCAATGTTTCATGAAGTACTTGGAAAGGGCGTTGCGAACGACGCTCCGAAATAATTTGCGGAGCGTTCTCGCACTTTGACTGAATTCCAGCCGCAACCAAAGGACACCCGAGAACTCTTCAGGCTGATTCACCCGACGGACATCAATGACTGCTTTCACGCTTTGTTCGAAGTCGTCCGTCACCAATGAGTCACCCGTCGGAATGACTTCGGAAAGTAGGCAACAAGAGTCTCTCAGATCAAATGCCATCACAACAATCAGAGGGCCGATGCATGACGTGAATTCGTTGCATTTCTTTGACTGGTTTCTTGAATCGCGATTTTCGTTCATTCGGGCTGCAATCAAATGGTGTTCGTAGTGCTCAAACTCTCGGGTCTAGTCTACAATGGCAAGGGAGACTGTAGCAGTTGAAAATGGAACGAGTGTGGAGAACAAACCGAATGCACATCGCATCCTACGACTTTGGCGAGTCTCTGACGCTCGTACACCATGGACAATTCACCGACCTTTTTGTAGGTGACGCCGTTGCTGGTCAGTCGGAGCCACAGCGAGTTGTCGTCAAGATCAAGAAACCTACTGCTCATACAGAACATGCAAACCATGTCCTGGAGCATGAGACAATGCTCGCCAAGAAAGTTCAGCCCTATCGAAACTGTGCGAATGTGTTGTGTTTCGGAACGATGGACGATGCATTTCCAAAATATGCCGGGCAGCCTTATTTGATTTCTCCCTTTATTGAGGGGCCCACACTCGAAGTGTGGTTGACCTCACATTGTGTGCATAGGGGAACTGTCGCCATCGAGACCGTGGCGCAGATTATCTTTGTACTCGCAAAGACGCTGGAACGCATACACCACTTAGAAGTGGTACATCACGATATCAAGCCTTCCAACATCGTGCTTCGAGAAGGGACGGATCCGGTAATCATCGACTTTGGCACAGGAAGGGTGTTCGGTGACGGGACGCGATGGCACAATACCGAGTTCGCGTATGGAACTCCGCGTTATGTTGCACCTGAGCAGGCATGCAACCTAATTCCGCTCGCAACGTTTTGTCCGGCTCCCGATGTATACGGACTTGGTCTGATCCTGTTTGAAATGCTGTGTGGTCAACCTGCCTTTCCCAACCGTGGTGGTAAGCAAACATTAGTAGATGTCGATCAACCTGTCTCCTCGGTTTACTATGTTCCCCCACCCAACATTGATGATGTGCTTGGGCGCAACGATATCCCGTCGTTTCTAAAGGATCTATGCCAACATTGTCTTGAGATGGATTGGGAAATACGGATTTCCGCTGCAGAAGTGGCGGAAAAAATCGACGACTGGCGAAAGTCGATGTTCCCGGCCATTGATATGTCTGCGGTGAACGCAGAAGTGGTGGAACAAATCGACGTCGCGCGGAGGTTGCAAGCTCGACAAGGCCGTATCCAGTTTTGGGGTATTGGAATTGCTGCGGTCCTGGCTTTCATCTTTTTCGCGATGTGGGTACAGCGCGGTGTTGAGAATAGGACCGATGTTTTGCCCGATCCACAAGTGAAGGCCACTCAGCAAGAAAAGGTCGAGAATCTTTTCTCTCTGGTTGACCTGAGTCGTCATGTGGTCAAAGGTCGGTGGCACGCGGATGGGGTTGGTATTCGTTGCGAAGAAGATCCCTTCGCAAGAATACTGATCCCCAAAGTTCCCGACGGGGATTATGATCTTGCCATCCGGTTAACTCCAAAACTTGACGACCCAGAGGTCAATTTTTATCTCCCGACTGGGGATCGATATGCCATGATTACGCTCGGCGGAGAGCAGCCAATTCCCCAGCTCCAGAATGCCGGGCCTGAATCTCAGCGATTCGGAGATACGTGCATATTGCAAGCAGGCCGCGAATACTTGGTTGATGCACATGTCCAACACGACATTTCTGGATGGGAGATCATTCTGGCCATTGATGGACGACGTGTCGGGGAATGGAAATGTATCCCTTTAGATGAAATTGAAAATCCCCAATGGTCTCTGCCTGGCCCCTCGTTGGCCGTCGGTGTTCATGAAGGAAAGGTGGTGTTCCATCAGGCTGCGTTGAACATGCTCAGCGGCAACTTGCACGATCTGAAGGAGTTTCACCCGAGCTCCATTTTGCAGGCAGGTAGCTGGGTTCAACTACTCGATTATGTCAGACTGAACGAGCATGCGGTGCATGGCCATTGGAGGTCACGATTTCGAGCCACAAAGGCTCTGGGATTTAACGGCGGACATAACGGCTTTGAGCGCGTTGTAATTCCGGCAACATGTGAGACGAGCTACGAATTGACAGTCCTGTTTACCGCCTTGGGAGCGGACGAGTCACAGTTCCTTATCCCAGTCGGCGATTCCAACTGTTCTGTCTGGATAGACCACGTAAACAGTTGTTTCGGAATTGAACATGTGGTTGAACCAAAACAAAGTCCAGACTCATTCCAACCATTCCGACGTTTCGTTTCGTTTCAACGCGCAAACACGAATGAGGTTATATCGTATTTGTTAGAGATCACGGTTTCAGTTGAAGAAAATCATCAAGTGGCGATCACGGCTGAATTGAAGTCGCGTGATGGAAGTGCAATGTTCACGTGGTCGGGCGATTGCCGCCATCTGTCGCAGCGACACGACTGGCGATTATTTCAGGGCTGCAGATTAGGATTTGGTAGCCATGCGGGACCGAATTTTATTTGCTCGGTATGCATTCGATCCGATGCAGCAGTGCGCCTGCTGACAACTTCGACAAACGACAGATCGGAAAGAAATGCTGAGGAACATTCCGACCCCGGCGTATCGTTCACAAAGAGCGCAATCGAGAGTTGTAAAGATTCTCTTGAGTTTTCGGAACGACTTGGGCGAACTGCGGACGCTGATTTCGAACGCAGCTGTCTAAGTCATTTAGAAACTGTCCGTATTTCAGAGTCAGGGAAATGAGTAAGTAGTGCCGACACACTTTGATGGGTTTACCGAGCGACTCCTTGGCAACCGCTGGCAGCAGAAAGGAACGTTCAGTGGAGGATTTTCACATTCGTTCGAGTGCAGCGACACGTCGGCTATTCCCCAAAAAACATGAAACTGAGTTGAGTCTTCGGTCCCGATGACTCAACAACTTCCGGATCCTGATCTGACTCAGATCCGTTCGTGCATTCGGCGACCATTCTTGTTTTCTCATGACCGCCAGACGCTGGCATTTTGCCAGTCGGACTGTTTTCGTCAGGTGCCCCGGTTAGACCGAACTTGAACCGCCATTGAAACAAATTCCCGCAGCGGGAGTCAGTGTTTTTTAGTGAAAAGGCGTCATCAGTTCCTGAAAAGAAAATACGGTGTCTGGCTACGCATGAATTGCACGCAGTTCGAAGACGCGGCGTTGCAGAGTTGTCGATTCTGTCAGTTGATGGAACTCTGATTCGCTTGATTCGAAGCGGATGCTGTTGCGAGCCAGCGTCGCCATGTCCTTCAGCAGATCCCGGAAGCTCTGCACCGGAAGGTCTTCCGAAGTTCGGCGTGTCGCGTCTTTTTGCTTCGCCGACTTCTACCGTTTGGCTGGAGCCAACACCGACTTCCGCGTCGCCTGAGCCCCGCCCCGGCAATGTCTTCATCATCCAAGAGCAATTCACGCAACGCATCACGCATGTGCCATTCGACGTAATACGCCAGCATGCACAGGAACACATGCGCTTCGACGTGATCATTCCGCAATCTCCCACGAACACCAGGTTCGTGATGCCGAATTGCCTGCGAACCTGCGCCACGATGTTCGGCTTCGACCAGCTGTCGGCCAATCCATCAGAGAAAGTCCCTTCTCTCAATTCAAGGCCGCATTTGCCGTTAAATTCGTGGGCCGTGGAGCCGACGTTATTTGTCAGTTTCAGCAGTCGTTCCTGGTTCCGGCAGAATCTATTTTCCGATAGCACGCTGCAACAGGTTTTGAGTAATCCGTTGAACTCGTTCATCTGGACCGTGCGGGCGGCTGTGATGCGACCACGGCAGGATGTGTCCCGGTGGATCCCCGAGCGCCTGAGCCCACCAGATGGTCGCTGCGTTGAACACAAAGCTCTGCTTTGGACCGGGATAAATCGTCGCGGTCCAATGCTGAGGATTCACGCCCCCCTGCCACGCCGTGCCTTCCGCGACAACTTCCAGTCCTGGAATCTGTGCGGGCTCACCGTGATATTCCCAGCCAATCAGCCCTGGAATTGATTCCCCGTTTTTCATGCCCGTCCCCGCAAAAATCCAGTGATCGGTTTTTGTGGCTGTCCAATCTCCACCGCCATTCACGGGTTCCACGTTGCGGGCTCCCATCAGCAAACCTTCATCCGGACCGCGGAACGGAAATGGTCCGTGGTCTTTCTCGCGTCCGACTGCGTAATCGTTCTCCGCACCATACGGACCACCTCGAAAGAAAATCCGATTGAGGCGACCGTCAGAGGCCGCTCGCAAAGGGGTCACCCAGCAGACGCTGTTCCCGGACACAAAGAGCAGATTCACTCCTTCGTCACGCATTTTCGTGACGCTGTCAAATTGTCGGCGATCCCAGTATTCGTCGTGCCCAACACTGATGAACGCTTTGCACTTCAGACCGCGATCCGGAGTAACCATGTCGCTGTTCGACACGTAACTGACATCGTACCCCTGCTGTTCGAGCCAATATGACATTGGGAATTCATACGGAATAAATTCGCCGGCACCAACCGTCAGTGGGTCATTTACGATCGACTTGTACTGTGCCTCCCGACCATACGGACGGTCAAAACTCACGTCCGCCCACGGCCCCTGTCCGCCCTTTGGATGAGTGTATACGGAATAATGACTGGGCCAGACATTGTAGGCCTGCCACGTGTTGTCCGAACACTGAAACAGCACATCCACAGGACGATCGTCTCGTACGATAAAGATCACATAGCTTTGCCAGTACGGCTCGTTGCCTTCGGGAATCGTGGTGAGACGCCCCAGATAAACTCCACTGAGCCATTCGTCGGGAATCGGGAGCGTGACAGAGGTCTTCCAGTGGCATTCATGCAAGTCCTTTTCGCCGATCACCGGTTCAGGCTGAGTGATGCCTTCCACGCGATCGATCGTCTGCATCAGTCGCGCACCGCGCCCACCGTAGTAGCCAGTCCGAAAAATTTCGACGCGAAAATCTCGCGCTGGATTGGTCGAAACCATGATGTCAATCGACTCGCCAGCCGCGACACTTTGCTTCGAACAGTACCCTTCTATGTTGGTTGAGCGGCATCCATCGGCGACAACTTTGACGCGGGTCAATTGCCAGTCACGAGCGCCCTCATGGGCGTTTTCCTGTTGAATCAGGTTCGAAGCGTTTAGGGGAAGAAGCGAACTCGACGGAGACTGCGCGGAGCACGATGCCACCGCAAGCCCGATCCAAACGAAAAAGATTCCCGTTCGAACCAAGCGTATCGCGAAGATGTTTGGCGAAAAATTCAACAATGTGTGGTTCATCCATAGCCTCTCAGACTGTTATTAAGGGATCAATTTCCCGAAACACGATCGCCCAGTCTAGAACAATTGTCCCAATTGTTCAGGCTTAGAGGGGACTAATCGGGCTGCAAAAGGTCCGAATCCCGCAGGAATCGCACGTCGCTTTTGCTGGCGTCCTCATTGTTGATGGTGTCTTCATCGACCCCATCGTGACGGATCACAGGAATCATCTCAGTAGCCCCATCGCGAGCAACCCGTGCATGCCCTTGATCCGGGCCAAGATGCACGCGATAAGTGATGCTGGAAAAGGCGATCTGGTCACCCGGCAACAATGCCCCTCGAATCACACGCTGACCGTTCACTCGCGTTCCATTTGTGCTGCCCAGATCCCGCAAATACAGCAGCCCGTCTGTCTTGACCAGCACGCAATGTTGCTTGGAAATGCTGGTGTGATCGACGACCAGATCACACATCTTTGAACTCCGCCCAACGACTGTAATCGGGTTGTGAAGCGTAATCGGCGGTCCACCTTCTTGTGGAATCAATTGAGCCAGCATCGTGGCGGTTCCTGCATCAAGCTGAATGTAGACTAGTGCGATCAATATACTTCACGCGGTCAGAAATGAGGCTGTGGATTTTCTTGCGATTGTCCCCTCTCCCCCCGCAATTGATTTTCCAACTTGACACGATTTCCACGGGGGAGAGGGCTAGGGTGAGGGGGAGAAGGGACATGGAAAACGTTCCCTTTGAAAGTACCTCAGTCTGGACCGCGTGAAGTATAACGTATGTCAGTTTGCAGTGGCGGACCGACACTTTCAACCCTCATTTCTCAGGAATACGACTACGCTTTTGCTGCTTCGGACAGAAACTCCCGCGTAATCGGTTCCTGCGGGTCTTCGAAGATCTGTTCCGGCGGACCGGACTCGGCGATGCGACCGGCGTGAAGGATATGTACCTGATGAGCCACGGTGCGCGCGAACGACATTGCATGGGTCACAACGATCATCCGCTGGCCACTGGCCGCCAGGTCTGTCATGACACTGATAACTTCAGCGGTGGTGCGAGGATCCAGCGCGCTTGTTGGTTCGTCGAAGAGGATCGCTTCCGGATTCATCGCCAGCGTCCGCGCGATCGCGACTCGCTGTTGCTGGCCGCCCGACAGAGACCCCGGTCTCGCGTTTTCTTTGTCGCCCATTCCCACTCGAGCCAGAATTCGGCGCGCGTTCTGCACCGCTGCGTCACGAGGCTGCTTCAACACATGAATTGGCGCTTCGGTTACGTTTTCCAGAACAGATCGATGTGGGAAAAGATTGAACTGCTGAAACACCATTCCCACACGCTTTCGAATCTCGAGCAGTGCCTGATCGCGCTGCGGCCCCGGTTCGGCATTGAGAATAATATCGCTGATACGAATCGATCCCGAATCGAAGGATTCCAGTCCGTTGATCGTTCTCAACAGCGTACTCTTGCCGCCGCCCGACGGCCCGAGCAGCACGCAGACTTCCCCATCCGCCACGCGCAGGCTGACACCGCGTAATACTTCCTGCTGGTGGTAGCGTTTGACGATGTTCGTCAGTTCAATCATCCCCGCCGCTCCTGTGACAGATTCTTCTCGAGCCGATTTGTCATCACGGAAAGAGGATAACTCATTGCCAGATACAGCAACGCGGTCAGCAGTCCGAGTTCCACAATCGCCCCCGCGCTGCGTGCCTGGATGTAATACTGTTTTGACAATTCCACAACCGTGATCACGGAACATACAGCCGTGTCTTTGAACAACGCGATGAAGTCATTTGTCATCGGCGGCAGCACCAGGCGAGTTGCCTGAGGAATAATGATCCGCCGTAGAGCCAGTCCACGTGACATCCCGAGCGAAATCGCCGCCTCCATTTGGCCGCGTGGAATGGACTGAATCCCGCCGCGATAGATTTCCGCTTCGTATGCCGAATAGTTGATCGCCAGTCCCATGACGGCCGCCGCAAACGCATTGATCGTCAGCCCCATGCCGGGAAAGAGGATATCCAGCAACTTTGGCACCAGGAAGTAAATCAGATACAGCTGCAGGACGAGCGGCGTCCCGCGCACAAGCTCAACATAGACGGCGGCTGGCTTTCCCAAATACCACGGACCGTACAATCTCGCCAGGGCGATCAGCAGGCCGATGAACACGGCAATCGGCATCGAAGTAATCGACAGTAACACTGTCATCCCTGCAGATTTCACCAGCAGGCCACCACGTTGCCGGATTACCTCCCAACCGCCGGACGGCTGGTAACTGGCCGTTTCCTCTTCATCGCGGTCGTTTGTGCCACTGCCATTTGACAGTGATTCGGTGTGACCTCCCACAAAACCGCCGTCAACGTCTGTCTCCAGTCCCCGCGTCGCCTGGGTGTCGTTCCAGATGCGATACTTGGTAAAGACTTTTCTCAGCCGCCCGTCCTGCAGCGCCCTGAGCAGGCTTTCGTTCACCGCCTTCAACAGATCATGGTCCGCCTTGCGGGTCATCGCCACGTAGAATCCTCGTCCCGTAGGCGGGGCGATGGTCCGCAACTGCTGAAAGCCATCGGCGTAGAAAATCCAGACTGGAAGATCCTGTACGTTGACATCGATCCCGCTCAGTCCAAGTTCCGTCGCCTCCATCGCGTCGGTCGCACCTTCGAACAGGACGATCTCAACGCTGTCACCTGCAAATTTTTCGACATAGTCCTGAGCTGCGGACCCGCCGAGCACAGAAATTTTTCGCTTACGGCCATCGACCGGTTTGAGCAGATCATCCCACGACGTCAGGCTGTCATCCGCCGTGCGTCCCAGCAGCTGCAGTTCAAAAACATAGTAGGGAATGGAGACGCCGTAACGCTGCGCCCGATTGGACGTCCATTCGTACCCGTTCAGTACCAAATCGATGTCGCCGCGGTCGAGCAGATCCGGCAATTTATCCCATTGGCCCTGTGAGAATTCAGCTTTGACGCCGAGATGCTCGGCGATCAACTGAGCCAGTTCAACTTCGAACCCTACCAATTGCGAAGGATCGTCCGGGTTTGGATAGACAAACGGACCGCCACCTTCCTGGTCGGCCCCCCAAACGAGTGTGTCGCGCTGCTGAATTCGATCGAGTCCGTCGTCGGCAGTCACGTTGAGCGACGCAATCATCCATGCCGCCGCGAGCGTCAACAGTGTCTGCGTGCTGAAGCGAAACGGCGACCGCGCAACCGAAGGTTGAACTGGCTTTTTATTCACTAACGGCCCTCTCGCTGAACAAATGTGGTGGCGGAGTGTACGAAATGCTGCAGGAAATTCCATTCGATCAGTACGCGAAGTGCAGTATGTCGAAGCCGCTCGCTGCGGTCTAAGGCAACTCGCAGCAATTATGCTTGACGCGGTGCGGATTGAAGTCCTTGTTCCGAGGCTCTTGCCTCGGAACACACTGCTCCCGAGGCTCCTGCCTCGCGAGATTGTCACTGGAGGCAGGAGCCTCCAGTGCAGTGCGTTCCAGGGCTGGAGCCCTGGAACGAGAATGGACTGCCTCATTCCAGGCAGCGTGGAGTATAACCTCCCCGCAGATTTGGCTTTCGGTGGCGCATTTTTCATTCAGCGTCCCGCAATTGGTCGAATTTCTTCAACGCTTCTTCGAGATTCGACAACACACCAAGCTTCTCGGCCCAGTGCCGCATGTAGTCCCGATCGAGTTCGCCCTGCATGAAGAGGTCGTCCTGAACGTCGCCGCGATCGCGGTCTCGATTGGCCAATACCTTCAAGACGATGAGATCCTCAGGTGACACGAGCCAGACCAGCCGACCGCCGACATCATGCTGGCTCCTTCGCGCAAGGATGGACTCCTGAAAACTGCATTCGGCGAGGAACACATCGATATCGATTCCCAGCGTTTCCAGTTGCATTTCCAGCTTGACAATTGGCATGTTCGCGACAGTGTCCACCCATCCGGATCGATACGTGACGGGAACGTGGTAGCCCGCTGCTTCCGCCGCATCAAACAGTTCGGGAAGCTGATCTCGGGAAACTGCCAGGGTAAAATCAACGTCGTACGTTGGTCTCGGAATTCCCAGAACTCTGGCGGCAATGCCGCCCATAACCGCGTAGCGGTATCTGCGGGCTTCGAACATCTCCGCAAATTCATGCAGCGCGTTGATCAAGTCAGGACGCATCCGATCGAGTCCTCGCCAGGCCTGCAAGCATGTTGCGGTTTCTTTCATCATTCTGCCGACGCAGCAATTCGAATCTCCTGGCCACCTTTTCTTCTGAGCCAATAAACATTGCCGGCCAGTTTTCACGCATCGACTGCACAACAAGTGCGGCGCGTTCAGAGGTTGTCATCCGCCGATAGCGTTCGAGTGTTTCTTTACTGAGCATGACTCTATTTCTCCTTCACTCTCACAGCAACAGTAATCACAAAATTTCGCGTCTTGTCCCGCCGCCCTGTTGCAACGGTCATTTTTGCAATCGCGGATCAATCGTTCACAAGACCTTGTTCAGATTCGCCACAATTCCAATTCGCTCCGCCCAGAAGTTTACGTATTCAAGCTTGCGGGAGTCATGTCGGATTTCTTGAAGTGTCTCATGAATAACGCCATGAACCGACAAAAACTGCAGCAGAATCGCATCTTCCGTACGAACAAACCACAATGTCGAGTCTTCTTTGATCCCGACGCCGCACAGTATTGGGTTGCTTGGGCGCAAACACGCATTTCGCACCAGACGTTCTGACACAAACTGAAAGTCTATCTGCACAACCGGCCATGTTGCGGTGGCTTCTTCAAGTTGCAACAGTTCATCACCCGGGACTTCGTATCCCGCCAGCTTGAGTGCGTGACACAGCCTAGGGTTACTCGTGCGGCGCAACTACCAATGTTATCCTGACTTTTTCAGAATCGTTCGAGACGTGAAATACCTGATCAACCATGCCACCAATATCAACCCAGGCATGTGCGAGTTCCTCGAATATCCTGATAAAGCCACGCAGCGCGGCAATCATTTCATGATGCATCCGTTCGATTCCTCTGGCATAGGCAAGTCTTACTTGTCACGCATCATTCTCTTCCCATCACGACCTTCTTCCATCGATCCGGAAACTCCTCCCATGCCTTCAAATACGTTTCCTCCAGCGGGACGTTAACGTACCAATCCGGGTCCAGAAACAGCGGCATGTCCGGAAGTGATCCTCCGGCCACTTGCTCCGCCTGCGCATAAAAGCCCTCCGACAACAATCCACGGTTTAGCCGATGTCGCAATTCCGCGACCCAGATGTAGTGAAAGTCGTGAAACGTTCCTGCGAGGACTCTTGTCCAGTCGTGCAGTGGCATTGGAGTGTTTCTGAAGAAAGCGGCACAGCGAGCGGTATCTGGCTCTAGAATACTGAGCCACGTTCAGAATGAGAACAGGAGTTTTCGGATGGCCGGGGTTGGAGAGCGACGGCTCGAAACCCCGGGGCTTCCTTCGCTTCGCTCAGTCCAGCCCCGGCCACTCCGCGCCGCGAAATGCAATAATCAAACCCGAGCCCCCACCGCATCGAATTCACAGTCGCTGATTCTATTCCAGCGTAAACTCCGGCAGCTTCACAATATCGCCGCCCTTCAGCGCGGATTCATGAGCACAGATTCCAACACAGGTCCAGTTGGCGCTGGTCAAAGCGTTGGGGCGTGGATCGCGGTCTTCAACCAGGGCACTCAGCATTTCATTGACCAGATGAGGATGTGATCCGCCGTGGCCGCCGCCCTGCAGGAACGACAGGTGATCGGCGTCGTGAATTTCGGCTGGCTGAGTGAAGCGGCGAATGGATTCCGGCAGCAGGTGGGCGAAATCCGGGATTGTGATCTTCTCCGCAATCTCGGGTTCTGGTTTCTTCGCTGTGTGAATCACGTGTGGCTCATGTTCTACCAGAGTCCACTCGAAACTCTTCTTCGTGCCATACACGTCGAAGCTCTCGCGGTACTGACGAGCCACGTCGTAGAGGCACCGCCAGATGTGGGCCGTCAGATCCGTGTCCTTGATTTTGACATGGCAGGTTTCCACAGCGAACTTGCTGCCGGACTTCTTCGCGATGTCATCGCGAACGGTGCCGGAACCAAAACAGCTCACGTATTCCGCCAGACCGTCAACAAGACCAAGGCACGGACTGACGACGTGCGTCGCATAGTGCATCGGGATCATTTTCTCCCAGTAACTCGGCCAGCCGTCCATGTCCTGAGGATGCGAAGCGGCCAGATGCTGAATCTTGCCAAGTTCACCCTTCTTGTACATCTCTTTGATGAACAGATATTCGCGGCTGTAAACAACGGTCTCGGCCATCATGTATTTCAGACCGGTTTTCTTGACTTTCTCGACGATCTGTCGGCATTCGTCGATGGTGGTCGCCATCGGCACAGTACACATCACGTGCTTGCCAGCATCCAGAGCCTTCAGTGACATCCAGGCGTGGTCAGAAACCGGACTGTTGATGTGTACGAAATCGACGTCCTTGTCCGCTAGTACTTCGTCATAGGTCGTGTATCGTTTTTCGATCCCGAACTGATCACCGCACTTCTTGAGTTTCGCCGGATCTCGCCGACAGATGGCCGCGACATTGGCATTCGGATGAGCCTGGTAGATCGAAATAAATTCTGCTCCAAAACCCAGTCCGACCATCGCCACATTGAATTGCTTCGTCATCGTTCGCCCTTTTTTTTCAACTGCAACACGGTAAAACGTTACGGCGCAAGTTTGTCCGTGCGGTAACTGTGTCGAGGAAACGTCCGAAGTTCAACCATCCTGGGCATCGGATTCAGAAACGGCGGTACTGATACACATCGCACGGTCAGGCCCGTACCACAAACGAGTAGTATTTGATGGATGCTGTGATTGAGCCTGAAAGGCTCGCACAAATCAGC
>Ga0138256_10003529_pt1 | contig 16625 bp, 9 predicted proteins | sample KNB2016incub_MG_FD_105486 | JGI IMG/M metagenome (GOLD analysis project Ga0138256, IMG submission 105486) | Active sludge microbial communities from wastewater in Klosterneuburg, Austria - KNB2014incub_MG | ecosystem: Engineered > WWTP > Activated sludge > Unclassified | place: Austria... | reverse complement strand
ATAAGAATTACTTCCTCTAACTTCCTACCCTGAATTAAAGTGTGATTACACTGAGCATAAGCAATTTTTCTCCAATTACAATTACCAATTAATAAAACAATTCAATAAGTGAAAAACCATTATCGATCACTTAATGTGATTGTAAAATTAGAGTATGATTCTCTTAAAAAAGAAGATCTATTCTGAATATGAAATATGTAACTCTTTTGAAAGCCTATTTTGTAATAGAAAGTACAATTTTAGATTTATTGCAAAGAAAAGCTTATAAAATTAAGAATAAGCATAAAATAACACCAAATTAGCCAAATTAAATAAATTTTAAGACAAATATATAGTAATCCATAAATTCCAAGAAATGGCTATCATTTCAATATGATTAAAAGTTTTGATGTAAAAAATTAGTATGGAAGTTAGGATTTTGATGAAAAAATTAAATTTGCTGTTAAAATTCCAATTATTTAAACAATTATTTTTATATATTATTGATTCACAGTTATTTATAAAATTAATTATTATTTAAAAATTTAAGAAAAAGAGTGATATTTGCACTAAACTCAAAATATGGTTTTATTAGAAAATATCATTGCAATTAGTGGAAGTGGTTCGCTTTTCAAATTAATAACAACAAGGGCAAATGGATTGATCTTAGAAGAGATTGGAACTGAAAAGAGAAATTTTTATGCTTCGCGCAATACGCAGTTTTCTCCATTAGAATCAATTGGAATTTATACGCTGAGTGATAATATTCCATTATCAGAAGTGTATCATCGCTTTGTTAAAATTGAGGATCAGAACACAATACCAACTGTCACTTCTAGTGATGCAGATATTAGAGCTTTTTTCGAAAATAATGTTCAAGAATATGACCGATACAGAGTTCATATAAAGGACATGAAAAAGTGTATTAAGTGGTATCATTTTCTTGCAAAGTATAATCTACTAGTGGTGAAGCCAGAAGTAAATAAAGAAAAAAAAATACAGGAGTCTGAAGAAACAGATGAAACAAAATAATTTCATCTGAACCATTTTTGTCGATAATAATATAACAAATGTGATTCAAATTAAAAGCAATGACCCAAATCTTTAAATATAGGAAGATCCTTGAAAATAGATATTTGCACTTTGCTTTATTTTTGATAATTGCGCTGATCATCTATTTTAAAAGCTTTAATTATGGATATGCTTTAGATGACATCATTGTAGCTTCTGAGAATAAATTTGTTAAAAAAGGAATTCAAGGAATAGCCGAAATCTTTAAGACTGAATCCTTCACTGGATATTTTGGTGAACAGAAAAACTTAGTTTCTGGCTCAAGGTATAGACCATTATCCATTGCCAGTTTTGCATTGGAATATCACTTTTTCCAAAGCAATCCAAAGATAAGCCACTTAATAAATTTTGTATTGTATTTCTTAAGTGTAATGATTTTATATATTGTAGTAATCAATGTATTTAAAGAGAACAACCGAAAACAATGGATTGCATTCTTTACTTGTATTTTATTTGTGGTTCATCCTGTGCACGTAGAGGCTGTTGCAAATATCAAAGGAAGGGATGAAATTATGTGTTTACTATTTTGTATCAGTTCATTATATTATTTTATTCAGTATATTGATTTTAAGAAAAATTGGCATTTGATTGCAAGTTGTATAGCATTATTTTTAGGATTATTATCAAAAGAAAATGCCTTAACTTTTGTAATTATCAATCCTATGACAGCTTACTTTTTTCGTTCAGAAAAAATCATTGACTTAATAAAAAAATCTTGGCTATTGGTATTCACAGGATTAATTTTTATTGGAATAAGAGTAGCTGTAATTGGTTTTTTATTTGACAGAAATCTGGTTATTACAGACCTTATGAATGATCCATTTCTTGAGATGAATGCTGTCGAGAAGTTTTGTACGATAATATACACTATTGCTTGGTATATAAAACTTTTGATTATTCCATATCCATTGACTCATGATTATTATCCTTACCATGTGCCAATAATCGATCTTGCTAACCCTCTTTTTTATCTTTCATTGCTTGCAATAGGATTGCTTTTTTTTCTGGTAATAAAAAAGTGGAAATCAGCGAGTGTGTTGACTTATTCTATTTTATTTTTTTTCATTACAATGATACTTGTATTGAATATATTCTTTCCTATTGGAACATTTATGAATGAGCGTTTTCTTTTTATTCCATCATTTTCTATTTGTTTGATAGCTGGATTTTTTTTGAATACTACAATCCTGACTGGAAAAATGATTTATTCTAGGATTGCTCAATTCGCTTTTATTTTGATAAGTTGTGTTTTTGTGTGGATCAGTTATGATAGGGTACCTGCTTGGAAAGATAGTGATAGTTTAAATTTTTCAGCAATAAAGGTTTCAAAAAATAGCGCAAGAATTAATCTTTATATGGGAGTGACCTATTTTAATTATTATAAAATCGAGACTATAGATAAGAAGAAATACGAATTTCTATCTTTAGCAGAAAAGTATATTCGAAAATCAGTTGAGATTTATCCAGAGTATGGTCAAGGTTTGAATATGTTGGCGGGTGTTGCAGCAGAATGGCATAAAAGAGATGGAGATGTTCCTAAATTATTATCCAATTTTGAATGGGTAATTTCAAAGCAAGCTAATTTGAGTTTTGTAAGCGAGTATATAACTTATCTTGCTGGACAAATTCAGAATACGACCTTATTATATAATTTTTATAAGAAAGTAGGCTATGATATTTTATATAAACAAGGTAAGTATGAGGCTGCTTTAAATTATTTAGGGATGGCTTATAAAATAAATGGAGAAGATAAGGACTTGCTTCAAAAAATTGGGAATAGCTATTTAGAATTTGCTAAAACGAGATCGCTTTCAGCTGACAAAAGGCAAGAATTTTTAAGAAGTGGTAATTCATTCTTAGAAAAAGCCAAAACCTTAAATTAATGGAAGATAACAACGATATTTTATATTTGATTGCACTCTCTAAAGTAAAAAATGTTGGAGCTGTTTTAGCTAAGAATCTAATAAGTTATTGTGGTTCGGCCCAAAAAGTATTAAATGCAAAAAAGAGTCAATTGCTAAAAATCCCTGGAATAGGTGAGAAAACAGCAAATGAAATTATTGAGTCTAATACCTTACATGATGCAGAAACTGAATTAAACTATACCCTAAAAAATAATATTAATGTTTTAAGTTATCTTAATGAGAACTTTCCTTTTCGTTTGAATAGGTACCCTGATGCGCCTATTGTTTTATATTATAAAGGGAATGCAAATTTAAACAAAGAAAAAATTTTATCAATTGTAGGGACTAGAGCAATCACACAATACGGGCAAGAAATAATAGAAAAGTTGATATGTGACTTAAAGCACCTTGATATACTCATTGTATCTGGCTTAGCATATGGAGTAGATGCTGCAGCGCATAAGCAATGTGTTAAGGAAGAGATTGAGACTGTAGGTGTATTAGGTCATGGTCTGGATATCATATATCCTAGCTTGCATAAAGGAATTGCAAAAAGTATGATTGAGCGAGGTGGATTAATTACTGAATATGGAATTAATACAAGACCTGATAGAGAAAATTTTCCGCAACGCAATCGAATTGTTGCTGGACTGTGTGATGCCTTAGTAGTAATTGAAACTAAAGCTGAAGGTGGCAGTATGATAACTGCTCAATACGCTTTTGATTACAATAAAGATGTCTTTGCATTTCCAGGAAGAGTATATGATGCATATTCAAGTGGGGCTAATAAATTAATAAAGTCAAATAAAGCGCAGCTAATCGAAGATGCTGATGATTTGATGAAATGTATGTCTTGGGACATTGATATAAACAGTAAAAAAATCAATAAAAATAATGTGCTTTTTGTAGAGTTAAATGAGTCAGAACAAGAGGTGATGAATATAATAAAAGGAGCCGATGCAGTCCACATCGATGTATTATATCAAAAAGTGGATAAGACGCCAGGAATCTTAGCTTCGATTCTTTTAGAATTGGAATTCAAAGGACTGATACATGAACATCCAGGAAAAAGATACACTATAGCAAATTAAGCTTCATTAATTTGATGAACTAAGTTGGAATTTTTTTATTATTAAGATAGAACAATTATTCATTTATGCCAGTAAAAAATATTTTTGCAGTCTTGATTTTATTTATCAGTTGTACTGTATCAAAGCCCCAAGTATATCAAGAACAAAATATTCCAATTAAGAGAGTTGAGGTTCAAAAACATAGACCTAAAAACATAATTTTTCTTATTGGAGATGGAATGGGATTAACCCAAATTACTGCAGGAATGTATATGAATAAGAATCAGCTTGAACTAGAGAGAATGCCAATAGTGGGTATTCATAAATCTTATTCAGCAGATGACTTGATCACTGATTCAGCAGCTGGAGCAACAGCTTTTTCAATAGGGCATAAGACTAAGAATGGTTATTTAGGAGTAGATTCATTAGGGAGAACTCACACAACGATTTTAGAGGAGTGCTCCAATAAAGGATTTGCAACTGGAATGGTAGCAACATCCACGATTGTACATGCGACTCCAGCAGCATTCCTAAGTCACCAAAGTGGAAGAGAAGATTATGAAGCTATTGCAATGGATTACTATATTAATGGAAATTGTGATATTCTCATTGGAGGAGGAAAAAAATACTTTGATAGAAGAGTAAAAGATTCAATAAATCTAATAGAAAAATTAGTGCAAAAAGGATATACAGTGAATGATTATTTTCAAGATGATTTTCAGACATTGCAGATTCCAAATGTCAATAAATATATTTTTTATACTGCTGATGGTGATCCACTACCAGCATCGCAAGGAAGAAGTTATTTGGCAAAAGCTGGGAAGGATGCTATTCAATTTTTAAATCAAAAAAATAAAAAAGGGTTTTTCTTAATGATTGAGGGATCCCAAATTGATTGGGGAGGACATGCAAATACTTCTGAATATATTGTATCCGAAGTTTTGGATTTTAATAAGGTAATTAAAGAAGCTTTAGATTTTGCAATTAAGGATAAAAATACTTTAGTTGTTGTTACAGCAGATCATGAGACAGGTGGATATACTATTAATCCAGGGTCTAAAATGGATTCTTTAGTGACTGGCTTTTCCACGAAAAAACATACTGCTGCAATGATTCCAGTATTCGCATTTGGACCGGGGGCAGAAAATTTTTCTGGGATTTATGAAAATACAGCAATTTATTACAAAATAAGAAACCTACTTTTTTGAAATTTTTTCTATTTCATTCTGATAAATTTAAAAAGTATTAAATATAAATTTAATATACTAGTTGTTGACATAATGAATTTAATAAATTTCGAATAATTATATTAATTTTAATTCTTTTGTAGGTAGGTATAAATCAAGCAATTATACATATATATACTTAATTAATAATTAATAACTACTAGTTAATTTTTTTACAACTTCTTGCATTTTTTAACTTTTTATATTATTACATTTGCGTTGATCTAATTTCCGATTAATGAAACGTAAACTAATTAACCTGAGCGTAATTGCAAAAATGTTCTTCTTTACATTTTTATTAAATTTTACGCAAATCCTTAAAAGTGAGAGAATTTTTTTCTCTACTGACTATTCACAATCAACTTTAATTACAAAAAAATCCTTAGCTGAAAATTATTTTTCGTCTTTGTATAAAGATGATTTTTTTGGCAATGAAGTAGAGTTTATTAACCCAATTTTACCTCAGCTTGTTATTTGTGGTGATGCAGGAAGGGCCTCTATTGAAATTGTTAAATTGGCCAATGGACGATCTATCTCCAATACTCAGTTAGAAATAGTTTTGGATGAAGGATTAAAATATGCTGGAAACTTCCAAGCTGTAGGATGTGCAGGAGTCACATCAGGAGTGATGTATAGAATGGATTTATCTACTGCTCAAAAATTAGTTTTTGATTTTCCTAATATGGATTTTGGTGGATGCAAAGATATCGTTTTTACATTTGATGTTAAAGCAGATTGTGAAGTAATTGATATCATTAAGGCAACACCAGGGGTGGTATTCAATTGGGAGTATACATTAAGATTTAATGGAGGAGCAGATGTATATAGTGAAAGTACCATTCCTCAGTTGGCAAAGCCAAATTTGACTATATCAAATCCTATTATTACGCCGTTAGGTGGAAATCTAACTTCGAGAAAATTTACAATTTGTCAAACTGGTGTGAATTCATATATTAAGGATACGATTCAGATTAACGATTTTGGTGCAAGCACTATGCGAATTAGAGGAGTTAAAATTAATGGAGGTTTAGAGAACGCTAATTATGTAATTGGAGCGTTGGGAAATCAAAGTATTCGCATTCCAAATTCTGAATTTCCAAGTTCAAAATTGGTGAATGGAACCATTGGAAATGGCAATAATTTATTAGACGGTCCAGAAGGTGGAAATAGTAATAGTCTTGCTGAATGTATTGAGATAGAAGAAATTATTGAAATACTTAGCTGTACTGATTTAAGTTCTACTATTACTGCATATTGGGGCTGTTCATCTGAACTTTGCGAACCAAGTGAAAATATATTTACAAATCTTTCATTAAGTGTCAATCAAGGTCCCCGTTTAGAAGTAACAGAAAATTTTGATGCTCCGATTTGTCTTGGGACAACAACAACTGTTCAAGTTAAAATTAAAAACACTGGAACTTCATCTGCTGCAAATTCTTTGATCGATTTTTATTTGTATGCTGGATCAGCAGAGCAAATTGGGTCTTGTAATGGTGGAAATATTTTTCCCAATAGTTTTCGAATAAAAATAAATTCGGGGGCTTTTAACCCAATTGTACCATATTTTTCTAATAGCTTAAATTGTGGAAGCTATTTTAACTGTTATACATCTAATATTACTACACATGTCCAGTTGCTTTTTCCAACTATTGCAGTTGGAGAAGAAATTACTGTAGAATATGAGAAATACATTTGTTGCCCTTCAGATTATGGAAATTATAATAGCTTTGGTGATGCAGTTAAAGGAAAGTATTATGATTTTTGCAATAATGAAAATGAATTGAAAGCAGTAGAAGTATCAAGTGCAACTTATGTCACCAATACTTTAGTTTTAGATGAAACCGAACCTAATGTTGGTGAAAGTGATACTTTTTCTATGAAGTTGGTTTATCATCTCATTAGGTTGTCAAATATTAATGACAATTCTGAAATAGAGTTAATCGTCGACTTACCACAAGGAATTCGTTGGAGTGGAAATAATAGTGACTTAATGTGGACAAATCCATATGGAAAAAATTGGAACCCGACTTTTATCGATTATAATCCTATACAAAATAGAGTTACAGCGAAGTTTAATATTCGAGAAGGACTTTTATCAGGAATTGGACTTTTTAAATCTGAGATATATCTTAAAAATTTAGTCATGGGATCTTGTGATATATTGCCAAGTGAATTGGAAATAGTATCACGTTTTAATTATATTAGTAATCCTACTTTGTGCACGTGCGCTGTTCCAATAGCTAATGATACTTTAAGATTAAGTCCAATTTGTGATCCAAATAGATCATCTTGTTTAGGTCTATTAACCTTGGCTAGTGAGATGAAGAGGATAACTTATGGACTTAAAGATAGTAACTCAGATCAAATACCTGATGGAACGCAAGTTGCTGATCCATCAATCGACCCTATAAATACATATCGAGCAATGAGTGGAGATCAACTCAAAGCAACACATATTGCAGTAGTTAAAGATGCGAGTAATGACTTGTGGGAATTTGCTTATCTTGAATCAAGTTTTGATATTGCCCCCGAGACAGAAGTGTCAAGTGTTTCAGTGAGAATTTTTGATAAAAGTGCAAATCGTTATATTAATTGTACTCCAATAGTTACAAGAAAAAATAGCAATACATTTAAATTTGATTTTAGTAGAGCAAGTTTAAATAATTCAGGATGTTCAGATTTGGGCATTTTTGAAGGATACCGAAATGGAGACAGTGTGAGATTGGAAGTCGTTTATCAAATCGCAAGAAATAGACCAAATACCATCGTAGAAAATATTGTCACAAATAGTTTTTATGTCTCAAAAATCATTAACCCAAGCAATCCAAATTTGAATGAATGCCAACAATTTATCAACAGATTTAATTATTATGGATATGGAAATTCTGGTTTAATTTATAGTGATATATTTAATGGTTGTGAAGATAAATTTATAAATTTTACTTATAATTATATAAATCATCCGTTTGATGCGGGAGCAGGTAGAGATGTTTTTCCATTTGAATATCGTCCACAGAATTTACTCAATGAAGTGATAATTAACCTTCCAATTGGATTTAATTATCTTAGATCAGAAGTAAGTTTAAATATTGGATCAGGTAAAGAAAATTCAAGAAACATAGGTGCTGTAATTATGCCTGTTAATTCGGGAGCAAGAAATGTAAAATTTGATATTGGACAATTATTTAAATCACAGAATGCAGCAGGAACTTGGGATAATCCTGATGAAGCTTATTCTGTGAATATAAAAGTATATTTAGCCCCAGATTGCAATGCAATAGGAGGTAAGCTAAGTTACTCATATAACACCATACATCAAGGACAATTAGTATCTCTACCATCAAATGGAGGGAATACTTCAGTTAATGATGATTTATCTAGATCTGGTGAAAGTCTTACTGAAATTTTGTTTACAGCACCGAAACTTTCGTTACAATCTTCAAAACAAACCAATAATGGTGCGAGTCCAAGATTAACTTGGCCTCTAAAAATTAATAATGTTGCATCTGAAACTGAAGCAAAAAATGTTTGGATTGCTTTTAGGAATAATTCAGGAAGAATTAATTTGAGTAATTTAACTCTGGGAGCAACTACTATTTCGCCAAGTGCTGGTAATATTTATCAGTTGGGAAATTTACTTCCTGGTGGAAGTGAATTTGATCTTTTAGTTTCGGCTAATTATTCTTTGAATTGTAACCTTGATAGTATTGTTGCAGAGATAGGCTGGGACTGCAATGGCTATCCAAATTCTATATCAACAATTAGTTGTCCAACTGTAACATATCCATTATTCGTAAAACCTTTTAATACTACATTAAGTGCATCTTCTATATTTCCTGTAGAGTCAAGGCCAATAGTTATAAAGGAATTATGTGAAGATATTGAATTTGTAATACAGGTGGATAATGAAGGTCAAGTTGATGCTTCAAATTTATTATTTGATGTATTTATGCCAAATGGATTTGAATTGATACCAGGATCGACGTATATACAGTATCCAATCAATACAAGCGTACCACCTGCACCAAATGTTAATCTACTAAATTGGAGACACATAAACGACGCTCAAGATTTAGGCTCTGATCCTCTAGGTCGTAAATTTGAATGGAATGTAACTTCAGCTTGGCGAAATGCAACTGGTACAAATGGATTAGGAGGAATTGGAGGGGAAGTACCATATCAACTTCGAAATGCAGATAGTAGTCGCTATTATATTCGATTCTTAGCTCAGTCAAAATGTGGATTTAGTGACGGCACTAGAATCCCATATCGCACTTCTGCTCAGTCTCCTTGTCAAATTGGAACAACTCAAAAAGAAGAGTCTATTACTGGGTATACCGCACCAATTAATATCATTGACCCAAATACTTTATATTCTGGTCGACTAGCAATTGGATCTAGTTCTTCGATATTGAATGCTTGTGCTGATTTTAATGATGTTGATTTGATCTTATATAATTATGGACCGGGATCTACCAGACTTACAGATACCATTAAGCTTACTCTACCCAATGGATATACCTATGTGTCAAATTCTACAGTTTCAATTCGCAATTTTGCGGCAAGAAACCCAACAATTATTCCACAAAGTGGGGGTGCTACAACTTTGGCATGGGCTATTGGATCAATTACAAATCCAGGAGATTCAGTCAAATTTAAGTTTGTTATTGATGTAAATCCAACAATAACGACTTGAAACAGTATTCGTAATTTATGAATATGGTTATCACAACACGAGATTTGGTTTGTACTGATGATGGATCAGTTTGTCGAACACAATTAACCTTAGCAGAAGCAAATCATCCTACAGTATATTCAAAAGCCAGCTATTCATTGGTTAGACAAAACACCACCTGTCCAGATTTTACTGGAAATACTTATACTACGCTTACGATTGGTTTGCTTGATGCAGATATTTCTGCTAGTCAGAAAATTAACATAAGAATATTTGAGGATATAAATAGAAATGGATTGTTGGATGCAAGTGATACAGCTCTTGCTCCTATTGCTACCCACGTAATAAATGGACCAAGGTCTAAAGGAAATCTAATTGCAGATTTTAATTACACCACAAACAGAGATAGACTTAGAAATGCATTGGTATTGATTGATGGAACTTGTTCTTGCTTTCCTTTGATCTCAAGATTATATCCACCTATTTGTACCGCTTGTGTTCCAATTGGTGATTACGTATGGCATGATGCAAACCAAAATGGAATACAAGATACAAATGAAGAAGGAATCAATGGATTAACAGTAGAGTTATATGAGCAAAACGGAATATTGTTTTCTTCAAAAGTGACATCTAGGAATAGTCAAACTGGAAAGGATGGTTACTATAAGTTCTGTACTTGCGAAGGTACATATTATTTAAAAATAATAGGGCCTGCAAATTTCTCAAGAACTAATTTGAGAAGTGGATCTGATCCAACAAAAGATTCAGATATTTCAAATGTCAATGGTGAAAATACAACTGAGCTATTCATTGCAAGAGAAGGTGATATGCTATGTGATTTTGATGCTGGATTTTTTAGAACTACGACATTGGGAAATTTAGTATGGAATGATGTAAATGGTGATGGAGTATATCAAGTTTTGGAACCAGGACTGGGAGATGTGCAAGTGCACCTAAAAAATAGCATACATCAAACTATAGAAACTGTCACTACAAATTCTGAAGGTGCTTTTGCATTTGCAAAGGTTCAAGCAGGTAATTATTATATTAAATTTGATGTTCCGGTTCAATATTCTTTTAGTCATTTACAAAATAAAACATTGAATGGAATAAATACAGATGCCGATGGAACAATGGGCTATGGAACCACAGCACTATTTAACATCACAGAATTAGGTTTGGTAAAAAATATTTCTGCTGGAGTGTTTAAAACAGTTCTAGCTTCAAACGAAATACTTCTCAATGTTCAATATTACAATCAAGCTGCTTATCTTCAATGGGATGTAAAAAATTCAAAATCTGTGAAAAAGTTTGTAATTCAAAAAACTAATAATCTAGGTCAATTGGAAGATTTTGAAGAAGTCTTAGCGAATAATAATGTAAAAAAATCTTATTTTTATTTTGATAAAAATATTGAAAAAGGTAATACTTATTACTATAAAATAAAACAGGTTTTCTTCGATGGAACTTTTGAGGAAAGTAATATTGTGGTATTGAATTATAATGAACAAGAAGAATTTAAAATTCAGCCAACTATTGCCTCCACAAATACACAATTGATTATAAATGTAAATGAATCACAATCAGGAAGAATAATAGTATTGTCTATAGATGGAAAAGAAGTAAAAAGGAATTTTGCAAAAGTTAATTTAATAAAAGGGGCAAATCAAATTAATTGTAATATCCATGAACTTCAATCTGGATCATATATTTTAGCATTAAAGTTGGATTCAGGCAAAGTATATTATGATCGTTTGGTAAAAAACAATAATTAATTTAAAAATTTGCTCACTACTAGAGGTATTATATTTCGCACCACAAGATTTAGTGAGTCGAGTTTAATTGTAGAAGTTTATACAGAAGCGGTTGGATTATGTTCCTTTTTTATGAATGGCGTTTATAAAAAAGGATCCAACCGCCTCCCATCCTTGCTTCAGGTCGCGAACCAAATTGAATTTGTATCTTATTATTCGGAATCAAAGGATCTGCATCGTATTAAAGAAGTAAGTATTTCTAAAGTATATAGCCGAATTAATCAAAGTCTAGTACATAATGCCGTTGCAACATTTATATTGGAAATAGCAAAGCAGTGCATTAAGGTTAAATCAAAACATCAAGAACTGTATACTTATATAGAAAAAGTATTTATTGACCTAGATGAAAAGGAACATTTGGATCCAAATTTTCATCTTTATTTTTTAATTAAATTTTCTTATTTTTTTGGTTTTGCACCAACCGAGATCGCTAGTCCAAGATTAAATAGTTTTGATTTAATGGATGGTGTTTTTATTGAATTTAACCAAACAAATAATTACTCTGTTTTGCCAGAGTATAGTAATTTTATTAGCGATCTAATTCAAATGAAATCCATAAAGATTGATATTCAACAAAGGAGGAATTTATTACAAATTTTGCTTCAGTATTATCAAATTCACATTGAAAATTTTAAACAACCTCAATCACCTGCTATTTTTAAAAGTGTTTTTTTCTAATTTATTGAAAAAAACAAGCTATTTTCTACGCGTATTTAACGCTCTGACTGCTGCCATTTCTCTATACTTTTTAGTAATCTCTTCCGCAGGTATTCCAAAATAGGTTTTATTTCCCGCCAAGTTTTTTGATATTCCTGATTTGGCTAGAATTACAACATTATCTTCAATGATCAGATTTTGGGCAATACCAACTTGTCCATAAAAAATACAATTATCTCCTACTATAGTTTTTCCACCAATGCCAACTTGGGCAGCTAGAAGGCAGTTTTTACCAATCACTACACCATGACCAAGATGTACTTGACAATCGATTTTTGTGCCGCTATGTACAACAGTGTCCCCCGATACGCCTTTGTTAATAGTGGATCCAGCTCCAATTCTAACATCATCGTGAAGTATCGTTCTGCCTCCAGATCGCCACTGATGATATCCTTTGGCTGTTTTCTTAAAATAAAAAGCGTCTGACCCGATGATTGAGTTGGATTCGACGATAACATTTTTTCCAATTAGACTAAATTCACCAATTACAGCATTTGAATGGATAATACTGTTTTCTCCAATCATGACATGATGCCCTATGATTGCTCCTGGTTCAATAATTGCTGTGGGGTGTATAATGGCTGAGTTGCTGATGTTTTTACTCAATGCTTCAAATGGTCTGTTTTCAAGTACGATTTGATTATAAACTTGAAATGGATTGTCACAGACTAAAAGTACTTTTCCATCTGGACAATCTGTATCCTTATTTATTAGAATTATATCTGCTGCTGATGAAATTGATTTTTCATAATATTTTTCAGCATCGACGAAAGTAATATCTCCAGATTCTACCTTATGAATCTCATTAATACCATAAGCAATCAATGATTTATTGCCAATAATTTTTAATTGAAATTTTTCTGCTATACTCTCTACCGACGTAGGCTTTAATAATTTCATTTTGCAACTATTTATATTTTTTACTAATGTGCTTCTAACCAATTTTCTCCATGACCTATTCCCACATCTATAGGAACTTTAAGATTAGGTATTGCATGTTTCATTTCGTATAAAACCAATTCTTCCACTTTTGCTTTCTCCGATTTTAAAACATCAAAAACCAATTCATCATGGACTTGAAGAATCATTTTGGATTGAAGTCCTTCATTGAACAATCTAGAATGAATTTTGATCATGGCCATTTTAATTAAATCTGCTGCTGTACCTTGAATTGGGGTATTGATGGCAATTCTTTCAGCATTGGAGCGAATTAGTGAATTCTTTGAATCAATATCTCTTAATACCCTCTTACGTCCCATATAAGTCATGACATAGCCTTTGCTCCGTGCAGATTCAACAGTTTCGTTCATATATTTTCTAAGACCCTTGTATTGATTGAAATAATTCTCAATAAGTTCTTTGGCTTCACTTTGTTTTATACCAAGTTGTCTAGAGATATTGGTCGCTCCAGCCCCATATAGGATTGAGAAATTGACGGTCTTAGCATTGCGTCTTTGATCGGAATTCACCTCATCATAGGGTACACCATATACTTTGGCAGCAGTAGCTCGATGAATATCTTGATTTTTTATAAATGCGTCTAGCATTGCTTCTTCATTACTTATCTCTGCGATTAATCTCAATTCTATTTGACTATAGTCTGCAGAAACGATGATGTGATCTTCATTTCGAGGTACAAAGGCTTTTCTAATCTCTCTTCCAGCTTCATTTTTTATTGGAATATTTTGGAGATTTGGGTTTTCCGAACTCAATCTTCCTGTAGCTGCTCTTGCTTGATTAAATGAACTGTGTACTCGTCCTGTTTTAGGATTGACCATTAATGGAAGCGAGTCGACATAAGTTGATTTTAATTTCGCAAGTTTTCGGTATTCTTGAATATCGTTTACTACTTCAAAATCTTTTGCTAGTTCGGTTAGTTTTTCATCATCTGTTGAGAATTGATTCGATCCCGTTTTTTTCCAACGATAGGGTAATTTTAATTTTTCAAACAAAACTTCACCGACCTGTTTTGGACTTGCAATATTAAATCTTGTGCCACATTTTTCATAAATCGCTTTTTCACTTTTTCTTATTTGATCTTCTAATACTTTACTATAATTTCTTAGGAAATCTGGATCTATTCGGACTCCTTCAAATTCAATATCTTTCAGAACTTTTACTAATGGCAATTCAATATTATTAATTAGATCTTTCAAATTTTCATTTTCAATATCTTTTGAAAGTATGCTATATAGCTGTAATGTGACATCAGCATCCTCTCCTGCATATTCTTTAATTTCTTCCAACCCAACATTTCTCATGCTGCCTTGTGTAATGCCTTTTTTTCCAATTAGATCTTCGATGGGAACCATTTTGTAGTTTAGGTAAGCCTCTGAAAGATAATCTAATTTATGCCTTTGGTCTGGTTCCAATAAATAGTGAGCAATCATGGTGTCAAAGAATGGAGTCGGCATTTGCACGCCATACCAACTCATCATAAGCATATCATATTTAATGTTCTGACCTATGAATTTTTTAGTTGGATTTTCTAAGATAGATTTGAATTGATCGATTTGAATTTGAGCTTTCTTTTGATCTTCATCGATTGGAATGTAATATGCTTTATTTGGTTCTATTGAAAATGAAATGCCTACTAGTTCAGCTTGATTTGCATCGATACCAGTGGTCTCGGTATCAAATGAGATCATTTCAGTTTTTTCAAGTAAAGCGATTAAATTTTTTATTTCAGAATCAGTTTGTACAAGTTGGTATTCATGCGATGTATTTTTGATATCATGATCTGCCACTTTATATGATTCAGCTACAGGAGCTACTGCTTTAGTTTCTTTTTTTACTGGGTTTTCTTCAAGGGCAAAAAGTGTATTTTCTTCAGCTTTGCCAAGAATTGAAACAGCCAATGATCGAAATTCGAGTTCTCTAAATAATTCAGTCAAAAGTTGTTTGTCAAAGTTTTCAATTCTATATTTTTCTTCATCAAATTGTATAGGAACATTGATATCTATTGTAGCTAATTTTTTTGAAAGGATCGCGAGGTCTTTATTTGCAATAATTTTATCTTTTATTTTACCCGTAACCTTTTCTGCATTTAAAAGCAATTCCTCTACAGAACCAAATTCTTTCAAAAGTTTTGCAGCAGTTTTTTCTCCCACTCCAGGAATCCCTGGGATATTGTCTACTGCATCTCCTTGTAAGCCTAGCATATCGATCACTTGGTCTACTCTATCTATTCCCCAAACTTCCATGACTTCTTTGGGTCCTAATATGTCGACACCATTGCCCTGTCTTGAAGGCTTGTACATAAATACTTTTTCTTCGACGAGCTGTCCATAGTCCTTATCAGGCGTGACCATATACACTGTAAAATCTTCTCTTGCAGCTTGTTTAGCTATAGTCCCAATGACATCATCAGCCTCAAAACTTTCCACACTGATGATGGGAATATTGAATGCTTTGATGAGCTTTTCTATCCAAGGAAATGCAAGGGTAATATCTTCAGGTTGTGCTTCTCTATTGGCTTTATATTCTGGAAAGTAGGCATGACGAAATGTAGGACCATGAAGGTCAAATGCTACTGCTATGTGACTTGGTTTTTCATTATGAATAATATCCCAAAGTGAACGTACAAATCCATTGATTGCTGAGGTATTCAGCCCCTTCGAATTGATTAATGGTCTGGTGATAAATGCATAGTGTGCTCTATATACTAAGGCATGTCCATCCAATAAAAATAGTTTCTTTTGAGACATTAAGATTTCTTTTGTGGGCAAGATACATTGATTTGTCTATATAAATTGCAAATAAGCACTATGAAATTTTTGAATAGAACTGTAAACTTAATTTTTTGGTGATCTAAAGTTTTTAATAATATATTCTGCTTTTGAAAAACATAGATTACGCATCATGATCTTCCATTGACAAGGAGTGAGGGCGGTTCCAGAGGCATTATAACCCATCATATTTTTTGTGCCAGTATCCCAACATTTACATACACCACTATTTGGTCCACCGCAATCATTAAAGCAAGGTGCAGTGTGACATTCTTTTGCAACGTCTAAGTCTATGTCTTTGCATTCATTGTCACAGTAGAAAGCATGACAAAGTCCACATATATGCCCAAATTCATGATTCAATGTTCCAGCAAATGACCACCATCCAAATTTTCCTCCATTTGCGGCATTATCATACGCGCCATTAAGACTTAATTCATT
>Ga0138256_10003527_pt1 | contig 16629 bp, 20 predicted proteins | sample KNB2016incub_MG_FD_105486 | JGI IMG/M metagenome (GOLD analysis project Ga0138256, IMG submission 105486) | Active sludge microbial communities from wastewater in Klosterneuburg, Austria - KNB2014incub_MG | ecosystem: Engineered > WWTP > Activated sludge > Unclassified | place: Austria... | reverse complement strand
TCGCGCACTCGCGCCGCTCGTCGTCGACAAGGGCTCAATCGCCGTCGACGGAGTCTCGCTCACCGTCTCATCGGTCAGCCCCGCAGCCGAGCCAGCGCAGTGGTTCGAAGTCTCACTCATTCCCGAAACGCTCGTTGCCACCACCCTCGGCGCGCGCGTTGCTGGCGACTCCGTCAACCTTGAAACCGACATTCTTGCCCGTCACGTACAGCGAATGCTGTCGTTCGGGCGGCCCGATGTATCCATCTCACCTGAGAATCACACAGAAGGAGGCTCGCGATGAGCCTGTCAACAATTCCTGAAGCACTCACCGCCCTCAAGGCAGGTCGACCGGTCATCGTCGCTGACGACGAGAACCGCGAGAACGAGGGCGACATCATCATTGCGGCGCAGTTTGCGACTCCGCAGGCGATCAATTTCATGATCCAGGAATGCGGCGGCTTTGTGTGTCTGCCGATGGAAGGCGCGATGGTGGACCAGATTGGCCTGCCGCTGCAGCCGCGCCAGAATGTCACCGACAACCAGGCGCGCTTCACGGTTTCAATCGAAGCCAAGGAAGGCGTGCATACGGGCGTTTCAGCCGAGGACCGCGCGAAGACCATCCAGGCGGCGATCAACCCGAAGGCGACGCCGGATGATATCTCGACGCCGGGGCATGTTTTTCCGCTGCGCTCGAAGGATGGCGGCGTGCTGGTGCGTGCGGGTCACACGGAAGCGGCGGTGGATCTGGCAAGGTTAGCGGGTTTGCGCCCGGCCGGGGTAATTTGCGAGATCATGAACAAGAACGGAAGCATGGCGCGGTTGCCGGACCTCATTCCTTTCGCACAGAAGCATAAATTGAAAATCGGGACGATTGCCGACCTGATTGCTTACCGCCGCAGAACCGAGTCTCTGGTTCAGAAAATTTACGAGAGTGATTTTACAAGTGCTTACGGCGGGGAATTCAAGTTCAATCTCTATGCAAGCACGGTGCAATATGCGGAGCATATCGCGCTGACTAAAGGAAATATAAAACAAAACCCGGGGGATTCCAGCGAGCCAGTGCTTGTGCGGATGCATGCTGTGGACTTTATTGGGGATATCCTTGGGGGTAACCCAAATCCCGCGCTCAAGCGTTCGATGGAAATTATCGGCAAAGAGGGGCGCGGGATTATTGTTATTCTTCGTGATGCGGACCCGAAATCGCTGTCGCACCGCCTCGCGGTTCATAAGGACGGCAAGCAAGGCGCCCACGCTTCTTTCATTAAGGATTACGGCATCGGCGCACAGATTTTGCTGGATCAGGGTGTCACAAACATGACACTGCTGACCGATCATCCGAAAAACGTTGTTGGCCTCGAGGGCTATGGCCTGTATATAGCCGGTCACAGACCGCTCAGCGCGTAAGGAAATTCATTCATGCCCATTGCCCATGTCCTGATTGTCGAGGCGCGCTTCCACGAAAATATCGGCGATATGCTGGTGCGCGGCGCGAGAGAAGCGCTTGAGGCGGCGGGCGCGACTTATGAACATGTCACCGTGCCGGGGGCGCTGGAAATTCCAGCTGTTATCAAGATTGCGTCGGAAAGAACGTTGAGCCGTTTTGACGCGTATGTGGCGCTGGGATGCGTCATTCGCGGGGAGACCTATCATTTTGAAATTGTCAGTGACGAGAGCGCGCGGGGGATCGGCGAGCTCGGTGTTCATTACAGCCTTCCGGTCGGGAACGGGATCATTACGGCCGAAAATATGGAGCAGGCGCTTGTGCGTGCCAACCCGGATGAGAAGAATGTCGGCGCGGGGGCCGTTCGCGCGGCGCTGCGTGTTCTTGAACTCAAGCGCGAAAACTCCAAAGTCAAAAAGGTATCGTAATGAGCGCGGAGAGTAGAAAGCCATCGGCCAAGGCCAAGAGTCTCGCGGCACGTTTGCTCGCGGTGCAGGCGCTGTATCAGTCGATTCAGAACAAGCAGAGTATCTCGAAAGTCAGCCAGGAATTCCTGTCGACGCGCGTCGGAATGGAAGTTGAAGGCGAGACGATGGTGGCCCCGGACGGTGCGCTGTTTGAAAAGATTTTGGGTGCAATCGAGGATCGCGGCGATGATTTAAACGATATCATCAACGCCAATATCACCAATGAGAACAAAGATGTCGGGATGCTGCTTAAAGCGATACTTATGTGCGCCGCGGCTGAACTGCTGGTGAACCAGGAAACGGATCAGGGCATCATTATCAACGACTATATCAATGTCGCGCACGGGTTTTTCGATTCGGGCGAAACGGGCTTCATAAACGGCATTCTTGACGCAGTTGCGAAGACAATTCGTTCATAAAAATATCAATTAAATCAATATCTTATAAATCTTCTCCCCTTTAAAATCGCTTATTTCTTGCTGACTGTAACAAGCCGTTAATCATTTAAGGGTTATGATTAATATTAGGGTTCATAAAAGAAGAATAATAATAAGGGGTTTTCCTAATGCGCATGATTTTAATCGCGGTTGTCGCGTTACTTGTGCTCGGCGGAGGTGGTGCCGGCGCATATTTCTATTTCTCGAAACCGGCGGAAGCGTCGGCCGGTGAAGCGGCCAAGGAAGTCGCCGCAACTCATAAAAAAGAAGAGAAGAAAAAAGGCGGCGGTCATGGCGGCGGCGGTACTGAGTTCGTCGAGCTTGACCCTTTGATCCTGCCGATCATCGACAGTTCAGGCGTGACCCAGACGGTGAGCCTGGTGATTGCACTGGAAGTCGCAGACAAGGACAAGGCCGAAGAGGTCAAGAAACTGACCCCACGTCTTAAAGACGCCTATATCCAGGATATGTATGGAGTTCTTAACAAGCACGCGGCCCTGAAGGGTGGCGTGGTGCAGGTAGCGGCGGTTAAAAGCCGCCTGACGAAAATCACGACGGATGTTCTCGGCGAGGACATGGTGTCGGAAGTGCTGCTGCAGGTGGTGCAACAGCGCCCCATTTAAGTTTTATATGTGAACCCTCTATTTATTAAAGGGTCCGGGATAAAATCCGGGCCCTTTTTTTCATTTTTGTCATCCTGAGCAAAGTCCTGCGAAGCGGGACGCAGTCGAAGGATCTTAGATGGTTGGATAGATCCAAGATCCTTCGGCTCCGCGCCAATCTATAAAAAGCTTGGCGCTCCGCTCAGGATGACGATTTTATTAACGATTTAATTGGTAGCTGCGTCAAAAAGGGGCTTTATCTGGCTCCAAATAGTCGTTAGTCTCTCCCCGGATTTTGAAAAATAAAAACGAGGACGTATATGACTTTTTCTTTCAGTGACCCCTATGTAATTATCGCCCTGTGCGGCATCCTGGCTCTTCTTTATGCCATCGTGTCTGCGAAGCAGATCATGAGCAAAAGCGCCGGTAACGCGCGCATGCAGGAAATCGCAGCTGCCATTCAGGAAGGCGCGAGTGCTTACCTGAACCGCCAGTACAGCACCATCGGTTTGGTGGGCGGCGCTGTCGTTCTTGTCCTTTATTTCACGCTCGGTTGGCACGTTGCCGGCGGCTTCATCGTCGGCGCGGTTCTTTCAGGGATCGCCGGTTATGCAGGCATGCTGGTTTCGGTGCGCTCGAACGTTCGTACCACGCAAGCGGCGACGGAAGGTCTCAAGCAGGCATTGAACGTTGCGTTCAAAGCGGGCGCGATCACGGGCATGCTGGTTGTCGGTCTCGGTCTTCTCGGCGTTGCGGGTTACTATTACGGCCTGCAGCAGCATTACGGTCTCGTTGCCCTCGAAGGTGATGAGCGCGCGGCAACATTGCGCGTCATTCTCGAAGGTCTCATCGGTCTTGGCTTCGGCGCGTCCCTGATTTCGATCTTTGCGCGTCTCGGCGGCGGTATCTTTACCAAAGGTGCTGACGTTGGCGCCGACCTCGTCGGTAAAGTTGAAGCGAACATCCCGGAAGATGACCCAAGAAACGCAGCGGTTATTGCCGACAACGTAGGCGACAACGTAGGCGACTGCGCCGGTATGGCCGCAGACCTGTTCGAAACCTATGCGGTGACTGTCGTTGCGACGATGTTGATCGCATTCAGCACGTTCGGACCTGAGAATGTTGAAACGATGATGCTGCTCCCGCTGCTGGTGGGCGCTGTATCGATCGTTGCGTCGGTTATCGGGACATACTTTGTTCGTCTCGGCGCCAGCAAAAACATTATGTGGGCTCTTTATAAGGGCTTCATCGTCAGCGCACTTCTTTCTGCCGTATTCGTTTATTTCGGCGGCACGAAACTTGCGCTGCCGGCGGAAATTACGACGCTGAATGAAACCGTCATTACGCTGAAGGATCTGTACCTTTGCGTGCTGACCGGCCTTGGTGTGACGGGTCTGTTGATCTGGATTACCGAGTACTATACGTCGACGAAATTCCGTCCTGTGAAAGTGATTGCCAAGGCTTCGGAAACGGGCCACGGCACGAATGTCATTCAGGGTCTGGCGATTTCTCTGGAATCGACGGCTCTGCCGGTGATCGTTATCTGCGCCGGTATCTACATCGCCTTCACGCTGGCTGGCCTTTATGGCATCGCAATGGCGGCGACGGCGATGTTGTCCCTGGCCGGTATGGTCGTAGCGCTTGATGCTTACGGCCCGGTTACGGACAACGCAGGCGGCATTGCCGAAATGGCAGGTCTGCCGGATGAAATCCGCGTGACAACCGATGCGCTGGACGCTGTCGGTAACACGACGAAAGCGGTAACCAAAGGTTATGCGATTGGTTCTGCCGGCCTGGCGGCGCTGGTTCTCTTTGCGGGTTATACCGAAGAGATCAAGCACTACCTGCCGCAATATGCCGATCTGCAATATTCGCTGCAGGAGCCGTTCGTGATTATCGGACTGTTCATCGGCGGTTTGCTGCCTTACCTGTTCGGCGCGATGTCGATGACGGCTGTTGGCCGCGCGGCGGGTTCCGTCGTGGTGGAAGTGCGCAGGCAGTTCCGCGAGATCAAGGGCATCATGGAAGGCACAGCGAAGCCGGAATACGGCCGCGCTGTCGACCTGCTGACGAAGGCCGCGATCAAGGAAATGATCGCGCCGTCGTTGCTGCCCGTGGCTGCGCCTATCGTGCTGTTCATTATTGTCTACAAACTCAGCGGCGATATGGGCGATGCGTTCCAGGCTCTGGGCGCGATGCTGGTCGGTACGATTGTGACGGGTCTGTTCGTTGCCATCTCGATGACATCGGGCGGCGGCGCATGGGACAACGCGAAAAAACTGATCGAGGAAGGCCATCACGGCGGCAAGGGCTCTGAAGCACACAAGGCCGCTGTTACGGGCGACACGGTCGGCGACCCTTACAAGGACACGGCAGGCCCGGCGGTTAACCCGCTGATCAAGATCGCGAACATTGTTGCGATCCTGCTGGTGGCGATTGTCGCGAAATATTTCGGCGTCGCACCTATCGCGCACTGAGCGAAATCAAGACACAAAAAACCCCGCTTCGGCGGGGTTTTTTATTGCGGGAATTAAACGCGGGATTAACGGCCGGGCCTGGTTGCCGAACCGTTGGATTGCGTGTTGAAGCGGCCGATATTGCCGAGCATCTGCTGCATGATGGTCATGTCGTTGCCGTGCGTCGGGGTTTTGCTGCGCTCAATCGGGACATCAAGGCTTGCGCCCTTGGGCATTTCTTTCAGGAAGTAAACCGTGCTGTCGGGATTGAAGACGACGACCACGACGCGTTCCTTGGTTACGTCAGGGTCAAGAATACCTTTTTTCTCGGTTTCCTGGCCGATGTAATACCAGACGTCATCGTTGAAAGGGGCCTGTGTCGTGGGCGAGCCGAGAATGCGCAGAACGTCGGAGCGCGTATGAATGCCGGGGATGATGGTTTTCATCTGTTGGTCTTCCAGCATGTTGCCGCGCTGCGCCACCGTCGGGGTGCAGGCAGGGGCGGCGAGCAATGCAGCCGCGGCCAGAAGCAGGAATTTCGAAGTCTTCGGTTTCATATATTTCATGTACTCATCCGGGCTTTTAATCTATATCTCATCCCGAGCCAAGTCGAGGGGGCTTAGAGAACATGCTGTCTTTTCTAAAGAAAAAAACACCCCATGCCGACCCGGCAAAACGGGCTTATGCGCAGATTCTGCAGCACATCCGCGCGCCGGTTTTCTATACAACGTACGGCATTCCCGATTCCTTCGACGGGCGGTTCGACCTGTTATTGATTCACCTCTTTATGGTGATCAACCGGCTGGCCGGTGAGGGGGAGCAGGCCAGGGAATTCAACCAGGCCCTGTTCGATGTTACGTTCGCGGACATGGACCAGACCCTGCGCGAGATGGGTATCGGCGATATGGGCGTGCCCAAGCACCAGCGCCGGATGATGAAGGGTTTTAACGGGCGCATGCATGCCTATGCCGAGGCGCTGAAGCAGGGGGAGGGTGCATTCGCGATTGCCCTGCGCCGGAATCTTTATGGAACGTTCGAGGATAGCGAGGTTCCTGACATCCAGAAAATCATGCGCTATATAAGAGAAAGCATGGCAGTGATGGCGCAAAAGCCGGTTTCAGATGTTTTGAATGGCGAGGTCGCCTTCGCGCCGCAGGAGCAGAAATGACACGTAAAAAACAGGATATTGGCGCACCCGAATGGTCGCATTTTGTAGAAGCCGAGAAGATCGGCAACACGCCCATGAAATTGACGATTTCGCCGAATCCCGACGAGCGCAAGCGTCTTGCGAAGCGGATGGGGCTTGGCGATTTACGCAGCCTGGAATCAGACCTGGTGATGAGCCGCGATTCCGGCAGCAACATAATTTTTATTTCAGGTCAGATACGCGCGGCGGTGACACAGAATTCGGTCGTCAGCGGCAAGGCCATAAAAAGCGAGATCATCGATAGTTTCGAAGCCTGGTATGCCGACCCGGAGCAGGCGGTCTCGTTCGCCAAGGCGAAACAGGAGCGCCTGACGCGCGACGGGCAGGCTGACATGCCGTTTCTGGATGAAAGCGAAGACCCCGAGCCTGTGATTGATGGCAAGATCGATGTGGGTGAGCTGGTGGCGCAGTATCTGTCGCTGGCTGTTGACCCTTATCCCCGGCTGGAGGGTGAGGAATATGGCGGTGAGGGGGCTATAAAGACGCAAGCAGGTGAGCCCTACGAAAACCCCTTCGCAGCCTTAAAAGACTGGAAAAAGGGCGATTTATAAGCCTTTTGACCGGGTTTGCAGGTTTTTACTTGCATCCACGAGCCGTTTTCGTTAATAAAAGCCCCTGATTTAGAAGGATTAAAACAATGGCTGTTCCAAAGCGAAAAACATCGAAATCCCGCCGCAATATGCGCCGCTCCCATGACGGCCTGACGGCCACCAACTGGGTTGAAGATTCAAACACAGGCGAACCCGTGCGCCGCCATCATGTCGACCTGAAAACAGGTATGTACAAAGGCAAACAGGTTCTCGCGGCCCGCGACTAATCATTCGCCCCTGGGCTCTGGAATCCTTTCGGGTCCGTGGTATAATCCGCAGTCCTACGTCCGAACCGGGAGAGGGTTCACCCCTTGTCTGATTTCACACAAACTGTCACCGCGCTGCACGCGATCACTATTGCCGTGGATGCCATGGGCGGCGATTTCGGACCCGAGATTGTCATTCCGGGTCTCAATATCATTCACGAAGAGAACAAGGATATCCGTTTCATCCTGATCGGCGATGAGAGCCGTATTTATCCTTACCTGAATAAATATTCCAATTTGAAAGATGTCTGCCGCGTTGTGCACACCGACAGGATGGTGCGTAATAATGAAAAGCCGTCGGCGGCGCTGCGTGCGAGCAAGGGCACGAGCATGCGCATGGCGATTGAGGCCGTGGCGGAAGGGCATGCACATGCGGCGGTGTCGGCTGGTAATACGGGCGCGCTGATGGCGATGGCGAAAGTTGTTCTACGTATGCTGCCGGGAATTCACCGCCCGGCGCTGGCGAGTGTTTTTCCATCGATGCATGGCAGCACGGTGATGCTGGATCTCGGTGCGAATGTGTTGGTCGATGCCGAGACGCTGACGCAGTTTGCTGTTCTCGGCGCGGTGTTCGCGCGGGCGCACAAAGGAATTCAGGTTCCGACGGTCGGTTTGCTGAATGTCGGTTCTGAAGAGATGAAGGGGCCGGATCACGTTCGCGCGGCGCATAACATCCTGTCGAAAGTTGATTTCCCCGGACAATACAAAGGATTTGTCGAGGGCGACGATATTACGAAGGGCACGGTGGATGTCGTTGTGTGCGACGGTTATGCCGGAAACATTGCGCTGAAAACCGGTGAGGGCGTCGGGCGCATGACGGGGCATTATTTTAAAGAGGCGATCAGTTCCGATCCGCTGGCTATTCTCGGCGGGGCGCTCGCGTTTTTCGCGATGAAGCGTTTCAAGCACAAGGTCGATCCGCGTCTTTATAACGGCGGCGTATTCGTCGGACTGAACGGTGTGTGTGTCAAAAGCCATGGTGGTACGGATGCGCTCGGGTTTTCCAGCGCGGTGCGGCTGGCGACGCAACTCGCGCGGCAGGGCTACGTCAAGAAAGTGGCCGATGAAATCAATCGCCTGATGAGCCAGGATTCATTCCTCTCGCAAGGGACATACGAGGGTTAAATGGGTATCACTGCGATCATCCGCGCTACGGGCGGTTATCTTCCCAAAAAAATCGTCACAAATGCCGATCTTGAAAAACTGGTCGATACATCTGACGAGTGGATCGTCAAGCGCACGGGTATCCGCGAGCGGCGGCTGGCTGAAGCGCATGAGACAACCGGGACGATGGCGATCGAAGCCGGGAAGCAGGCGCTGGCGAATGCCAAGCTTGAGGGCAAGGATATTGATACCGTGATTGTCGCGACGACGACGCCGGATAAGAAATTTCCTGCTGTTGCCGTGAATGTGCAGCAGGCGCTCGGTATTCCGCCGGGGCCGGCGTTCGATGTGCAGGCTGTGTGTACGGGTTTCGTTTATGCACTCGGCATCGCCAACAGTTTTATCCAGACCGGCGTTTCGAAACGGGTTTTAGTCATCGGCGCGGAGAAAATGTCGTCCATCGTCGACTGGAAGGACAGGACGACCTGTGTGCTGTTCGCGGACGGCGCGGGCGCGGCGATTTTGGAAGCGAATACGAAAAACGACGGGCGCGGGGTGATCTCGACCCATCTTTATGCCGACGGGCGGTTCCAGGATTTGCTTTATGCCGACCCGTTGATCGTCATGGAAGGGCGCGAGGTGTTCAAGAACGCCGTCCAGTTTATGGCCGATGTGGTTGAAGAGGTGCTGGAAAAAAATAACCTTAAATCGGAAGATATAAGCCTGCTGGTGCCGCACCAGGCCAATATCCGCATTATCGAGGCGACGGCCAAGAAGCTGAACCTGTCGATGGACAAGGTGGTGACGACAGTGGAGCGTCATGGCAATACGTCGGCGGCATCTATTCCGTTGGCGTTACACGAAGCGATGGAAGCCGGTCGAATCAAGTCCGGCGATCTGGTGCTGCTGGAAGGGATGGGCGGCGGCCTGACCTGGGGCGCGCTGCTCGTTAGATTTTAGCGCTCCTGCCCAAGATATGCAGATAAATGCATGAATTAGCATATTCCCCTAGGGCCTTGAATTGAATCGGCTTTTTTGCAGTTTAGTTTGACGACCCCCCATGAAATGGCTAACCTGAATACATTCACGTATTGGGAGTCATAATGGAAAGCAAAACAATCACCAGGGCGGACCTGGCCGAAGCTGTTTACGAACAAGTCGGTCTTTCCCGCAACGAATCATCGGACCTTGTTGAAGTGCTTCTTGAAGAAGTTTGCGCAGCGCTTGTAAGCGGCGACAACGTCAAGATTTCATCCTTCGGCAGTTTCTCGGTCCGCAAAAAGGGCCAGCGCATCGGCCGCAACCCCAAGACCGGCGTCGAAGTGCCGATTTTACCAAGGAAAGTTTTAGTATTCCGTGCAAGCCATGTGCTCAAGGACCGCATTAACAAAGGGCAATAGCCCGTTCTAAAAAAAGTTTAAAACAGGGAGATTCATCATGAACGCACAATCAGGGCCTTTGAAGCAGGACCAGTTCCAGCCGAGCGTCAATCTCGTCGCACCTGAAGCACCGAAGCAGGATGCAGCACCGCAGGCGCCCGAAGCCACCGAGAAATCCCGCAAGGCGCCGAGCGCCTTCCGCACGATCAGCGAAGTGGCCGATGACCTGAACGTCCAGCAGCATGTGCTGCGGTTCTGGGAAACCAAGTTTTCACAAGTAAGACCCCTGAAGCGGGGCGGCGGTCGCCGTTATTACCGTCCGGAGGATGTGGACATCCTGAAGACGATCCACCACCTGCTGTACACGCAGGGCTACACCATTAAGGGCGTCCAGAAGCTTTTCCGCGAGCAGGGCAAGAACAAGGTGGTCGAGAAGACCCCGCCCGAGGCGCGCAACAGCAATGTGCCCCAGCAAGCCCCTCAAAAGGCTGCCCAGGCGGGTTTGAGCGACCGTCAGCGCGCGGCGCTGCAATCGCTGGCCGGGGAGTTGAAAGAGCTCCGTGCCATGATCGCGGAAACCGAATAATAACTGTCTTTCCCCCGAAAGCGGTAATCTTGCAAACATGGGCATTTATGCTTATAAGCACGTCATCCCGGCTTTCGCCGGGATGACGTGGTAACGGAACGTGGCGCAGCCTGGTAGCGCACTTGCATGGGGTGCAAGGGGTCGCAGGTTCAAATCCTGTCGTTCCGACCATTTCCCTTGGGGCATTTTATGTTTGGAATGTTATGGTTTAAAGCCAAGGTTTTAAGGGTTCTGAAGTATAACTTCGGCTATGAGCCGGGTTCTTTCCAATTTGGCACACTCAATGAAGTATGCAAGCAAGCAAGACTTCAAAAAGTTACAGAATATGATGGGGCCATCATGTTCATGTTCGTTCAAATCAATTCTCTAGATCCTAATATTAAAACACAAGAATTTGTAAAAAAGCATCTTAGTATTATTTATTCTTTGTTACATGAGTCTGCGATCCCATTCGATGCTTCTGCTATGGCAGATGAGCTTGCCATTAGACATGGTTTAAATGTAGAAAACCTTAGATAATTACTAGGCCCCGGCTTTCGCCGGGGTTGCGGTTTGCTAAACTCGCCGAGAGGCTCGTTAAGCAAGCCTGCAAGTTCAAATCCTGTCGTTCCGACCATTTCTCTATTCCGACCATTCTTTTATCTTCCCGGGGGAAATCATGGCAAATACCTACAACAAGGACGTTTCTGCGTTCAAAAAATGGCTGCCGATCAAAACATGGCTCGGCAAGCAGTCGGGTCCGGCCAACGGACCGGCCAGCATTGCTGTCGCCTGCGACCAGGTGAACCGCGCGGTTAATAGCGGGTTCGTCTACCAGCGCGACGGGCTGAGCGATGTGTGGTACACGCCGGAGCAGTTCGTCAAATTCAAGGGCGGCGATTGCGAAGATTTTTCCATCTATAAAATGCATAAACTTGTGCAGATGGGCGTGAAGCCCTCGCAGATGGAGATGGTGATCTGCATCGACAAGAAGAGCCGGGAGTATCATGCGGTGCTGCGAGTGTTCAGCGGGAATTACCAGTACATCCTCGACAACCAGACCGTCATGGTGATGAACAAGGATTCCTATAACGCGCGCTATTCGCCCATCTATGCTATCGGGGCGCCGGGCTGGCGCGCCTGTTCGGCCTGATTTATACTTCGCTTATGAAGTTATTCGTTTATGTCACGTGCCCGGACCGCGAGGAAGCCGGGAAGATCGCCGCCACGCTGGTCGAGAAGCGGCTGGTTGCCTGCGCGAATATCATGGCGCCTCATGAGGCGGTTTATCAGTGGAAGGGCAAGGTCGAGAGCGCAACGGAAATTGCTATTGTGATGAAGACAAGGAGCGACCTTTTCGAAGACGTGAGAGAGGAAATCCTGAAGCTGCACAGCTATGAGACGCCATGCATTGTCGCGCTACCGATTGAGAAGGGGCACGCGCCGTTTCTCAACTGGATCGAGGAAGAGACAGTTTAAAGGGAAGTCTGTGAGGGTTGCGGCATGTTCCCGTTATCGCAGCCGTTCTCAAGGACATCGGAGGTTGTAACTTCCATATGTTTGATTTCAATTATTTCTACATTCGGGATGTCATTAATTTTTGAAGCAAAATTATTGTGCCTGTCCTTCATGGCCGGACGCAGGTCTATTACTGCTTCGTCCTGGTTCAAATCATCAAATGTTATTCCTTTTAGTTCCTCGCGCAGGGAATCTTCAACATCGTCTATGTGCTCCTGGACCAGCATAAAAATTTTATTTTCAGCGACCTCCAGTTTGCCTTTGTTTTTGCTTTTGAAAGTGATCTCCTGAAGGACGTCCAAAACCAATTCGTTGCTATCGCGCAGGCAAGCCGTGATTTCCCCATGGTACATGGTGGTTATTATTTCAGGTTGCTTGTTGCAGGCGCTGGTCGAGATAATTCCGATTAAGGCTGCGGCTGCGGCAAAACTTTTTCTCATGGAATTTTCTTTCGGTTTCAAGGGCAGGCTTTATGCATAAACTAATATTACAGTGATTGAGCCGGAAGTACGCAAGCGCCGGGGGTGCCATCGAAGTCAACGGCCAGCTCTATTTTGCCGAATTCCTCAGTGTCAAACGGACGGGGTGCGGGCCATGCTTCATTAAGAATAAGATCGATTTTGTTGATTTGTTGTTCCGTGAGTTCCCTGTGTTTCTTTAGTAATGCCTTCCTCAAATCCTCATCTTCCATCGGTTCTGCGGTAATGTCCCGTGTGTATTCAAACATTTTCTGCGCGGCGTCCATGAATGTTTCCCGGATGTCATCATAGACTTCCTGCGGCACTTCTTCCGGATGCTGAGGTTTCATTGTCTGGAAAACTAGCATGGTATATTTGATCGCGCGTGGGTCGCATATTTTAAAGAGGGCTCTTAATTCTTTTTGGACCACAGCCGGAGGTGGCGATACCCATCTTGGTGGCATAGGTGCTATTTCCCCTTTTGGGGGGATATTGGCAAGGGCAGCATCAGGCCCGCTAATCAATTCATTGGCGGCAAGTACGCAGGCGGTGAAAAAAGAAGCTTTTACAGAGTTACGCATTGTCTGACTTTACATCATTCAGGTTCGGTTTCATTAAGGGGTATGCTCGAGTTTAGGGGCGCCGCTCATGGGCGTGATTCCCGTGAAAGGACATGCATCAGGTACAGTATCCAGTGTAACTTCTATCGTGGCGATGCGATATGCCTCATCAACGTCAGACGCAGGGGAGGTCGCCAAAAGATTATTAATCAAGATTTCTGTTTCGCTATTCACAAACTTGACCAGTGTTTCAGGTGCAATGCTTCTCTGATCGAGTTTGTCTTTTATAATTTGCGGCAATGCTTCAAATATATTTGTTACGATGGCGGCTATCTTTGGAGGAATGTCATCCGAAAGGGTTTGGGTGAAGATAAAAGTGTTCAGCGTGTTGTGTTTGTCGCATGTGAACAGGTCTGTTGAGGTGATATATCTTGTACGGATTTCCGACCGGTCGGGTACAGGGTCCTGAACATCAATCCTGCCCTCGGGAATTTCAAATGGGGTGAGCGTGGCATGACCTGACGTGCAGAGCAGGGTCGTGGCAATGGCGAAGGTTCCGAAAAGGGTCGATTGAGGATTTATACGCATTTATAGCTCTTTCCAGTGTTTGCTGATTAATAGTTATGTATATAATCCCTGTCAACAAGGGATATGAAGGTATTTAGATACCGCAACTAAAACCCATTCTTTTTATTGGGTTTTTTGTTGACAGGGGGACAGCTGATGGGGCATAAAGCGCCATCTTTAAGAGGAAAAAAACATGATTATCACCACAACAACGAAGTCGCTGAAGCCTGCGGAAGTGCAGAAAAAGTGGTTGCTGATTGATGCCGAGGATCTCGTTCTCGGGCGTCTCGCCAGCATTATCGCCATGCGCCTGCGCGGCAAGCACAAGCCCCAATTCACACCGCACGTCGATTGCGGTGACAACGTTATCGTCATCAATGCCGATAAAGTTAAAATCACCGGCAAAAAAGCCGACGACGAGATCTTCTACTGGCACACGGGTCACCCCGGCGGAATTAAAGGCCGCAGCCGCAACCAGATCCTGGCCGGCAAGACGCCTGAACTCGTGATCGAGAAGGCCGTGCAGCGTATGTTGCCGCATCCCGGTCCGCTTTCGCGCAAAGTGCTGTCGAACCTGCATGTCTATGTCGGCGCGACGCACCCGCATGAAGCGCAGCAACCCGAGAAACTCGATGTTGCTTCCATGAATCCTAAAAACAAAAGGGCATAATCACCATGGCCAAGAGAGACGATAAAAACAAAGACGCGCCGAAAGTCGAAGTAAAGCGCAGCAGCCGTAAAAAGCCCGCCGCGACCGATATGAAAGACATCGGTGCAGCCGCAGGTGCGGCACCGGTCGAAGTTAAAATGACTGCGCTCGATTTCTCGACCGCGCAGCCTGAGGCGATTAAACGCGTACAGAAAATCGATGCGAAGGGCCGTTCGTATGCGACCGGCCGTCGTAAGGACGCTGTTGCGCGTGTATGGCTGCAGCGCGGTAACGGCAAGGTTACGGTCAATGGCCGCGACCAGGCTGTTTATTTCGCTCGCCAGACGCAGCGCCTGATCCTGAACCAGCCTTTCCTGATCGTGGAGAGTGTCGGCCATTTCGACATCGTCTGCACGGTAAAGGGCGGTGGATTGTCCGGCCAGGCCGGTGCGGTCCGTCACGGGATTTCCCGTGCGCTTGAGAATTTTGACCCGCAATACCGTCCGGCCCTGAAAAAGGCCGGTATGTTGACCCGCGACAGCCGCGTGGTTGAACGGAAAAAAGTCGGCAAGCACGGCGCCCGTCGTACCAAGCAGTGGGCGAAGCGTTAATCCGCTTTTACGAGTTACAAAAAACCCCGCTTCGGCGGGGTTTTTTATTGGCTGTTCTTTAGCTGGATTTTTTCTTCACGTAGCTGCCGGGGGCGGGTTCGATGCCCTTGCCGACCTTGCGGGCGGCAGTTTTTTCACCGGCATAGGTGGCGATCCATTTCTGCCAGTGCGGCCACCAGGAGCCTTCATTCTGCGTGGCGGCGTCCATCCATTCGCCGGACGGTGCGCCGGGTTTGGGTGAGGTCCAGTAGCAATATTTGTTTTTAACGGGTGCGTTGACGATGCCGGCGATGTGACCGGACGCGGCGAGGGTGAAGCTGATGTTTTTGCTTCCCAAAAGTTTGAGACCGGCATAGGTGGCGCGCCACGGTGCAATGTGGTCTTCGCGCGTCGAGAGGAAATAGGCGGGCGCGGTGATTTTCCTGAGGTCGATGGGGGTGCCGAGCATGGCGATGCCGCCCGGTTTGGTCAGCTCATTGTCGCGGTACATCTTGCGCAGGTAAAAGCTGTGCATCGCGGCGGGCATGTTGGTGGAGTCGTCGTTCCAGTAGAGGAGGTCGAACGGAAACGGGTCGCGGCCCATGAGGTAGTTATTGACGACGAAGGACCAGATCAGGTCGTTGGCGCGGAGCAGGGTGAAAGTTTTCTGGAGGTTTTTCGCCTCAAGCACGCCTTTTTCGGCCATGGCCTGATCCATGAGTTCGAGCTGGCTGTCGTCCATGAAGAGTTTCAGGTCGCCGGAATTTTCAAAGTCGAGCAGCGTGGTGAGGAAAGTGGCGGAGGCGATGAGGTTTTCTTTTTTCTTGTCGGCCAGCCATGCAAGCGTGATAGCGAGCAGCGTGCCGCCCAGGCAATAACCCACGACGTTGCAATCCGGTTCACCGGTGATGTCGCGGATCTGTTCCAGCGCATCGAGTACGCCTTCCTGCATGTAATCCTCGAAGCGTTTCTGCGCCAGCTGTGCATCGGGATTGACCCATGAAACGGCGAACACGGTGTGGCCTTGTTCGACAGCCCAGCGTATGAAGGAATTATCCTCGCGCAGGTCGAGGATGTAATATTTGTTGATCCATGGCGGGATGATCAGGAGAGGGCGTTTGAATACCTTGTCGCCCATAGGTTCATACTGGATCAACTGGATCAAATCGTTCTGATAAATGACGTTGCCCGGTGTGTTAGCGATGTTCTCGCCGAGTTTGAAGGCGTTGTAATCGGTGGTGCTGATTTTGAGTTCGCCGCCGCCGCGCTCAAGATCGGCGACGAGATTTTCGAGGCCCTTTACGAGGTTTTCGCCGCCGGTTTTCAGGGTTTCTTTCAGGACTTCCGGGTTGGTCATCATGAAGTTGGTGGGCGAGAGGGCATCGACAAAAAGTTTCGTGTAGAAAACGAGTTTTTCTTTTTTGTCGGTATCGAGGCCTTCGGCGCCGCGCACGGTTTTATCCATCCAGTGGCAGGTGAGGAGATAGGATTGCTTGATGAAATCGAAGAGGGCGGATTCTTGCCATTCGGGGGCTTTGAACCGGCGGTCGCCTTTTTCCGGCTGGATGATGGTCTTGCCGTCTTCGCCGAGGAACTTCATGGCGCTTTCCTGCCAGAGGCGGAACCAGTCGTTCCAGAAACCCTGCTGCATCTGCCAGAATTTTTCCGGATCGGCGGCCATGCGGTTTAGGAATTCGAGATAGACGTCCTTGATATGGAAGGGGTCGAAATTCTGTTTGGCGAGGTCTTCGCCCATGCGCGCGAAGTAGGTTTCCAAAATCGGCGTGGCGC
>Ga0138256_10003526_pt1 | contig 16630 bp, 11 predicted proteins | sample KNB2016incub_MG_FD_105486 | JGI IMG/M metagenome (GOLD analysis project Ga0138256, IMG submission 105486) | Active sludge microbial communities from wastewater in Klosterneuburg, Austria - KNB2014incub_MG | ecosystem: Engineered > WWTP > Activated sludge > Unclassified | place: Austria... | reverse complement strand
TGCTCCCAGGCGCGGTCGATGATGGCGTGCTCGATGCTCTTGATGCCGACGGCGTCGTTGTTCACGTTGAGCACGCAGGCGGCCTCGCAGGGTGCGGGGCAGATACGACCGGTGAACTCGGGGAAGTTGTTGGTCGAGTCGAGCACCGCGAACGCACTCTTCCAGTCGCTCTGATAAACCAGATCGTTGAAGTCCGGAATGATGTTGTTGACCGGGCAGCCGCTGTTGCAGAACGGCGTGCCGCAGTCCATGCAGCGCGCAGCCTGTACGTGGGCCTGTGCGTCATCGAGGCCGATGACGAACTCGCGGTAGTTCTTGAGGCGCTCGGGCACACCTTTGTAGCCCTCTTCGATGCGCCCGTATTCCATGAAGCCTGTGATTTTTCCCATGTCTGTGTCCTTGTGGATGCTGTGCCTGGCGTGCATTGGCCTTACTTGGCCGCCGACGCTACTTTTTCAGGAGCTGCCACCGCTGGCGTGGAGGCTTCTTCCAGCACTTTTCGTTCATACATTTCAGACAGGGCACGCTTGTATTCGGTCGGGAACACCTTCACGAACTTGCTGCGCGACGCCGCCCAGTTGTCCAGCAGCTCGCGGGCTCGCTTGCTGCCGGTCCAGCGGTTGTGGTCTTCCAGCAGCTTTTTGAGCTGGGCTTCGTCGGTGCGGCCCTGGTGCCAGGTGGCGCGCGGCACGGTGAGCGTCTGCTCATCGCTCGGCAGGATGCGCTCGAGCGTCACCATGGCCATGTTGCAGCGCGAATCGAACTGGCCGTCCTCGTCATAGACGTAGGCCACGCCGCCGCTCATGCCCGCAGCAAAGTTGCGCCCGGTCTTGCCGAGCACCACCACGGTGCCGCCGGTCATGTATTCGCAGCCATGGTCGCCCGTACCTTCCACCACCGCCGTGGCGCCCGACAGGCGTACACCAAAGCGCTCGCCGGCCACGCCGCTGAAGAAGGCCTCGCCACTGGTGGCGCCGTACATCACCGTGTTGCCCACGATGGTGTTTCGCACGGCCTCGCCCCGGAAGTCCAGGCTGGGTCGCACGACGACCCGGCCGCCCGAGAGGCCCTTGCCGGTGTAGTCGTTGGCGTCGCCGATCAGGTACAGCGTGATGCCGCGCGTGAGGAAGGCGCCAAACGACTGGCCGCCTGTGCCCTCCAACTGAATGCGGATGCTGTCGTCGGGCAGGCCGTCGGGGTGCACGCGGGTGACCGCGCCCGACAGCATGGCGCCGACCGAGCGGTTGACGTTGCGCGCCACCTCGATGAACTGCACGCGCTCGCCGTTTTCGATGGCGGGGCGCGAGCGTTCGATGAGCTTGCGGTCCAGGGTGTGTTCGATGTTGTGGTCCTGCACATCGACATGGAAGCGCGGCACGTCGACGGGCACGTTGGGCTGGGCAAACAGGCGGCCAAAGTCGAGGCCGCGTGCCTTCCAGTGTTCGAGGCCCTGGCGCATGTCGAGCAGGTCGGTGCGACCGATCAGCTCGTCGAACTTGCGGATGCCCAACTGCGCCATGATCTGCCGTACTTCTTCGGCAACGAAGAAGAAGTAGTTCACCACGTGCTCGGGCTTGCCCGAGAACTTGGCGCGCAGCTCGGGGTCTTGCGTGGCCACGCCCACCGGGCAGGTGTTGAGGTGGCACTTGCGCATCATCACGCAGCCCTCAACGACCAGCGGCGCCGTGGCAAAGCCGAATTCGTCGGCGCCCAGCAGCGCGCCGATGGCGACGTCGCGGCCGGTCTTCATCTGGCCGTCGGCCTGCACCCGGATGCGGCCGCGCAAGCGGTTGAGCACCAGGGTCTGCTGGGTTTCGGCCAGGCCGATTTCCCAGGGGCCGCCGGCGTGCTTGATGGACGACCAGGGCGAGGCGCCCGTGCCACCATCGTGCCCGGCGATCACGACATGATCGCTCTTGCACTTGGCCACACCGGCTGCGATGGTGCCCACGCCCACTTCAGACACGAGCTTGACCGAGATGTCGGCGTGCGGCGCGACGTTCTTCAGGTCGTGGATGAGCTGTGCCAGGTCTTCGATGGAATAGATGTCGTGGTGCGGCGGGGGCGAAATCAGGCCCACGCCGGGCACGCTGTGGCGCAGCTTGCCGATGTAGTTGGACACCTTGCCGCCGGGCAGCTGGCCGCCTTCGCCGGGCTTGGCGCCCTGCGCCATCTTGATCTGGATCTGGTCGGCGCTGCTGAGGTACTCGGCCGTCACGCCAAAGCGCCCCGATGCCACCTGCTTGATGCGGCTGCGCAGCGAGTCGCCGTCCAGCAAAGGCAGGTCGACCTCGACGTTCTCGGCCCCGATCACGCTCTTGAGGCTGTCACCCATCTTGATCGGGATGCCCTTGAGTTCCTGGCGATAGCGAGCGGCGTCTTCTCCACCCTCGCCGGTGTTGCTCTTGCCGCCGATGCGGTTCATGGCCACGGCCAAGGTGGCATGGGCCTCCGTGGAGATGGAGCCCAGCGACATGGCGCCGGTGGCAAAGCGCCGGACGATTTCCTTGGCGGGCTCGACCTCTTCCACGGCAATCGCCTTGGCGGGGTCGAACTTGAACTCGAACAGGCCGCGCAGCGTCATGTGGCGCTTGCTCTGGTCGTTGACGAGCTGGGCGTATTCCTTGTAGGTGCTCCAGTTGTTGGCACGCGTGGCGTGCTGCAGCTTGGCAATGGTGTCAGGCGTCCACATGTGCTCTTCGCCGCGGGTACGCCAGGCGTATTCACCGCCGGTGTCCAGCATGTTGGCGAGCACCGGGTCGTCGCCAAAAGCGGCCTTGTGCATGCGGATGGCTTCTTCGGCAATTTCGAACACGCCGATGCCTTCCACGCGGCTGGCCGTGCCCGTGAAGTACTTGCCGACGGTTTCGGTGTTCAGGCCGATGGCCTCGAACAACTGGGCGCCGCAGTAGCTCATGTAGGTGCTCACGCCCATCTTGGACATGATCTTGGAGAGGCCTTTGCCGATGGCCTTGACGTAGTTGTAGATGGCCTTGTCGGCCGAGAGGTCGCCAGCGAGGTCCTTGTGCATGTCGGCCAGGGTTTCCATGGCCAGGTAGGGGTGCACGGCCTCAGCACCATAGCCCGCGAGCACGGCAAAGTGGTGCACCTCGCGTGCGGTGCCGGTCTCGACCACCAGGCCCGCCGTGGTGCGCAAGCCCGCGCCCACCAGGTGCTGGTGGATGCTGGAGAGCGCCAGCAGCGCAGGAATCGCCACCTGTGTGGCGCTCACACCCCGGTCACTGATGATCAGGATGTTGGCACCGCCCTTGATGGCGTCCACGGCCTGCGCGCACAACGAGGCCAGCTTGGCCTCGACGCCCTCGCGGCCCCAGTCCAGGGGGTAGGTGATGTCGATGGTGACGCTCTTGAACTTGCCGTTCGTGTAGCGCTCGATGTCACGCAACTTGGCTATGTCGGCAAAGTCGAGCACCGGCTGGCTCACCTCCAGCCGCATGGGTGGGTTGACCTGGTTGATGTCCAGCAGGTTGGGCTTGGGACCGATAAAGCTGTTGAGCGACATCACGATCGCCTCGCGGATCGGGTCGATCGGCGGGTTGGTCACCTGGGCGAACAACTGCTTGAAATAGTTGTACAGCGGCTTGTTGCGTCCCGAGAGCACGGCCAGCGGGCTGTCATTGCCCATCGAGCCGATGCCTTCCTCGCCGTTCTTGGCCATGGGCGCCATCAGGAACTTGATGTCTTCCTGCGTGTAACCGAAGGCCTGCTGGCGATCAAGCAGCGGCAGGCTGGCGGCGGCGGGCACGGCGGCGGCTTCGCCCGTTGCAATGCTGTCGAGCTTGATGCGCAGGTTCTCGATCCATTGCTTGTAGGGCTTGGTGTTGACGATGTTGGCCTTGAGCTCGTCGTCTTCGATCAGGCGGCCCTGCTCCAGGTCGATCAGGAACATCTTGCCGGGCTGCAGGCGCCACTTGCGCACGATCTTGTTCTCGGGGATGGGCAGCACGCCCGACTCGGAGCCCATGATGACGAGGTCGTCGTCGGTGATGCAGTAGCGCGAGGGTCGCAGGCCGTTGCGGTCCAGCGTGGCGCCGATCTGGCGGCCGTCGGTGAACACGATGGAAGCCGGGCCATCCCAGGGCTCCAGCATCGCAGCGTGGTATTCATAGAACGCGCGGCGCCGCTCGTCCATGGTGGTGTGCTGCTCCCAGGGCTCGGGGATCATCATCATCACGGCCTGGCTGATGGGGTAACCGGCCATGGTCAGCAGTTCGAGGCAGTTGTCGAACGTGGCGGTGTCGGATTGGTCGGCGAAGCTGATGGGGTAGAGCTTTTGCAGGTCGGCCGCCAACACGGGCGAAGCCATCACGCCCTCGCGGGCCTTCATCCAGTTGTAGTTGCCCTTGACGGTGTTGATTTCGCCGTTGTGGGCGACATAGCGGTAGGGGTGGGCCAGCGGCCACTCGGGAAAGGTGTTGGTGGAGAAACGCTGGTGCACCAGCCCCACGGCCGACACGCAGCGCTCGTCCTGCAGGTCCAGATAGTACTGGCCCACCTGGTCGGCCAGCAGCAGGCCCTTGTAGACCACGGTGCGGCTGCTCATGCTGGGAACGTAGTATTCCTTGCTGTGCTTGAGCTTGAGGTTCTGGATAGCGGCGCTGGCCGTCTTGCGGATCACGTAGAGCTTGCGCTCGAGCGCGTCCTGCACGATCACGTCGTTGCCGCGGCCAATGAACACCTGGCGCAGGATGGGCTCCTTGGTGCGCACGGTGGGCGACATGGGCATGTCGCGGTTCACCGGCACATCGCGCCAGCCTAGCAGCACCTGGCCCTCCATCTTGATGGCGCGCTCCATCTCCTGCTCACAGGCCAGACGCGAGGCATGCTCCTTGGGCAGAAAGATCATGCCCACGCCGTATTCGCCTGCGGGCGGCAGCGCCACGCCCTGCAGGGCCATCTCTTCGCGGTACAGCGCATCAGGAATTTGGATCAGGATGCCCGCACCGTCGCCCATCAGCTTGTCGGCACCCACGGCACCGCGGTGGTCGATGTTCTCCAGGATCTTGAGCGCCTGCGTCACGATGTCGTGCCGCTTGACGCCCTTGATGTGCGCCACAAAACCCAGCCCGCAGGCGTCGTGTTCGTTGGCGGTCGAATACAAACCGTGTTGCTTCAGATGCTCTATCTCGGCGGCCGTGGTCATGGCTCTTTCCTCATTCATTGCGCAGGGAGTGCAAGATTAGTGCATTGCAGCAATCACTGGCAAGAAAAATAAATGGGGTCAGATCCCAATTATTATTGAATTGCGTTTTTTTCCTGTAAATTGGGGACGCATCATATTTCATAGCACAAAATTCATATACAACAAGCGGTTGATGCCTTTTTTGTCATTTTTTGCCCTCCATCGCAGGCGTTGACGCCTGGGCTTTGTGGAGGCGGCGATCCCCAGGCCCGTGTTGCCTGTGATGGCGGCGGGGTGCGGAGGGCGCAAGGGCCGCGCCCGGTAGCACCCCAGATTCACCCTCGGGCGACGCCCGGCGGCCGACCGGCCTTGGTGCGCGAGACGCGGCGATCCAGCCGCTTTTGCAGATCGCTGAGGAAATCGGGCTCGCCCAGGGCCCAGCCGCGCAGGGTGGCGTCGGTGATCTGTCCCTGTTTTTCAGTAGCCACACCCGCCTGCACCCGCGCGGCATAGGCGGCCTCGCGCGCAAAGGGCGTGTTGCCCAACTCCCAATACAGGGCGTGCGGCGTGATGAGCCGGTCGTTGCGCAGCCCCAGGTAGTGCGCATGGCTGGACCAGGGCCAGTCTCCCGGCTGCGACACCCGGCCGTCACGCACCGGATGGAGGTCGATGTAGGCCATGCAGGCCATCAGGTAACGCTCGGTCTGGAGGACCGTGGAACGGTAGCGCCCCTCCCACAGCGTTCCGGTGCGCCCATGGCGCAGGTTGAAGTACCGGACATAGCTGCGCCCGACGGCCTGCATCATGCCCGACAGCGCCCCTGCGCGGCCCGGCGTGGCGAGCAGGTGGAAGTGGTTGTCCATGAGCACATAGGCATGCACAGCCACATCGAACTTGCGGGCGTTCTCGGCCAGCAAACCGAGCATGGTTTCATGGTCCTGCCGGTCGACAAAAATCGTCTGGCGGTTGTTGCCACGCTGGATGACGTGGTGCGGATAGCCGGGCAGAGACAGACGGGGCAGGCGGGCCATGGTGAACGACGCAGTTTCGAGAACGTTGGCGCGGTATTGCACCAGCGGTGATTATTGACGGATCGCACCCACCCGCCAGCTCCGTGTGCAAGCCACCACCACCGTTCGGACCATGGCGATGGCGGGCTTCTGCAACGCAAGCCGGGTTCTGGCACGCCAGGCGGAGCCAGGCGGGAAAGACCCGGCGCGCGCGCCGGTGCGGTGTGGTAAAAATCGGGTTCTGCATTGGCGTGGCGCGCACGCCAGTCCCTTCGCCGCCTCTTTCTTCACCGCCCTGGAAGCCCCCTGATGAACACCCTGCGACTTGCCACTGTGACCTTGCTCCTTGCTGCGGCAAGCCTGACGGCCTGCACCACCAACGGGACCTACGTCGCCACGCCCCACCAGCGCCACCGCGCATCGGCCATGGACGCCGACACCGCCGCGCGCGTGCAGCAGATGATCCGGGCCGACGAGCGCCTGGGGCTGCGCCACACGGTGCGCGTCAACGTGGTCAAGGGCGAAGCCGAACTGCTGGGCGAGGCCCGCAACGCCCAGGAGCGCACGCTGACCCAGGAGATCGCCGAGCGCACGCCGGGCGTGAACAAGGTCAAGAACCTGATGACGCTTCGCTAACCACCCCTTCGGGCAGCAGCCCGAAGCGCGGTCCCAGCGCCCGCTCCAGCCCGAACTCGGCCAGGATGGCCTGCAGGCGCTCCTGCGCGCTGCGTTTCTTCTGGCCGGTATGGCGGGCGATGATCAGCTCGTTTTTCAGGCTGTGCTCCCAGCCCACCAGCTCCGTCACCGTGACTTGGTAGCCGCTGGCTTCCAGGTACAGGCAACGCAGCACGTTGGTGATCTGGCTGCCCAGCTCGCGGGTGTGCAGCGGGTGGCGCCAGAGCTCGGCCAGCGGTGTGCGCGCCAGCTGCAAGGCCTTGTCCCGGCGCAGAAACGACGCCACTTCGGCCTGGCAGCACGGCACGATGACCATGGCACGGGCCCGCTTGTGCAAACCAAAGGCAATGGCGTCGTCGGTGGCGGTATCGCAGGCGTGCAGCGCGGTGACCACGTCGATGCGTTCGGGCAGCTCGCGCGCCCCCGCCGACGCGGCGACCGACAGGTTCAGGAACGACATGCGCCCGAAACCCAGCCGCTCGGCCAGGGCCCGCGACTTTTCCACCAGGTCGGGGCGGGTCTCGATGCCATAGATGTGCCCCCGCCCCAGGGCCTTGAAGTACAGGTCGTACAGGATGAAGCCAAGGTAGGACTTGCCCGCGCCATGGTCGGCCAGCAGCGGTGCGTGGCCGTCGGCAGACAGTTCCTGCAGCAGCGGCTCGATGAACTGGAACAGGTGGTAAACCTGCTTGAGCTTGCGGCGCGAGTCCTGGTTCAGGCGCCCGTCGCGGGTGAGGATGTGCAGTTCCTTGAGCAGCTCGACCGACTGGCCCGGGCGCAGCTCGGGCAGCTCCGGCGCCGCAGCAGCGACCGTGCCGCGCGGCGGGTTGCGTGCGGTTTTCATGCCTTGGGCTCCTGCGGACCGGTGCCAGGCGGCACGGGACAGCGCGCCGCCACATCCAGGGCCTTCCAGCCGGGCTCGCCCAGGTCCTGCAGCACCTGCATGTTGCGTTCGTAAATGGTCTGCGCCTGCGGAAAAGCCTCCACGGCCTGCGCGATACTGTCTTCGCGCAGCAGGTGCAGGGTCGGATAGGGCGCGCGGTTGGTGCAGTTGGTCACGTCGTCTTCGGCCGTGCCCACAAACTGGAAGCGCGGGTGGAACGATGCCACCTGCAGGGTGCCGCCCAGGTCGAGCGCGTCCACCAGGCCGTCAACGGCGTCCAGAAAATCATTGAAGTCCAGAAAATCCGGAAAACACGCCGGTGCGATCAGCAAGGTGGTGTCGCGCTCGGCAGGCGGCATCGCGGCCAGCGCGCGCAGTTCGCGCTCCAGGTCCTGCAGAAGTTGCTCCCCTTCGGTGGCGCCACTGACCGCGTAGTGGATCAGCCCGCGGGCATGTACGCCCTTGGCAAACGGGCAGAGGTTGAGGCCGATGACGGCACGCTCCATCCAGCGGACGGTGTCCTGCACCACCAGGGGCTGGTCGATTGCGGGGTCAGCGCCCTGGGCGTCGGGTGGTGGGGTCATGGCATGCAGGCAAAAAAAGGATGCGAGACCATACCAGAGCCGCCCGCCCGCCACGGTCGGCAGGCGCAATACCCCGGGGGAATCGGAGGCAAAATATTAACAAAAATCGGCCATGCCGCTTTATAGATATAGATTTAATGCTACATATTGAATAGCATTCACCCTGCGCAGCGTCAGCCCAGCAAGCGCAACCCGGTCAGCCGTTCATGCTCGCGCAGGGCGTAGCGGTCCGTCATGCCGGCAATGAAATCGGCCACCACGCGCGCGCGCTCGTGCCCATCGCGGGCCGCGGCCGTAGCGCTGGCGTAGGCGGGCTTCATCTCCTGGGGCCGGTCTCTGAAGACGGTGAACAGGTCGCGCACCACCTGCCGGGCGTGGTCCATGGTCTGCACCACCTGGCTGTGGCGGTACAGGTTGCCCAAAAGAAACTGCTTGAGGGCCTGCGACTGGGCCCGCATGTCTGCGCCAAAGCCCACCAGCGGGCGCTGGGCGCGCACCGCGTCCACACTCTGCGGCCCGGCCTCCTGCAACGCCTGGCGGGTGGCGCCGATCACGTCGTACACCTGGGCACTGAGCATGCGCCGGATGGCGTCGTAGAGCAGGCGCCGCTGCTGGGGTGGCGCTTCGAGCTGCGGGAACTCGGCCAGCGCCTGCGCCCGGTGGTGGTCAAACAGCGGCACCTCGCGCAGCTGCTGCAGGGTGATGAGGCCCGACCGCACGCCGTCGTCGATGTCGTGGGCGTTGTAGGCAATTTCGTCGGCCAGATTGCAGAGCTGGGCCTCAAGGCTGGGTTGGCGGCGCAGCAGAAAGCGCTGCCCCACGCCCCCGGGCTCCTGCGCCTCCAGCAGCTCGGCGTTGGCCCGCGAGCAGTGCTTGAGGATGCCTTCGCGCGTCTCGAAGCTCAGGTTGAGCCCGTCGAACTGCGGGTAGCGCAGCTCCAGCCGGTCGACCACGCGCAGGCTCTGCAGGTTGTGCTCGAAGCCGCCGTGGTCCTGCATGCAGGCATGGAGCGCGTCCTGGCCCGCGTGCCCGAACGGCGTGTGCCCCAGGTCATGCGCCAGGGCAATGGCTTCGACCAAATCTTCGTTCAGCCCCAGCGACCGCGCCATCGACCGCGCCAGCTGCGCCACCTCCAGCGAGTGCGTCAGCCGGGTGCGGAACAGGTCGCCCTCGTGGTTCAGGAACACCTGGGTTTTGTAGACCAGGCGCCGGAACGCCGTGGAATGCACGATGCGGTCGCGGTCGCGCTGGTAGTCGGTGCGCGTGGGCGCAGGCGCCTCCGGAAACCGGCGCCCGCGGGTCTGCTGCGGATCGCAGGCATAGGGGGCCAGGCCATCAATATGCATCAAAATGGTGCCTGCCGCTTTATTTATAAGCCTTTAACGCTATTATTTTAATAGCAATTTCAAGCACAGCAGGCGTCGATCACGGCGCGTACCAGGGCGTCGGGCGCGGCGCGCACGGCGGCACGGCCCGGGCCATCAATCACCACGAAGCGGATTTCACCGTCCTCGGCCTTCTTGTCCACGCGCATCAGTTCGAGGTAGCGGCCTGCGTTGTCGGCCGCATCGAGCACGGGGCCTCGCAACGGCAGGCCCGCGCGCTGCACCAGGCTGCGCAGGCGGGCCACAAAGGCAGCATCCACCAGCCCGAGCCGCCGCGAGAGCTCGGCCGCCATCACCATTCCGGCGCCCACACCTTCGCCGTGCAGCCAGGCGCCGTAGCCCATGCCGGCCTCGATGGCATGGCCAAAGGTGTGCCCGAAGTTCAGGATGGCACGCAGGCCCGCCTCGCGCTCGTCCTGCCCCACCACCCAGGCCTTGATCTCGCAACTGCGCCGCACTGCATGCGCCAGCGCGCTGCGGTCGCGCGCCAGCAGGGCATCCATGGACGACTCCAGCCATTCCATGAACGCCATGTCGGCTATCGGCCCGTATTTGATGACCTCCGCCAGCCCGGCCGACAGCTCGCGCTGCGCCAGTGTGTCCAGCGTGGACAGGTCACACACCACCAGCCGGGGCTGGTAGAAGGCACCGATCATGTTCTTGCCCAGGGGGTGGTTGATGGCGGTCTTGCCGCCCACCGAAGAGTCCACCTGCGCCAGCAGCGTGGTGGGCAACTGCACGAACGGCACCCCGCGCATGTAGCTGGCGGCAGCAAACCCGGTCATGTCCCCCACCACCCCGCCCCCCAGGGCGAACAGCACCGTCTTGCGGTCGCAGCCGTGGTGCAGCAGCGCGTCGAAGATGAGGTTGAGGGTTTGCCAATTCTTGTGCTCCTCGCCGTCGGGCAGGATGGCATGGTGGACATGGCGGTAGGTGCCCTGCAGCACCTGCACCACGTGCGCCAGGTACAGCGGCGCAACGGTGGTGTTGGTCACGATCAGCGCCGATGCGGCCTGGGGCAGACCTTGCAGCAGCCCCGGCTGGGCCAGCAGGTCGGCACCAATCACGATCGGGTAACTGCGCTCGGCCAGGTCAATGGTGATGCACTCGGCACCCGCAAGAGAGAGGGAATGGGTCATGGATGGAAAACAAAGCCGCTGGGAACGCACAGTGTATCGGTGCGCACCACGGCACTGCGGCCCCATCCATGCTGGCACGCGTCAGTTGGCCAGTTGCTGGTTGTCCAGCGGCTCCATGCGGCGGCGGAAGTCGACACAGGCAGGCAGCGAGGCGTTGCCTGCCTTGCGGCACTCCTCGCGCAGGCACATGCTGCGCGTGAGCACGGTGGTGCCTTCGCACAGGCGCACCACAGGCGCCGGGCGCGGGGGAGGGGGTGGCGGCGCTGGCTCGGGCGCGGGCGGCGGTGGCGGTTCAGGAGCCACCACCGGTGGCGCAACCACCACCTGGGCGGCGCGCCGCCGGGCGGCCTGGCGCGACGCCGCACGGGGATCGGAAGCCGCCACAAAGGCGGGCGAGACTCCCTCGGACGCTGCCGCAGAAGCCGCAGACGCGGCGCTCGCTGCCGCTGCTGCTGCCAGTGCCTGCTGCGCCTCCAGGGCCTCCGACGCTGCCAAGGCCGCCTGCAGCGCCATGCTGGCGGCCGAGGCCGGTGCTGACGCCGGCTCGGCAAGCTCGGTGATGATGTCGTTGTCTGCCCGCTGTTTTGCCGCCGTCTGGCCGCGCCAGCTGTACACGCCCGCAGCCGCTGCCACCACAAACGCCGCGCCGCCCATGGCCAGCCAGGCCATGCCCAGGCCGCTGCCACCCTTTTTCGGCTCGGAGCGGCCCGGCACAGCCCGGGCGGAAGTCTTGGCGGCCGCCTTTTGCGACGGACTGGGGCGCGGGCGCTCGCGCTCGGACTCCAGCCCGTAGCGGGTGGTGCCCGGGGGCATGGCGGGCTGGCCGGCATCCACCGCATCCAGGATGGAGCTGTCAACCACGTCCTCCATGAGCACGGTGTCCACGGCGTCCATCGACCGCGTGTCATCTACATCCTGCTGCTGCACCTCGGGGGGCCGCGCGCTCACAGCGGGTGCGGATGCGAGCGCAGCAGGCGGTACAGCGGGGACGACAGACGCAGGCGGGATCGCCACAGGCTTCTTGAGCTTGCCCATCACCTCCGAGGTGAGGTCCACGGTGGGCACAACAAGGCCGGGGCCGGGCTGGTCCGTGGGCTCGACCCAGAGGTCGCCCAGGTCGGTACGAAAATCGAACAGGTCCAGCCCGGCCGGCGGAGCAGTCATCTCCATCGCCTGCAGGAATTCCTCGATGCTCTGGGGCCGGTCCTCGGGGCGCAGCGACAGCGCCTGGGAGATGGCGGCCACGAACGCGGGGGAATACTCTTGCCCGAACTGGCGCCGCACCGTCTTGGCCACCCGGGAGAACGGCACCATGCGGTCGCGGATCGAGCGCAGCGTCGACGGCAGCGGGGTGTCGTTGCAAAGGCACCCGTGCACCACGGCGGCCAGCGAGTACAGGTCGCTCCACGGGCCCTGCACCAGCTCTGCATCGCCGTCGGCATACTGCTCTATGGGCGCGTAATTGACCTTCAGCACCGCCGTATGCTTGCGGTCGCGGTCGTTGATGGCGTGGCGCGCAGCCCCCAGGTCGAGCAGCACCGGCGGGCCAACGTCCTGCAGGAAAATGTTGTCGGGCGAGATATCGCGGTGCAACATCTGGCTGCCATGCAGCACGCGCAGCGCCCCGAGAATGCACCACAGCACCTTGCGCAGCCAGGCTTCGGGTGGGGGGGTGCGCATCTGCGCCCGGGCTTGCTTGAAGGTCATGCCGCTGTACAGCGGCATGACCATGTAGGCCGTATGGTTCGCCTCCCAGAAGCGGAACACCTTGACCAGCGAGGGGTGGTCAAACTGCGCCAGCACGCGCGCCTCCCCCACAAAAGAATGGAGACCGGCCGAATACGCCGACTGGTCGGCGGGCGAGCGTGCCCGCAATGCGCCATCGGCCGTGCGGTTGGCCAGGGCCGATGGCATGAACTCCTTGATGGCCACGGCCCGGTGCAGCGAATGGTCAAACGCCCGATAGACCATGCCAAAACCGCCCACGCCCAGGAGGGCCAGAATTTCAAACTCACCCAGGCGCGTGCCCACCGGCAGCGCATCGACGTGGACTGCACCAGGGTTCGAAGTTTCGATGGAACGATCGTTCATGGCTAAGAAGGTTCACGGGCAGCCTCTGCCGGCTGTGCAACTGCGCCCGAAAAGGGCGCAGGCACCATCATCGCCGCTACCGCAAAGGGAAAAAGCAACAAAAAGCATCCGGGCCACAAAAACATCACGGAATGCCACAGGTTTGCCGGTTCACTGAGCCATTGAAGGATGCGGCAAAGAACGCACCAGACGGGTGCGATGCAGGGCGCAGCCGTTCGAATTCGGTGACTCAGCGGAGCCGCCATTGTGCCCGGACATTGCCCCCCGCCCACGAGGGCATCCCCTGAGGGCCTGTGAACAAACGCGTCGGCAGGGCCTTCATGCCGCCCCAGGCTGCGGGCTGGTTACCATAGGGGCATGTTCAGTTACCGCCACGCCTTCCACGCAGGCAACCACGCCGATGTGCTCAAACACAGCGTCCTGATTGCCGTCCTGAAATACCTGACCGAGAAGGACGCTGCCCTCACTGTGCTGGACACCCATGCGGGCGCAGGTTTGTACCGGCTGGACGGCGACTACGCCCGCACCAGCGGCGAAGCCAGCGAAGGCGTGCTGCGCCTGCTGGCCGCTGACGCCCCTGCGGGTGCCTGGACGCCGCTGCTCCAGGACTACGTGGACCAGGTGCGCTCCTTCAACCAGGGCAAGGAAACAAGGGTTTACCCCGGCTCCCCTTTCCTCATCCAACAACTGTTGCGTGCGCACGACAAACTCAAGCTGTTCGAGCTGCACCCCACCGATCTGCGCGCACTGGCGGGCAACGTGGCACAGCTCGAAGCCGGGCGCCAGGTGGCCGTGCTGCACGAAGACGGTTTTGAAGGCATCAAGAAGTTTTTGCCCCCGCCAGCACGCCGCGCACTGGTGCTGTGCGACCCCAGCTATGAGATGAAAAGCGACTACGGCAAGGTGCTGGACATGGTGCAGGACGCGCTCAAACGGTTTGCCACCGGCACCTATGCAGTCTGGTACCCCATCATCCCGCGCCCCGAGGCGCACGACCTGCCCCGCCGCCTCAAGACCATGGCCCAGAAGGCCGGCAAGAGCTGGCTGCACGCCACGCTCACGGTGAAATCGAGCAAGATCACGGAAAACGCTCAGGGCCAGACCCAGCGCCCCGGCTTGCCCGCCAGCGGCATGTTCCTCATCAACCCGCCCCACACGCTCAAGGCCGCATTGCAGGCGGCACTGCCGCAGATGGTGGAGCGTCTGGGCCAGGACCGCAACGCGACCCACACGCTGGAATCGGGCAGCTAATGTAGTGTTCCGCTCTAAGGAGCCTGTCGGACTTGGGGCGTCGAAAGCGAAAACCGAAGGTTTCACCAAAATTGGCCACAGCGAGGACAGTTTTTTCCGGATTTGCAGCCCCATAGCTGGGCTATGGGGCAAAAAGACGGTGTCCTCGAAGAGCGGCGAAGCCAAAAATGGACCGCTGGGGCCAATTTGCAGCCGACGATTCCCACGTCCGACAGGCTCCTAGTTAGCACTTTCAGAGCCCCGAAAAAGCTGCCCAGGGCCGTATCAGCGCTTGCAACGGGCGATGAAAGCCTCTTCAAAACGCTTCAGATCGTTCCGCTCGCCTTCGGACAGGTCGGTCCGCGCCTTCTTGACGTTCAGGATGCGGCGCGACTCTGCGCACTGCTGCAGGTAGCGGTCTTCCTGCTCCTTGGACATTTGCGCCGCCAGCCGCGCCGATTTTTCCTCCTCGCGGCGCTCCTTGTCGCGGTTGCGTCGCTCGGACGAAATCTGTGAATAGGCCTCGCTCTCCTGCTCGCGGCAATCGCGCCGGTATTCGCGGCGCATGCCTTCCACCACGTCGGGCTTGGTGCCACGCTGGTAGGCCGAGCGAATGCTCTCGTCCAGCGAGCGACAACGGGAACTCATGTATTGGTGGTGTTCCGGCGCCTCCGGGGCCACGCGCACCGTTGTCGAAGTGCTGCGGGAGTAGGACGACTGGGACGACGGCGCAGGGCCCGCCACCGCTGCGGTGGTGCGCGTGTTGGGCGGGCAGGGCCGGGAGAGCACATACGAGTTCCCATTGGCGTCGCGACAGTGAAAGCTCGTCTGGGCAGCGACACCCGACGCCCACAAGCTGCCGCCCAGAGCCACCACCAAGGCAAAAACCGTCTTCATGAAACCAGCCTCATTCGTCTAAAAAAACAGAATGTTACTTTCGATTTTGCAAACCAGAACCCAGTCGACGGCAAATTTCCAGCGTCGCTGCACTCTGGTTCATGGTGTAGAAGTGCAGCGCAGGCACACCCGCCGCCAGCAATCGCTCGCACAGGCCGGTGACGACGTCCAGGCCGAAGGCACGGATCGAGGCGACGTCGTCGCCAAACGCCTGCAGACGCAGGCGGATCCAGCGCGGAATCTCGGCGCCGCTGGCGTCGGAAAAGCGCATGAGCTGGGTGGAGCTGGTGATGGGCATGATGCCGGGCACCACCGGCACCTCGGCGCCAAGGCGGCGCGCATCCTCGACAAAGCGGAAGTACGCATCGGCACTGTAGAAATACTGCGTGATCGCCGCGTCCGCCCCGGCCTGCACCTTGGCGGCATAGGCCTTAAGGTCGGCCTCGGGCGAGCGGGCCTGGGGGTGGACCTCGGGGTAGGCGGCGACTTCAATGTGGAAATCCCGCCCGGTCTCGGCCCGGATGAAGGCCACCAGGTCGCTGGCGTAGAGGAATTCGCCGCCCATGCCGTAGCCGCTGGGCAGGTCACCGCGCAGGGCCACCAGGCGCTGCACGCCCATGGCCTTGAGCGTTGCCAGTTGCTCGCGCACCGACTGGCGCGTGGCGCCAATGCACGAGAAGTGCGAGGCCGCGTTCACGCCCTCGGCCAGTATTTCGCGCACGGTGGCAAAGGTGCCCTCTTGCGTGGAGCCGCCCGCGCCGTAGGTGACCGAGCAGAACTCGGGCCGCAAAGCGTAGAGCTGCTGGCGCGCGGTGCGCAGTTTTTCGGCGCCCTCGGGCGTCTTGGGCGGGAAGAATTCAAAGCTCACCGGCACGCCGGTGGTTGGTGCATTGGCAGCGTTCATGCGCCCCTCCTTGCGTAAACAAAAAATTCCTGGTTGCCGTCACCGCCGCTGATGGGGCTGTCCATCCATGCCTGCACCTCCAGCCCCAGGCTGGCGCAGCAGTCGCGGATGCGCTGCTCCACCACGGCATAGAGCGCAGCATCGCGCACGATGCCGCCCTTGCCCACCTGGCCGGGTTGCAGCTCGAACTGCGGCTTGACCAGCATCAGCAGGTGACCGCCCGGTGCCAACAGCGGCACCAGTGCGGGCAGCACCAGCGTGAGCGAGATGAACGACAGGTCGCCCGTGACCAGGCCGAACACTGGCGCCGTGCTCTCGCCCGCCCAGGCCCTGAGACGGCGGGGCGCTGTGGCTGCAGGCTGCACGGCAGCGCCATCGCGGGCGCGGGTCAGGTCGGCATCCACTTCCTCGTCCAGCGCATCGTCGCTGTCGTCGTAGTCGGTCACCTCGCCGTCGCCCGACATCCAACGGTACGGGCTCTCGGGCTCCACATCGTCCTGCGGCGCGTGGGCGGCAGCGGGGTCGGACCAGGCCTCTTCCCAGGCTTCCTGCAGCTGCGCGGGCGTGAGCGCGCGGGCGTTGATGCCTTCGAGGCACACCACGCGCGGGTCCTGGCGCAGTTGCGCATGCAGCTGCGCCTGGCCCACATCCACCCCCACCACCCGGCGCGCGCCGCGCTCGAGCAGGCA
>Ga0138256_10003523_pt1 | contig 16635 bp, 15 predicted proteins | sample KNB2016incub_MG_FD_105486 | JGI IMG/M metagenome (GOLD analysis project Ga0138256, IMG submission 105486) | Active sludge microbial communities from wastewater in Klosterneuburg, Austria - KNB2014incub_MG | ecosystem: Engineered > WWTP > Activated sludge > Unclassified | place: Austria... | reverse complement strand
CAATTTATCCCGAGTGGCGATGGCGCTACGCCCCGGGCATCACCCACAACACCGAACATGTTTTTAGCCTGATTTTGCCGGGAATCTGTCCAATCGATATTTCCACACGGGAACATCTGGGTTATTGCTGGCTTCCCTGGCAAGAAGCAGAATCCAAGGTATTTTCACCGAGTAATGCACAAGCAATACGATTGACTGCTTGCCAGGAAACGTCGTGAAACAAGAATTAAAGTAGTCAATGGGACGTTATCGCATGCGAAACAACATGCTGAAATTCCGTAGCGTGCGGTTTGACCGTGCAAGACGGTCACCATGACTCTTTTAGCGTAACGACGTACCCTCAATATTTAAAAAACCTGATATATTTTTGGTTTGGGTAAGTCTGTTTTATCCTTACCTGCTGGCTTACCGGGCGCATAAAAAAGCCATATCATGATGGGGTTATCATAACAGCCCATTAACATCAACGCAGTGAATCCAGATAAAATTTCGGTAGAGGTGAAACGGTTGTTTACAGGCAGGCTTTGATCATCCTGGCGCTAAATGCAAATTGCCTTCTACAAGACAGAGGATCATGAGTAGTCAAGTTTCAACCAGGTTTTTGCCGGTTCAAGATTACCCTGTCAAACCGGAAAACTCTGGTAGGCGCGATTGGACTCGAACCAACGACCCCCACCATGTCAAGGTGGTGCTCTAACCAGCTGAGCTACGCGCCTATTACTACGACTACAACAGAGCCGAGATTCTAACTGAAATATAACACTGCTTCAAATTAATCTTGACTATTACCGGGCAACTCAATGTTCACTTCCCCTACCCTGGTCAATTTCATCGGGGCTGACCAGGCTGCCAAAATTTCCCCAAGCGTTACGAATATAGGAAATTACCTGTGAAATCTCGATGTCACGAATGATGTGCTGGTAGGGTGGCATGCCATACGGTCTTGGATTTCCAGCGGTAACGGGTGCGTATCCGCCATATAACACACTGCGTATCACATTTCGTGGAGAGCTCATCATGACAGCACGATTTCCCGCAAGTGGTGGATAAATACCTGGCGCACCTTGCCCAAATTTTCCATGACAATCCTGGCAATGTTTCTCATAAATACTCTCGCCCCGCGCCAGATATTGGCGGACAACCTCGGGCATCGGTGGAATTTTGTGTTTGGGCTGTGGATTCTTATCCTGCTCTCCAAGCGACTTAAGATAAACTGCCATAGCACGCTGATCCTCAGCTGTCAGGTATTGCAGGCTCTGCCGGACGATAGTCGCCATAGGGCCAGATGTGACTGCGTGCTGATTGATGCCAGTGGATAACAACTCGACGATGTCCTCTATTGACCAGTGGCCCACACCGGCTTGCTGTATTGAAATCAGAGAAGGCGCATACCAGCGTGAACCAATGATTTCACCACCAAGTGGTTGATTATCCTTGCTGGCACCCCAGACATTGCGTGCGGTATGACAGGCATTGCAGTGCCCCAGTCCTTCAACCAGATAAGCACCACGATTCCATTCCTGGCTTTTAGTGCTATCCGGCTGATAGACACCCTCCTTGAAATACCAGGCACGCCACAAAAATAACAAAAACTGCTTATCGTAAGGTGCGTGGATATTGTGCTCAGGATTTATCTGCCTGACTGGCGCCACTGATTGCAAATAGCTGAAAATGGCATCTGCATCCTGCCGCGAAATCCTGGTGTACTCGGTATAGGGAAAAGCAGGATATAAATAACGCCCATCCTTCGATTTACCATGATGCAGTGCCTGCCAGAAATCTTCCTCACTCCATCGCCCTAATCCAGTTTCGGCATCCGGTGTAATATTTGACGTTACAAACTCCCCAAAGGGGGTGTTCAGTATGCGCCCACCTGCGTAGGCCGCTCCGCCCCGGGCAGTATGACAACCCGCACAATTAGCCACTCGCGTCAAATAAGCACCTCGCTGCTGTTTTGTTTCCATCACATTTGCAGTCGCCCCAACCGTAGCAAAGAACAGAATACCGAACAGCCAGCCAGAGAATAACCACACAAGCTGCAATCGGTTAACGCATCGAACAGAGGTAAGTTCAATCATGGTGTAATTATTCTTCCCATTGAAAAAATCGATTTGCAACGTTCAGCTGCTCCCTCTACAAGCGCATCCTGTTCAGCCGGTTCTCCACTTACTGCCTGCGCCGGTAGCCACAAAGTCAATGCATTTACCTCCTCCTGCGATAATTTTTTAGCAATTTCTGACATGCAATCTGGAGTCTGACCACGCATGATACCGCCATTGCGCCAGCCGCCGAACTGCGCCGCCAGATAAGCAGAAGGCAATCCCAGCAATCCGGGAATAAAAGGCTTGATTCCCATCAAATCAGCTCCATGGCATGCACTGCATGCTGGAAGATCACGTGTAGCATCACCAGAATCAATGAGTACCTGTATTTCCTGTACGGTTGTCGGCAGCAAGGCATGTGACCGGGGTAACGGATAATCGTATGGCTGAGCAGCAAAATATTCTGCCATCTCCTGCAAGTATTCATCCGTCAGATTTTCCAGCAATATGGCCATGGGTTGATAGTAACGTTTACCATCACGAAAATTAACCAGTTGATTAAGAAGATAACCTGCTGGTTTACCGGTGATACGTGGGTAATAGGCGTCCAGGCCGGTTTTGTCCTGATCACCATGACACAGCATGCAGGATTTAACCCGTTCTGCCATCGTGTCAGCCACCTCTACAGGCGCATCGGCAGCCACTACCGATGTAAAAAACAGCATTCCAGAAACTATCAGTAATCGCATAGGGTTATGTATGTAAAAGAGTAGCGCTCAAGCCTCATCCGCAACAATTATCTTTTTCAGTTTCAATAATTCCGGCTGGTTCAGCGTTTCGGTTTTCAGTAATTTTTCCGCAGCCTGTTCAAGCTGTGCTCGGTTTCTGTTCAATATGTTGATTGCGCGTTCAAGGGCACCATCAACCAGGGCACGCACTGCGTGATCCACCTTGTTGGCGGTATCTTCGCTGTATTCACGACTCTGCGGCATGGGGATCCCAGGTTCCAGAAATGCGGAACGCTCACGATCATAGGTAACATTCCCCAAGGCATCGCTCATACCGTAACGCAAAACCATCGCGCGCGCCATATCGGTTGCGCGAGCCAGATCATCCGATGCACCAGTCGAAACCTCCCCAAAAATAACCTGCTCGGCTGCACGTCCGCCCAATAATACCGCCATTTTATTTTCCAGCTCCTTACGCGTCATCAGAAACCGATCTTCCGTTGGACGCTGGATGGTATAACCCAACGCTCCTACCCCTCGTGGAATAATCGAAACCTTGTGCACTTCATCACTCCCCGGCAACGATAACGCAACGATTGCATGCCCCAGTTCATGATAAGCCACCGTTTTTCTCTCCACCGGGTTCAGCAAACGATTACGCTTCTCCAATCCAGCGACAATACGCTCGACAGCATTATTGAAATCATCCATCGATACCGCAGTCGCTTTGCGGCGTGTAGCCAGCAGCGCGGCTTCATTGATCAGATTCGCCAAATCAGCTCCCGTGAAACCAGGCGTCAAGGCCGCGATTTTTTCAACTTCTACATCTTGATCCAGCTTGATCTTGGGAATATGCACCGCAAGAATTTGCTCACGACCTTTTTTATCCGGACGATCCACCAAAACCTGCCGATCAAAACGTCCGGCGCGTAGCAGCGCCGCATCAAGAATCTCCGGCCGGTTTGTTGCCGCCAGCAACACAATCCCGCCGGAAGGATCAAAACCATCGAGTTCCGCCAGCAATTGATTCAGCGTTTGCTCTTTTTCATCATGACCACCCAACCCGGTTGCACCACGTGCGCGCCCAAGCGAATCCAGTTCATCAATAAAAATAATGGCTGGCGCCATCTGCCGTGCCTGCTCAAACAAATCCCGCACCCGTGCTGCCCCCACACCGACAAACATTTCCACAAATTCAGAACCGGAAATTGAGAAAAATGGGACACCCGCTTCTCCGGCAACCGCTCTTGCCAGCAATGTTTTACCTGTTCCCGGCGGCCCCACCAGCAAAATCCCTTTGGGCGCGCGTCCGCCCAGTCGGCTGTAATCTACCGGATTTTTCAGAAAATTGACAATCTCGATCAACTCATCCTTCGCTTCATCCACACCGGCCACATCAGCAAAGGTCACCTTGGTTTCTTTTTCCACATAAACCTTGGCGCGGCTTTTGCCAATCGACATCATGCCACCGCCACCCATCATGCTTTGACTCATGCGCCGGATAATAAACAACCAGATGCCAATAAAAATCGCCACCGGTAAAATCCATGAAAGAATGTCACGAAACCAGGTGCTGCGAATAATGCCCGTATAAACCACGCCATGCCTGTCCAGCATCTCAGCCAGATCAGGCTCCACCCGGGTAGTGACAAACTCCGCGAAGCCCTCACTGGCAGTTGACCGCAGTTTGCCATAAATATGGTTCTCGCTGATCGCCACCTCCTCAATCTGTCCCTTGTCCAGCAATATCTGGAAACGGCTATAAGGAATGGGCTCAACGCGTGTATATTCGTTATAGAGATTCTGAATAAACAGGATCGCCAGTATTGCGGTCAGGATATACCAGAAATTAATCTGGGCTTTTTTGTCTATGGGTGGATTGCTCATATTGATTGATTCCAGCTATATTCACATCGGCATGCATTATGGTACGACAAAACCATCAGACAAAAATGATAAAAATTTGGTAAAAAATTCGCTAAGAACCCATATACATCCCTCCTGATTTGCATCAGCACATCCCTGAATACAAGCTTGACGAACCCGTCATATTCCTAATTACCATTAAAAATATAATTAATTATCAATTAGCTACAACAATTTTACTAAAAAATAGCAATAAATAGATACCAACCGGAACAGGATTAACAGACAGGCAATCCAACCTTCTTTACAGACTATAAAAAATGCCATTTTTCATAATAATGATACCGATGCAGTTCAGGCTAAACCCAACGATCCGCCCGCCGTTATCACACCATGCAATCAAGGAAAGTGATATGAGTGCCGATCAAAAATATGGCTTAAAATCATTAGCTCGCTGGTTACTGACTACTTTGGTGACAATCTCCTCACCTATGGTTACAGCGCAGTCAGCAGTGGTGACCAGATCAGATCATCTTGGCGAGCAGAACAAGTCTTACCGCAATATTGGTAATGCCGGATTATCAGATCCCCTTTCCAGGTTTATGACGCTGCCAGTTGATACCTGCGCGATTGTTGACCACATTGAGCGAATTAGCATAACCAATGAAGTTAACAGCAATCCGGATGCTCGCATCATGGGAACGATTGTTCAGCCGACGGGACGCCATGCCAATAAGGCGTTTTATACCAGTGTCGATATTCCGGCAAATCAGGGATATTACCCACCGCAGCGCAACATTGCCAAAACCGACCATTTCCGCATTTCCCTCACCACGCTCGACGGCGATTTACATATCGTTACCCAGCCGACCTCGCCTCGGTTCATGCCCGGAGATACTGTTTTGTTCCGAAATTCAGGGACACTCGAAACAGCAGATTGCGCGCGCCAACCCTCATCAAAATAAATCTTTCTAAATCAGCTAATTACATTGTTTGTAGGAATTCTTCCTACAGCAATTCCCGTCTTATACTTACGCCGCCTATGGCAAGCCAGCTCTTTACTCTTCAGCTACTAAAGTTAAAAATGCACCTATCTTGTTAATCAACAAGCGGGACTCAACTTTGAATAGGGAGTATCAGCATGGAAAAAAATCAAATTCTGGATGAAATTAGAGAACTTAATTTGAGTTATCTGTTACTGGCGCAACAAATGTTGCGTGAAGATAAAATTGCTGCAATGTACCGCCTGGGTATTGATGAAGATATTGCTAATATTCTGGAAAAACTATCAAATAGCCAATTACTGAAAATGGCCGGCTCCAACATGCTGCTTTGCCGTTTCCGCTTTGATGACAGTCTGATCGCAGAAATTCTTACCAGCCATAAACAGGATCGCTCACTGACACAATCGCATGCAGCCATTTTGATGGCTGGACAACCTGCAGAATCCATATCCTGATCTTAAAATTTATTTCCAAAGGGGAACATCATGAAAGTTAAAAGCATTTTATCTGAAGGAAAACAGATTCAACTGGCAACCGAGCTAGTGGGTCTGGGTGCCAGATTACAGGTTCTAGAAGCCTCAACCACACTTAGTCGCGAGCGGCTCGTAAAATTATATAAAGAAGTGAAAGGCGTTTCCCCTCCCAAAGGGATGTTGCCTTACTCAGAGGACTGGTTTATGGGATGGCAACCCAATATGCACGCATCACTTTTTATCAATATATTTAAATATCTTACTGAATACACGAGTATTCGCGGCATAGATGCGACTATTAAAAGTTATCAGCTCTATCTTGAGCATGTCGAAGCCAATAATCTACAGCGTATTTTAAGCTTCACACGTGCATGGACATTGAATCGCTTTATCGACAGCAAGGTATTAACCATGACTTCCTGCGTGGAATGCAAGGGGAATTACATTGCACATAGCCTTGATATCCAGTCCAACCATGTTTGTGGACTTTGTCACGTTCCTTCACGCGCAGGCAAAACCAAGCAGGCTGCAATCGAGGCCAAAGCCAGAGCACAATGCGCAGCATAAAATACAGGAACACATTCAAAACTTGGGTCAGCAAAGATATTGGCGATTATTTTGCCACGGCAGAAACAGACACCCCGCTTACCCAAGTTTGAATTTACAAAAACCCGGCTACATTACCCGCGAGAATACCAGACAGCTCTTCAGCAGCAGCATCAAGTCGGTCGTTTCCCTATCCTTACCTTGATTTTCTGCTCCATACCATTACGCAGAATGGTAAGTCTCGCGACTTCTCCGGGCGGCAATCCTGCAACAAGATTCAACATTTCGGATGAGTTCGTTACTTTTCCATCATTCACCGCAAGCAGAACATCCCCTGGTTTAATGCCAGCCTCATCAGCAGGTCCATTTTTCAGCACTCCTGCAATCAAAGCACCTGACAGATTTTTTAATCCAAAGGACTCGGCCAGTTCGGGTGTCATATCCTGCATACTGACACCTAACCATCCACGTGTAACCGAACCTGTTTCAATTATTTGCTGCATAATCTGCTTCGCTACACTGACCGGAATAGCAAAACCAATTCCGAGCGAACCCCCTGTGCGTGAATAGATTGCCGTATTGATACCAATTATATTGCCTGCAGTATCGGTCAAGGCACCACCTGAGTTTCCCGGGTTAATAGCGGCATCAGTCTGAATAAAATTTTCGAAAGTATTAATCCCCACTTGCGAACGTCCCAATGCACCAATAATTCCCATAGTGACAGTTTGTCCTACGCCAAAGGGATTACCGATAGCCAGTACAATATCGCCTACCTGCGCCTTATCAGATTCTCCAAATCTGATGCTGGGCAGTTGATCCATATCGATCTTAAGCACCGCGATATCGCTCTCGGGATCAGAGCCGATGATTCGCGCACGCGCATTCCTTCCATCTATCAACGCCACCTGGATTTCGCTGGCAGCTTCCACCACATGGTGGTTTGTGAGAATATAGCCTTCCGGGCTGACGATGACCCCGGAACCCAGGCTGGAAGTCCGCTGTGTTCTGGGATTAAACCGTTCACCAAAAAATTTCTGAAAAAAAGGATCATCCATCAAAGGGTGTGATGGCACGTTAACTTCTTTGCTGGTAAATATATTGACCACGGAAGGCATGGCCTGTTTCGCAGCTCCATGAAAACTACCCATATTCAGCCCAGTCTGCGCACCACTCGCGTCTGGACTGACCACTTCCTTGATTGTTGCCACCTTGCCGCGCGGGGTCCATGGCAACAGCTCCGGGCGTAATGTAGAAACAACAAAAAAAATAGCAAGCAATATAGTTGCGGTTTGTGCAAAAATTAACCAGAGTCTGTACATGGTAAGAGTCAATTTAATGTGTTTCAAAGAATTATCGTAAGTACTGATAGCAGTTGATATCCAACATTTCATGCAATCCCGGACAATTATGCATCAAAAAACCCTGGAAGATTATCTGAATACCATGCTCGAGATTGCTCGCTTCCGAGACTATTGCCCCAACGGATTGCAGGTTGAAGGACGCGCGCAAATCCAAACTATCGTAACCGGTGTGACAGCTTCCCAGGCATTGATATCACGCGCCATCGAGCTCCAGGCAGATGCCATTATCGTGCATCATGGCTATTTCTGGCGAGGGGAAAATGCCTGTCTGCGCGGAATAAAACGTCAGCGAATTGCCGCGCTGATCAAGCATGATATCAATCTGTTTGCTTATCACTTACCGCTCGATGCTCACATCGAGTTAGGCAATAATGCGCAATTAGCCAAGAAACTGAATATTGCTGTCGAAGGTAGTTTTGGCGAGCAGGCGCTCGCCCTGCAAGGGTCTTTTGAAACACCCCTTACTTTGGGCGAGTTAAACACCGAGCTGACTCAGTTGCTTGCTCGTCAGCCACTCATTATTGGCGATTTATCCAAATCGATTCGCCGAATTGCCTGGTGTAGCGGCGCCGCTCAGGATATGTTTGAGGCAGCCACTAATCTGGAAATTGATGCCTATCTTACTGGAGAAATTTCGGAGCAAAACGTTCACACTGCCCGAGAAACAGGTATTGCCTTCATCTCTGCCGGTCATCATGCCACCGAACGCTACGGAATTCAGGCGCTCGGCAAGCATATTGCAGAGCAGTTTAACCTCTGTCACTATTTTGTTGATGTGGAAAATCCGGTTTAGAGCGCTACCTATTTACATTAACAGCTTACTCAGACTCCCTGTCCTTATTAATTTCTTCAACTGAATGATCATTTTTTTTCTTTTTTGGCAGCGTCCACCAAATAATGAACAGAAGTAATCCCAACGCCAGTCCTGCTTCCAGAGCCAATACCCACATAGTAGTTTGTATTCAGAATTAATAACCAAGAATGCCTCACTTTAACTGAATTTTTATGAAAACCCAATCGATATTGTTGCTGACCGTCTTGATTACTGGACTCATCAGTTGCAAATCAGACGCGCCCAATCGTAAGGAAACCCATGACAAAGAACAACAGGCAGAAGCAGCACAAATACAGGTTCTTCCTGAAAAACCCTTGTCATCCTCCCAGGAATCAATGCCCGTCATATCCACAACCCCGGATAAGGAGCAATCAGCATCTGTCTGGACTAATTTACCTGAATGGCAGCATCAGCCACTATTACCTGCCTGGCATGCATTTCTCAAAAGCTGCAAACCTCTGCAACAAAAACCCGACTGGCAAATCATCTGTGATCGCGCCTTACGTTTGATGCACCCTGATGAAACCATCATTAGAGAATTCCTCGAAATTCACTTCACCCCACAGCAGGTAACTACCAGGGACGGCAACGACATTGGCCTGATTACGGGATACTACGAACCTTTACTCAAAGGCAGCCGTCAACCTTCTGAACGTTTTCGTTACCCTATTTATGCACAACCCGATAATTTATTGAAAATTGATCTGGGTATTTTGCCATCGGAGAACAAATTTCCACCAGATCGTGGCCGACTGGAAGGAAGAAAAGTCGTCCCCTACTATACCCGTGCAGAAATTGAAAACAATCAACATCTGCTTCGGAACCATGCGTTTCTATGGGTGGAAGACAAGGTTGAATTATTCTTTCTGCAAATCCAGGGATCGGGCAGAATTATGCTGGACAACGGTGAGATAGTAAAAATCGGGTTTGCTGATCATAACGGCTATCCCTATCATTCAATTGGAAAACTTTTAATCGAACAACGTGAGCTCAATCCCCAGCAGGCTTCCATGCAACACATCAAGCAATGGGGCAAAAAAAATCCTCATAAGCTGGATAACCTGCTGCAGCAAAATACGCGTTTTATTTTTTTTCGTGAACTGCCCGCAAACATATCCGGACCCATTGGCGCCATGGGTATACCTCTGACAGCAGGAATAAGTATTGCCATTGATCCAGAAAGTATCCCGCTAGGAGCGCCGGTTTATTTATCCACCACCTGGCCAAATACCGAAAAACCGCTAAACCGACTCATGGTGGCGCAAGACACAGGCAACGCCATCAAAGGTAAAATTCGAGCTGATTTTTTTTGGGGCTATGGTGAAGAAGCCACGCTACAGGCTGGAAAAATGAAACAGCCCGTCAGAATGTGGGTATTGTTACCCAAAAAGGATTAGATGAATCTGCCTGAGCCGTGGGTGTTACACAAGGCAAAGCAAGAACAAAAAATATTGACGCAGCATGGGATCGTTCTGTCAGCGCATAGTAGAGCTATAATCTGTCACGGCATGCCACTGTGATGCTGAAAAAATGATGAATAGTTAATAATGTATTACTACAAGGAGTAGCTTAGTAATGAAAAAAAATAACACACTCAATCTGTCGTGCCTGATAGCGATTTTGGTTTTGCTGTTATCAGCCTGCTCAACCACACAAAAAGTCACCCATTCCGCCAGAACGGCAACGGAACAATTGCTAATCAGTGAAGCAGTGGCGCGCAGTCTTCCCAAGCAGATTGATCTGCCTTTTCCAATCCCGCGAGGTGCCGTCGTTCAACTCGATGTCACTGGATTAACTGCGGATAAGGATATGGCCAAAGGCGTGATTGCAGGCTGGCTAGGCATGCTCGGATACACGACCCAGGATGGACCGGAAAATGCCACTCACCGCATTAATATCGTATTAGATTCTCTGGGAACAGAAGCGGGCGGAACTTTCTTTGGCATTCCTCCCGTCCAGGCTTCTCTGATACCGATTTCCTTACCTGAGTTAGCATTTTTCAAAGCGGAGTATCAAAGTGGTTATGCGAGATTCCATCTGGATGTATTTGAAATGCCATCCGGTCGATTTGTAGGATCATCCTCACCATTTATTGCCGATACTTTTTATAATGGCTATACCGTGCTGTTTTTATTTAATTTCAACAGAACTGATTTGACTTCCCCGCCACAGATAGGGACATTTCGCAAACCGTTGATGTAAGCATATCCATTTAGCGCCTGAAGCTATACGGGTTACGCAAGTACACCCAAATATCCTGGCATGACTCCAGTCGCATCAAGCGTCTTCTTGCGGCTGGATCACCTTTATTTCAGAAAACGCTTACTTCCCCCACACAAGTTCTATGCGCGAATGCCGCGCAAATTAGACGGTAACTGTTTGCTATCCGTCACCAGCAGATCCCACTCAAAATGAAAAACGCAGCTCAGTATATACGCGATCGTTATTCGCAAAACGTCCAAACAAGCCAGTAGCCGGTCCCTCAAATATATCAGCACCCATTGCCAGTCTCCAGTCTCGCGTAAAATTCCAGGTAATACGGGGGCGCAGCATCCACTCACTTCGGTTAAGACTGTGGATGAGCAGCACCTGCGCTTCAATATTCCGCCAGAGACCACTCTGTAAAAAAATACTGCCACCACTTTCGCGTCGGTCTGCAAAAATATCCCGATCATAATTCAGAAATACTCGCTGAAAGAATTGCAAATTAAGGCGAATATCGCGTGGCAGGGTAAAATCCAGCCCTAGTGCGTAGTCAATGACATCCTGTCTCGTCAGACCGTTTGGTGCCGTTGGGCGAGTTACATTGAAGCGCCGGCCATCGGTATAAACCAGCTCACCTTTGAGTACGGCATACCCCAGGTCTTTGGTAAGCGTGCTGCCGACCTGGTCAATGATTTCGTGACGCGCCTGAAAGGTTAGCGGCTCACTCTGCTGACTAACAAGATGAAAGGTTGGTGCGGCGTCACGACTATGGTAATAGAACGCGGCCAAGTCCCACCCGCCAATCAATTGGGATAAACGTAAGCCATAATTGCTGTTATGTGGATTCAAGCCAGATCGATCCTCGCGCAAAAAATTTACGGGTTGATTGCCTGGTAGTGCAAATGGATAGAATTCCGCACCGGGACGACCGCTCTTGTCCAGACTGGCAAAGGGAATCCAGATAAAATCTGCGTGAAAGTCATTTTTCGAGTATTCAGTGCGAATGGCCCATTGCGGAATACGCAGCAAGTCAAAATCCTGTAACACGAATTCACGCATATCCTTTGCAGAAACCACATCCGCAAAAAACAGGCCGACCATTTCCCCCCAGATAATGTGTTGACGGCCAATACGCACATCAAAATCTCCGGCTGATACATCCAGGTAGTTCTCCCGCAAAAGAAACTCGAAACGCTGATCCCGGCGCACATCACGTGGATAGAAATTTGAAATATCATGGATAGCATCATAGTCAAGGCGCGCACTCAACTTCCATTTTATGTTAGGACTTAACTGGCCAAGGTTAGCCAGTTCAGAGCGTAACCGTAATTTTGAAGCATGTTCAGGGTTAGCATAAGTGTGGGCAAACTCCAGCTGGGAAAATCCACGCCAGGTAGCAGTGGGCCGAAACATACGGTCAGACGGGTTTGCAACCGCTGGAGCGCTGTCATTAAATAAACCCTCCAGCGTAGGATTTTGTGCTAATCGAACCGGGCTATCTTTTTTCTGGCTCAGGCCGTCAGGCTGAGCATGCAATCCTTCCCAACTGGATAACCATAATGACAACAACAGAATCAGATAGCCGAATAAACTATAGGAAAATCTCATACCTTCTTTAAAAGCAGATTGATCAATCATCAAGCATGCACAGCGGCATTTTCATGGATAAGTTGACCATCTTCGATTCGTATCAATCGTTCAGCCATGGCCATCACCTTGGCATCATGCGTTGAAAAGACGAAAGTAGTACCGTTATCCTCGTTGATCTCTTTCATCAACTGCAATATACCTTCTCCGGTTTTATGATCAAGATTGGCGGTCGGTTCATCTGCCAGTATTACGCTTGGGTGTGTGGCCAGTGCGCGGGCAATCGCCACACGCTGGCGTTGACCACCGCTGAGCTGATTGGGGCGATGACGCGCAAATTTGGATAAACCAACGATCTCCAGAAACCTGGAGACTCGCTCACCACGCTGGGCAGCAGTGAGTTCCTTGAACTGCAGCAGCGGGTATTCCACATTTTCTTCTGCTGACAATACGGAGAAAAGATTAAATGTCTGAAAGATAAAGCCGATAGTTCTAGCTCTAAGCGCCGATAACTGATTGGGTGTTTGCCCGCTGGTATCCATATTATTAATATAGATTTTGCCGGAAGAAGGAATGTCGATACAACCAATCAAATTCAACAGTGTGGATTTTCCACTGCCAGAGGGTCCGGCAATTGCCAGAAATTCGCCCTCTTTGATTTGCAAATCAATATCCTTAAGTGCCTGGATATGATCCGCACCCAGCATATATTCTTTGCAGACTTTTTCAAAACGGACAATATACATTTGTTTTATCCTGTACAACTGTTTCAGGGATTAATGAGCCAGACAGGCTAAACTCAGGAGATTAAACATGATATTACGAATAGGCTTACTGCCAATCATAGCGGTATTATTGTTGTTATTTCAGACACAGGCACGATCAACAGCGTCAACAGAACCTGCCAGCCAGGAAGCAACGGCAAAAAGTATACTGGAAAAAGCAGATGAAATTCGCTTCCCGCGTGAGAGTTTTCAGGTAGAAGTCGCTATCCGTACTACTTCACCCGGCCAGACTGACGAGGTGCGTCAATACCGGGTGCTCTCCAAAGGCAATGAAAATAGCATCGTTCTCACTACTGAACCAGCTGCTGAACGCGGACAGGCTATTTTGATGAAAGGACGTGATCTTTGGGTCTTCATGCCAAGCGTTTCGCAGCCGATCCGGCTGTCACTCTCACAACGGTTGACTGGTCAGGTTGCCAATGGCGATATTGCCCGCGCTAATTTCTCCGGTGATTATTATCCAAAGCTGTTGCGCAGCGAAACAATAGATGGTGAAAATTATCATGTGCTTGAACTGACCGGTGTTGATCGTTCGGTGACGTATCAGCGGGTATTGTTGTGGGTCAATCAGGCAAATGACCAGCCGTACCAGGCTGAGTTTTATTCGCTTTCCGGTCGCCTGCTCAAAACCAGCCATTATGCAAACTTTGAGATGATTCTTGGCAAATTACGCCCAACCCAAATGATCATGGAAGATGCGCTCAAACAGGGTGAGATTTCGGTATTGGACTATTCCGGAATGCAGCTGCGCGACTTGCCTGACAAGCTGTTTACCAAAAATTACTTGAAAAGACTTGAATAATTGATTTGTCACTGGACCAGGACTAATCCAGACAGACATGCTCGACCCAGATGAGGTAACACTATGTTTTCGAAGGAACAGAATCTAGGCACATCTTTCAAACAATACTTTGAGATTGTACCGGCACTCAACGAATTACTTAAAGCGGAAGCATACCGTGTACGTCATGCTGTTTATTGTGAGGATCTGGGATTCGAACCGGCGCGAACCGATAAACTGGAAACCGACCAATATGATCACAGTGCGATCCATTTGCTGATCCGTGATGTTCGAAAACATACGTTTATCGGCTGCACTCGCATCATTCGTCCCACTCTGGATACCGATCATGGTTTGTTGCCATTTGAACGCACTTGCGCCAACACGCTGGATCGCGCCATTATCGATCCAGCAAAACTACCGCGTGACAAAATTGGCGAAGTTTCCCGCCTGGCTGTGGTGGCCTCTTTTCGACGACGCAAGGGAGAAGCTACACAACCGATCAATCTTTCGGAAGACGATTATCGTGAAGCCCCCCTGCCGCGCTTTCCCTATATTCCCCTGGGACTATATATTGGCACCGTCGAATTGGCCCGGTTGAATGGTATTAGAATATTGTTCATGCTAACGGAGGAACGACTGGCAAATCATTTCGGCAGACTGGGCGCCCAGCCCGAATTCATCGGGGAATCAATCGAGCATCGAGGCGCACGCTTTCCATCAATGGTAGATATTGACAGAATTGTCAGTAATATGCGGCCAATCTTTCGCCCTCTTTATCGTTGTATTGCCGAAGATATCCGAGCAGGACTGGTACATGACCAACAAAACCGCAGACAAGCAGCTAATACAGGTTCAAGATGAATAGAGAGGGCTATCGGGCAAATTCAGTTTGAGTACCAGCCGCTGGCCCACTGATAAGCGGGTACTGCCATTGTTCCAGGATAGGATAGCTTTGACATTGATTCCATAACGCTTCGCAATGCCGTGGAGCGTCTCCCCTTTTCTGACAATATGAATTAACTGTCCACTTCCGGCATTACCGGAAACAGTACTATCCGACCCGTATGCCAGATAAGTTCTCTCCCGCGTGCCGCGACCGTCACGCGGCACCAGCAAAAGTTGCCCATCTTTTAATACCGACTGTAAACGCAGGCCATTTATTCCCGCTAATTTTGATACGTCGATGCGATAACGTTGCGCCAGTTCCGGCAGGGATTCTTTCTCTTTCACCTCATGGATTCGCCATGAAACGAGTTCCTTGTCATAGTTCTCTATATTTTTGACAAAGTTCATCACATTGGAAACCGGCAGCAGCAGTCGACGTGGCGCATTACTGATACGAATAACTGGCCGGTTATAAGCTGGATTCAGCGCGTTGAATTCTTTTTCGGAAATCCCCGCCAGTCTCGCTACCAGATGCACATCAATCTGTTCTGTCAATTCAATCTGCTCGAAATAGGGACGGTTGAAAATGGGGCTCAGTCTGACTCCATAGCGCCTGGGATGCGAAATGATATTGCGGATAGCAAGTAATTTTGCAACATACTGGCGTGTTTCTGTTGGCATACGAATAGCAGCAAAATTGACTGATTTCTCACCACCATGATCATCAGCAATGACTTTTAATAATGCACCCTGCCCCCAGTTGTAAGCGGCCAATGCCAGCTGCCAATTACCAAACATGCGATGCAGCATTTGCAGATAATCCAGCGCAGCATCGGTTGCTGCTACGATATCGCGACGCTCATCATGCCACCAGTTTTGTTCCAGACCGAACGCTTTCCCGGTTGCGGGAACAAACTGCCATAATCCGGCGGCATGTTTGTGTGAATAGGCATCCGGATCGAATGCACTTTCGACAATCGGTAGAAGCGCAATTTCTGCTGGCATACCGCGACGCTCGACTTCACCCAAAATGTAGTAAAGGTAGCGCTGGCTGCGCTCGACTATCTGATTGATAAACCGCTGGTTGCTAAATCTTTTTTCGTATCCTTCTATTTCCAGGCCCGGAGGATTACCGAGGGAAAACCCGGTACGCATGCGCACCCATAAGTCATCCTGCTGTTCATACGCTTCCGCTCGAACTGCTTCACGAACGACGATATTCCGGTGATTGCTCGCCAGAGTCTCGGCCATCAAAGCTGTCACCGATATCACGATCAGAGCAAAAGTACTCGCTGCCAGGATCATCCATCGCATCATGTTCTGGTTGCTATTTTTCATACTCTTATAAATTCCAAATGGTCAGGTGGGCGCTACACGCTGATGATCCGGCATTCAGCACCAGATCATCTCCGTACCAACTTATTAATTTATATAGAAATTATTTTCGCAAACTAGTCATGCAAAAACCCCTATCAGTCCCAGTGTAACACACCTCCGGTTTGATACTCGGTCACGCGGGTTTCAAAAAAGT
>Ga0138256_10003522_pt1 | contig 16637 bp, 14 predicted proteins | sample KNB2016incub_MG_FD_105486 | JGI IMG/M metagenome (GOLD analysis project Ga0138256, IMG submission 105486) | Active sludge microbial communities from wastewater in Klosterneuburg, Austria - KNB2014incub_MG | ecosystem: Engineered > WWTP > Activated sludge > Unclassified | place: Austria... | reverse complement strand
CGCGCACGCTTTTCGAGCTTTAGATTTACAACCGGGTTAATTAGGTACTTGCTAAATGCCGTCTGGATATCCGTTCTCAGCTCTCGTTCTGTCTTGCACTTGGCCAGTAAAGGCTTATCGGAAAATGGGATCTCAACATTTCCGTTTGCGTCGATGGTGGCGGTGAAATCGTACTCTTTCTCAAACGGTATCTTTACCGATATTTCGTCACCGGGCCCGAAAACATAACCTCGCAACTCGACTTCGCTTACTTGCTTTGCGGGTGTTGCCTTGCCCAAAACGGCAACCGCTGTATCCTGCGCGATTACGGTGCTGATCGAAAGAATAGAAACGATAATAATAACGAGGAACGAATACTTCATTTTGGTTGACCTCCAACTACGAGCGTAATGCTAAAGTTTACCGCAAATTCAGCTGTGGTAACAAGCTTTTCGTAGTTTCTAATAGTCGTGATCCGACGCGTTGGCTTAAGGAAACAGGCAAACTTTCCGCCGTCGCGATCAGATGTGAAGAACCCTCTGGCTCGACTGTGCCTGAGAGCGCGGAAGAATGAGAGGTTTGATGGCCCGAAGCATCGTGCGGTTCGCCCCGAAGAAGTTCGAAGCAGGTTTTTACGGGCGATTGTTGTGCTAAAATAAGCAGATGCCATCTAAAAATCGAATTTCTCATAAGGCGGCGAGCTTTACCGAATCGGTGATTCGCGAGATGAGCCGCGAAGCGGTCAAATACGGGGCTGTCAATCTCGGCCAGGGATTTCCTGATTGGCCGGCACCTGAGGATATTAAGCAAAAGGCGATTGAGGCAATTGGCGCCGATCACAATCAGTATGCCGTTACGTGGGGCGTAAAAAGCTTTCGAGATGCGATAGCGGAAAAGACGAAGTGGTTTCTCGGCTTGGACGTTGACCCGGAAACCGAGATAACTGTCACCTGCGGTTCGACCGAGGGCATGATTGCGGCCGCGATGGCAACCATCGATCCGGGCGAGGAAGCCGTCATTTTTGACCCCTACTACGAGAACTATATGCCCGATACGATCATCTCGGGTGCGACGCCGCGATTTGTGTCGCTCCATCGAACAGATGATGGTTTTGTCTTTGACCGGGACGAGCTTCGCGCGGCCTTTAATGAAAGGACCAAAGCGATAATTATCTGCAATCCGAATAACCCGACCGGCAAAGTATTCACGCGCGATGAGATGGAGTTTATCGCCGGCCTGTGCCAGGAATTTGATGCGCTTTGTTTTACCGACGAGATCTATGAACACATTATCTACGGCGGGACTGGTGACGACGGACAAGGGGCGACAGGTCGGGAGTATATCTCGATGGCAACAATTGACGGCATGCGTGACCGGACGGTTGTTGTCAATTCGCTGTCAAAAACTTATTCGGTGACGGGTTGGCGTGTTGGCTATTGCATAGCGCCGCCGGACATTACGTCTGCGATCCGCAAGGTACATGATTTTTTGACGGTCGGGGCCGCCAATCCGCTGCAGCATGCCGGTGCATATGCCATGACCTTGCCGCCCGGCTATTACGATGAACTGCAGATCGAGTATAAGAGAAAACGCGACTTCATTGTGCCGGCATTGCAGAATGCTGGTTTCAAATGCGATCTGCCCGAAGGCGCTTATTACGTGATGGCGGATATTTCAGACTTTGGATTTGCAAACGACATCGAGTTTACAAAACATCTCATTCGCGAGGTTGGCGTGGCAGTGGTTCCGGGTTCTTCGTTTTATCACAATCGTGCCGCCGGCTCACAAATGGTTCGATTTTGCTTTTGCAAAAAAGATGAAACGCTCGATGCGGCGGCTGAGCGACTCGCCCGGCTACGCTGAGCGGTCAGCATCTAGTGGCAGTGAATTGTTCCGTAGGGTTGTTCCCGAGCTAGGCAACCTTCTTGTGTGTCGGGCGCAACAAAACTTATACACATGGCGTAACAGCCACATAGTTTTTTATCGATATTAGGAGTGAAACGTTTTATGTATAACAAGTTGTTTGTTTCGATTCTTATTGTGACTTCATCGTTCGTACTAGCGATTGGTCAGACACCGGATGCTAGTAAGGACAAGGATAAGGTGTTCGAAGTTTTATCGCTCGCGCTTGGAGGTGATGGTGGTTATCTCGGTGTGCAGACGGTCGAGGTTGGGCGCGACAATTTTGCCAAGTTCGGCCTTCGCGAGGTTCGTGGTGTGGCAGTGGAGAAGGTGGTTGAAAATTCACCGGCCGCTGCCGCTGGTTTGAAAGATGGCGATGTGATCGTTCGTTTTAATGGTGATGAGGTCACGAGTGCGCGAAAGCTGACGAGGCTTGTCAGCGAGGTCGATCCTGATCATCAGGTCAGATTGGCGATCATCCGAAACGGAAGCGAGCAGGAGCTGAATGTGACCGTTGGCAAACGTCCTACAGCGAAGTTTGGCGAGGGTAGATTTGAATTCGCGATGCCGACGGAAAAGATGGAAATGCCGGACTTTAAGGAGTTGCAGAAGCTTAAAGAATTTCCGCAACTAAAAGAGTTTAGAGAGTTCAAAGATTTTCAGAAGGACTTTCCGAATGAATTGAACCCGAATGGTGAAAACAAGATGTTTACATGGCGGGCCGGAGAAGGCCGTCAGATTGGCGTAGGCGTTAGTCCGCTGACGAAACAGCTTGCCGGGCATTTTGGCGTCGAAGCCGGAATGTTGATCAATGAGGTACGGGAAAACTCACCAGCCGCAAAAGCCGGGCTAAAGGCCGGCGACATAATCGTCGAGGTGGAAGGCAAGGCGGTCAAGGGCGAATTTGACCTGATGCGTACCATCAACGGTAAAAAAGAAGGCGATATCTCGGTAACCTACGTTCGTGACGGCAAGCGTCAGACGGTCTCGATAACGCCGGAGCCATCGAAGGACAGCGGCTTCCTGTTCCGCACACAGAATGGGGAAGGTGCCGACTTCACGTCGCCCGCACCAATCAGGATTGCTCCATTGACACGGCTAACGGGTCCATCGGTCAAACCGATGACGGCATTCCGTTTCGGGCGAATCATCTAAGGTCGCCATTACTTGACCGTTGCTAAACAGATAGCGCTGATTGGAGATATCTTCGATCAGCGTTTTTCCGTGGAATCTGCGGTATTTTTTGTCAGGCATGGTCGCTAACGCGAATGGTTCTGACTTAGAGTTTAAAGTCGGGGTTGTTCCTACGTCGCCAGATAAAGCCATCAAGCACGTAGTGCGTCAGTTGCGGCACGGCTAGGAGCGGAACGGCAAATGTTTTTACAGTTCGGTCCCAATCTAAGTCACTTCCGAACAGATATTGCTTGTCATGCCAAACGCCGCGATGCCAGAGTAGCTCTTCTAAATAGGCAAGGGCCCAGAGAGTAGCGAGGAATATGAACCAATTCGACGACAACGTTCGATAGAAACGTCCGCTGCTCTCGCGCTTAAAACGGGCATAGACATAGATCAACGCAAAATACGGAACACCGTGGATGATCACGTTTGTGACCGTAAAGGCGTAATCCGAATTGAATGCAACGATCCCGACATACCAGCAAACCGCAGTCGTCGCGACGACGATATCCTTGCCGATATTTAGAAAACCGTCTTTGAAATAGAGATAAATTGATTTTGCGGCGTAGGCGATGAGAGCGATGACATAAACCGGAAACAGCGTGGTTTCGACCACCGCCGGAATGGACACAAAATCATTCTGCACAAACCACTCAAAATTTCTCGGCAGCCGCGTCATCCAGTACGCCAGCGGGTAAACAGTTGCCAGATATACCGCAGCGGTGTCGATCCACCATGTCCATCTTGTCGTTTCGTTGAGTTTTCGGCGATACAAAGCGACCCAGCCGTACTGCTGCCTGACAAAATGAAAAACGGCAATGATCGCCAGCACCTTCCAAAAGACCATCTCACCTTCGGAATATAGTGCGACGCCAATCGCGTAACCAATGACGGGCACCAGCAGATACAGCCAAAACCGCCGCCTTAATTCTGCCGTATCAAAATAAACCCGAAACGAAGTTGACCAAACGTGAGCTACATCTATCAGCAAAACGGCTGTGATCCATGTCCATTCCGGCGAATCGCCGTCGAGTAAGCCCATTTGAGCACCGACGGCCAGCAGCAGAAGAGACAAAACCGCGCTGCCCAGGAAGACCGTAAGGTCAATCTGGCGTGAAAACAGCCAGTAAGTGGGTTTTGTTAGTGTCTCATGCATAGATAGCATCGACGTCCGTAGCCCCGCAGGTCATAAAAGAAACCGTGCGGCCGTTCAGCCCTTATTTACCTGGGGACCACGGACACAATCTCGTTTGCCGCTCGCAGCCCATGATAAAACGCCTCTTCGAAAAGGGCGATGCCGCTCAAGTCTGTGTGGGCGAAATGGATATTGCGATAAGGCTTCATGGCTTTTTCGCGGACGCCGCCCCAGATAAAGTTTGGCCGTGGCGAGATCATCGCATGACCCCATCGCATGATGTCGATGCGCTCGGTCAACTCGTAAATATCAGTGTGAGCCCGGGCTATGTCGGTCAGGCAGACATCGGCCAGATCGTGCCACGTGTAATCAAATAACTTTGTCCGGCCATTGTCCTCATGGCACATCGGGTAATAATAAGTAAGGATCGTCGGGCCGTAATCGATGCCTTTTTGATGTGTGGCCGTAACGTAACCCAGCGACGGGCTTTCGTAAAGGACGTTATCCCACGCGAGCGGAAAATCTTTGGTAAATCGCGGTTTGGGCCGGTCTTTTAGAAAGAGATTGGCGACAAACCACGCATTATGTTGAAATGCGTCGGCCGCGAACGGGGCGTCTTCGCGAAATCCGCGAATTACAAACGGCGCCGTAAACATCGGCGATGCAAAGATCATTTTCTCACAATGAATGCCGCGGGCCTCGCCGCCGTCGAGGCAAATGATATCGACCCCTGTGTTGGTCGGCTCAACTGAAACTACCATCTGCGACTTGCGGATGTTTTCCTTTACGGCTGCGGCAAAATGATTTACGAACTGGCCGTTGCCCTCAGGACAGGTGATAAACGGCTGCGATTCGACACCGCTTTTCCTAACACGTGAGCAGAAATAGAACAATCCGACCCAAGCAGAGGCCTGATCGGCCTTTAGCCCGTAATCGTCGCGCGTCGCATAGTCGCAATACCATAACAACCGCTCCGAAGTAAAGCCCTTTTGCCGCAGCCAGTCGGCAAAGGAGATCTTGTCGAGTGAAGTCACGCGCTCATCGGTCGAGCAATTTGCCAGCGGCACCGCAAACGCCCGCTTTCCGTCGGCATCACGCCAATTGACCCAGGTGTCGATCTCATGCTGAAAGGATGCCAACTGCTGCCGGTCATCGTCGCTGGCACCGACGGCTAAATAAAGGCCTTCGTACCACCTGCCTTTGTAAAAGATACGCTCCTCTGGTTCGCGGCAAAGGAATTGCTCCTTGATTATCAATTCACCCTCGGCCGTTCTGCCCTCAACCAGCCGCATCTCGTCGAGAAGTGAAATCAGGTTCAGATTTTCCTGAAATGGTACGGGGAGATAATGGGCTCCCCACGGATAGCTCACCGGATTTCCCATTGTGCTGCACGATGTGCCGCCGATATCTTTTTCCAGTTCGAGGACGACGAAATCGTAAAATCCCTCACGGTTGAATTTCCACGCCGCCGTTAGTCCCGCAATCCCACCGCCGATGATCGCGACCTTTTTGGTTTCCCAATTGCCCGCCGCCACCGCGAAGGTGCGATTTTCTCGCAGCACGTGACCCAAAGTCTCGGTTTGGCCGACAATCTTCCCGGTCGGAAAGACGCGTGACGCCCCGGACCGGCAAGCCGCAAAGGCTAACGGTGCTCCGAGAAAAGTTGTTAGTAATTCTCGTCGAGAGATGTTCATTCGAAAAGGATCACTGCTCAAAACGCCTCCACTCGGTCTCGTAATAGCGAACCAGCGCCTGATTGTCTAGTCGATTTATCTCGAGGTCTTCGGATGGTTTTGATGTATCCGACGCGAACTCAAACATCGAGGCAAATGTCTGATCATTGAGAAATCGCAGCTCGATGTTCGGAGGAGGCTTAGCCGGTGTTTCAAAGGGCTGCAGCTTGGCAAGGGCAAATCCCCAGATGCCAAAACTCGGAACCGTGGTTTGATAAGGCCTGACATTAAAACCACTTGATTCCAAGGTTTTTATTACGCACCAGAATGAATTGCGGGCAATTAGCGGCGACGTTGTTTGTATCACAACGGATGAATCGGGCCTAAGCTTTGATTTCAGGAGATTGTAAAACCGCGTAGTATAAAGTTTGCCCAAGGCAAAATTATTGGGGTCGGGAAAATCGATTATCGCAACATCAAATGGTTCGGTTTCAGTATCCATCCAGACATAAGCGTCGGCATTTGTTACCTCAACCCGCGGGTCAGCGAACGCATGTGCGTTAAGCTCGCCCAAAGCGGGAACGGTGGTCGAAACCTTGGTCATATCTGGATCGAGATCAACAAGATGAACATACTTTACAGATGGATACTTAAGGACCTCGCGGAGTGCAAGGCCGTCACCTCCGCCCAGGATCAACACGCGTCGGGGGTCGCCCGAAAAGGCTGCAAATGCAGGATGCACGAGGGCTTCATGATAGCGATATTCGTCAAAGGAATTAAATTGCAAATTTCCGTTGAGAAACAATGAATATCCTGTGCGGCCTTTTGTTACGACGATTCGTTGGTAGGTCGAACTTTTCGCATAGATGATATTGTCAACGAACAGTGCGTCTTCCGCGAGAGTCGTGAGGCGATCGGCCTTGATGAAACCAATCGCGAGCAGGGCCAAAATGATAAATCCCTTGACCCGCATGATTGTAACGTTCTTCTTGATCAGCGGCAGCAGCAGCCAGGTTCCCCAAATGCCGACCGCAGCATTCAACATTCCGAAAAGCAGCGACGTGCGATTGAGGCCAAGTTTGGGTACGAGAAAAATGGGGAATAGAAGCGAAGCGGCGAGTGCTCCAACATAGTCAAAGGCAAGGACGCGCGACACCAGGTCCTTAAAATCCATCTCGTCTTTAAGAATCCGCATCAATAGTGGAATCTCGAGACCGACGAGCGTGCCGATCACAAAGACCATGCCATAGAGCACAACTGCGAAATATGAGAGATGGGCAAATGTGAGAAAAAGCAGCGGGGCCGAAAATCCGCCAATGACCGCGACCGCCAGTTCGATCTCGACAAATTTTTCCGCTACGTGTTTCTCGATAAACCGTGACAACCACGATCCGACGCCCATCGCGAAAAGATAGATGCCGATTATTAGTGAAAATTGAGTGACGGAATCACCGAGAACGTAGCTTGAGAGAGTTCCGGCGAGCAGCTCATAGATCAGGCCGCACGTTGCGATAACAAATACATTGAGGAATAGTAGCGGAGCACGCTTCATTTTGAAAGGATGAAGGACAAAGGGTAAGGGATAAAGTAAAGAAAGCCTTTATCCTTTATCCTCTATCCTTTGTCCTTTGACTAATTGCCTTGAATTGCTGCGGCGATAATCATGGCGATGCCGATGATAAATGCGCCAATGATAACCGCCAGGGCCGTGTTTTGATCTTCCTCGATTTCCTTTTTCACCGAGAACGGCGAAACAAGTACCACGATCAAGAAAGCTATGGCAAAGACGACGAGCCCAATGACGACAAAGATGGTTGTGGTCGCCAGGACCGGCAATAGCTCCTCGAGCTTTACGATCAGCCCCAGACTTGGGGCAAAGGCTGCAAGATTCAACATTATTTTCCTCCGCGAAATCCTGAATAAAAGAATGGAACACCCATCCGCGATTTGCTGCCGGCATTAGCCAGTTCCCAGCCCATCCACGATGACATGGCGTAAAAGCCCAACACTCCTACGCCGAAAACCATGTAAAGTTTTTTTAGCATAAGTTTTTTCCAAGTTGCAGATTTTCAGAGTTTCCAATACGGTAAACTCTGAACCTAATCATCAGACGATGAACTCGGTGCAAACATACTATCCTTCCAACGAGCACTTTCGAACGAGACCTTTCTGATCAGGCCAACTATGGGCATGATCAATAGGATCAAGAGAGCACAAATAAAATTGACGCCGCGGTTAACATTTTGCTCGACCTTAACTGAAACAGGCATCTGTGCCTGCCAATTCTGCCAGGTTCCTTCGACGCGGAGTGTATATTTGCCGGCAGCAAGAGACGAGATAGTCGCATCAGTCGATTTGCTTCCCTCGGTCCACGCACCGTCGCTGTCACCGCCGCTATAATATTCGACCGGTACGTTGATTGACTCAACCTCTTGGCTTTGCTCGTTTATCAGGTCAACGTCCAAATCGGCCCATGAATTATCAACCTGTGCTCCCGCTGTTATGCGAATATTGCGGTTGGCCTTAATGTCGAATGGCTGACTGAAAACCGCTTGCGCTGTGGTCGCATTGGCGAGTGGCGGCAACGTAAGCTGCTGATTCAGAACCGTGTTTGTAAATCCGCTAAGCGGAATCATTACTAAGGCAACGACCAGTAATGCGAGCAGCGGCAAGGCTCCCCAAGTGTAATAGAAGCGTGCCGTGAAGGGCTGATTGGGACCGACGCCCCAAGGACGCGGCAACCCCGAAATGCCAAAGGCTTTTTCGACCTCGTCGTTGGTCATATAGGTGCCGACTGACCAGTTCATCTCATTGTCAGTGACTTCCTGCGAAAGCATCATCGGTGCCGCGACATAATCGATCGCCCTGACCGTCTCGCCCTGCTCGACCCGCCAGTAGAATTCGCCTTTAACATACTCGACGACGGCGGGTGCATCCTGAAAGATCTTAAACGACCTGCCATTGTACGTAACGACCGAGCCATTGCCGATCGTTGCTGGCTGAGTGACATCGGCAGGGTTAACCGGTTCTACAAAGTTCCAGTGGTTGTCGGAATGCACAAGCCAGCGAAAGCCGATCATCGGATTGTAGAGCAAATATTCGTGCCAGAAATATTGAACGCCCTCCATCGTTACGCTTCGAACGACAGATCCAATTATCTTGAATTGTACATCGCCGGGAAATGTGCCCTCGGCCCCGATTGGAGCAACAAACTCAGGCGCGTTTGCCGGTGTCGTAAGCGATTTAAGGTAGCTGAGATTTCCTTGATTTACATCGAGAAGAGAATCGCAGTTAGGGCACGTAACCCGCTCGGCCTTATCAGGTGCGATCAAGGTTAAAGGTCCGCCGCAATTAGGACAGCCCATGCCGGCTGTCGAGACCCGTTTTGCCTCACGCTGAACCGGTTTGGCGTCGCCCAGTCCGATCTCAGCCAGAGTGACCTGGCTGCCCACAAAGACCCAGGGCGGATCCATGCTGTAATCGATGGTTGCAAACGCGTTATTTTTTCCGGCAAGGTCGGCGTATTCAAACGCTTCGCCGGGCACGAGTTTGTATGGAATCTCGCCGTCAGCCGCCATCGACGTGCCGCGTCCCTTCTCCTGGACCATCAACGGCGTTGGATTTGGAATTTCCGGCAATGTTTGGCCTAACTGCAAGCCCGCAAGGGTCGGCAATGTAACGCCAGACGGCAACGGCTGGTAGAACGTAAGATAGAACCGCCCCTGGGCCTCGGCAAGCCAGCCTACCCACCCATTTGAGAAGGTCGCGTACCACTCGTCCCAAAATCCGCCGGCCTCATGGCGAAGCTGCGCCCGTCCGGTCAGTTCAAAACGCTCGTTGTTGTAAAGACCTTTCAGCCCAAGTTTTAGCGGGGATTCAGATTCGACAATCTCGGCGACCTTGCCTAAGTCCTCGAGGGCACGATCGGTGCGCGAAATCGCCGAACGGCAATACGGACAGACAAGGACAATCGTTGACCCTGCCTTAAACTCGATTGGCCCGGCACAGGATGGGCAATTTGCCTGCAGAATACTCACGCCTGCCCTCCTGCAATTTCAAATTTCGAATTTGAGACCTTACACTCGCCCCGCTCAATTTTTGTCACGGTTACGTCGGTTGCCGATAGCGCCTCAGTAAGGTTTGTTTCCCAATCCCATTCGGGCCGTGTGCGGCAGCAGTAAAGGTTAAATGTCGCAGTTTTGTGTTCCGGGTACGTGTGACATGCCAGGTGCGATTCGGTCAGGGCAATCAGCCCTGTTACGCCGCCTTCGCCATCAAATTTGTGCCAAACTGAGCCAACCACGCGCAGGCCGAGGTCTGTAATTATTTGATCGAGGACATTTCGCAAGGCGCATTCGTCACGCAGTGTGGCCGTATTGCAGCCTGTCGCTTCGATCAGCCATTCGGTTCCAACGATCATTATGCTATCTTACGAAATTTCCGGTGATAAGTTTTAAATCCCGCATACAATCCGGTTGCGAGTATAATTAAGCTGTTGGCGCGAAGATGTCGAAGAAAAGAATATCTAAATTTTTGATTTTTGTCATTTGTTGGATTCCCGTATTTGTGGTTTTTGCCGGATGTTCCTTCGTTTCACCGCAGCCCGGCATTGCGAGGTCCGATTCGTCATTCCAGTCTGCCAAGGTGGTCGGAAAACTGAAGTCCGATGAAATAACGGAGAGCAGTGGCGTTGCGGCTTCTCGCTGTCAGAGCAATGTTCTATGGACGCACAACGACTCGGGCGATGACGCGTTTGTGTATGCGTTTACCATGAGCGGGGACAGTCTCGGGACGTGGAAGGTCCAAAATGCAGAGAACAATGACTGGGAGGACATAGCTGCCTACAAGGATAAGGCCGGTAAATGTTTCCTCTACATCGGCGAAATTGGCGATAACAAGGCAAAACGCCCCGAGCACGCCGTTTATCGTATTCCCGAACCGGTCATCGTTCCCGCCGCCGTTGGTTCGTCGCGAAAGGGGCCTTTGCAAACAGCAAATGCCGAGGTTATTAGGTTCTCGTATCCTGATGTCGATCAGGACTGTGAAACGCTAATGGTTCATCCCAAAAGCGGTGATATTTACATCGTCACAAAGCGGGTCAGTGGACCAGCGGCGATTTATCGAATTGATGGAGCTTTCGACAGCTCGGAGGTGCAAAAGGCAATGTCCATTGGCGAGCTATCGGTTCTCGCCGTACCAAATGGCTTTTTGACAGGCGGCGACATATCCCCCGACGGACTAAGGCTAATCATTTGCGACTACACTCAGGCGTATGAATATACGCTGCCCAAATTGGCTGCAAATTTTGACGAAATATGGAAGCAGGAGCCCGAACGTGTCGATCTCGGCAAGCGAAAAGGTGGGGAATCCATTTGTTACAACGTCGATGGAACGTCGCTGTTTGCCACGAGCGAGGGTAAGCATTCGCCGGTGATAGAAGTTAGACGCAAATAGTACCAGAACCTGTTTGGAGAAGGCATTTTGCGACAATAGGAACCAAACGACGCAAAACGGGCATCTCCATTTTGCGTCGTTTGCGTTTTATTGCGGCAATTTTGCCATCGGTTGTTACGCCACCCGCTTGGAGCAGGCAGTACCGGCCTATGGCGTGATTGTAAATTTGCCTTTATTTTCGATCGTTTGTAGTTTGCCGTCTGTGCTGGCCACGCGGTCTTTAATAACAACTTTGAATTCGTAATCGCCGAGCGGCATTGCGGTCGTTGGCAGAAGCCGGGCCAGGGTCAATCGCTGTCCCGAATCACTTAAGCCAGTCCAGTCCTCTTTCTGACGCAGCAGTTCTTTTCCATCCTTGCTAAGAACATAATCGACATCAACGGACGGCCTAAGCGTTGTCTGGTCGATGCCAGCGTTATAGACCTGCATATAGAACCCGACTTCCTGACCTTGTTTATACACGCCGGAAAGGTTGGGGATGACCTTGGCGTTACCGATTACAAACTGCTGGCCAATATCGCGGTCGTTCGTGACGCGGAGCTTTGATGCGAGCACCAGCGACGAAGTGGATAGCTTTTTCTCATCATATCGCGGAACAACAAAGCCAAGATTTACTATGCCCTTGTTTCCTGATTTAACATCGCGAACAACGACATCAACCTTGTACGTGCCGGGCGTCAAAGCGATCGCCTTTTGATAGACCGATTTGCGGTCTTTGGCGTCAGCCAGCTCGGCAGTTGTCGCGGTTGCGGAAACCGAATCTTCGAATATTCCGGACCGTTTGCCCGAGACCGCCGTAATACGGCCAAAGATATTCATCGTTGCTTGTTCGAGACCGCCAACTTGCTCAAACGATAGCTCCTTGTTATTGGCCTGCACCGTAAAGGCAGTAATAACGCGGTCGTCGGACTGACGGAAGAAATCAACCCGCAGGTCAAAGGCTAAAGGATTATTGTCCAGTACGCCGGAGTCGCCGCCGGCGATTCCCTGCAGATCACTGAACTTGACAGTCGGTGGCCGCATCAAACCGGCCTGAATTTCCATCCTACGGAAAAGTGTGTCCTGTTCACGCTGAAATGGTAGGCCTGCCGTTCCACCGGCACCGGTAATGCGGTCGGATTTGTCGCTTAGTCCGAGTTGCTCAGATGTCGTGAGGCCCGCACCGGGAACCATTCGCAGAGCATCCTTTTCATTAGCGTCTCGTGCCATTCGGTATTCACCGGTTCCGGTCGGATCGACGAACTCGATCTCCAATCCATCGCCGATGCCATCCAAATGGCGGTAAAACCAAATCTCAAACGGATAGGTCGATGTCGAACCGCCGCCCTCATAACTTGGCCGGTCATACGAACCGCCCGCCGGATGTGCCTCGACCGAATCCGGCTTGCCGTGTGCAATATAAACGCGCCCGCGATCTGTTTTCCAGCCGGGTATGCCCGACGCAAAATGCTCGTTAGCATATGCGATCCGTTCATAATATTCGTCGCGATATTCGTTTTCTTCCGTGTCCGGATTGGGATCGCGACGCCGCCAAAAGTTCTCAATAAAATTCTCGCGCTCCTCATCAGTCGCGAGCGCCTTAAAAGCCTTTTTTTCTTGCTCGGTGATTACGTAGGCGACATCATTGTCGAGCCATCTTTTGTAAACCTCTTTGGTCTCGGGCGTGACGTTGCGTACATTTTTTGTCGGATCCTGGCTGGGTCTTGACTTATCCGGCGGCTGGGCCCAGGCCGCAAACGCTCCGGTACCGATGATCACGAGTGTCAACAAAAAGCTCTTTCTGGTGCAAACTTTCGACATAATAAGGTAAAACTCCAACTTATTTGTGCGGATGTACCTAACTGCAGATAACCCTTAATTTGTAAGATTTTAGCCAGTTTCCGCTACAAATTCAAGATGCAGAAACCAGGGTATTGGTTGCTCTTCAAGCGCTTCCGGCCTCGGCGTCGGTCCTGCGCTTTCGGCTGAAAAACCAGGCTATGAAAATAGACACTACATACAGTGCCATCATCGGCGCCGCAAACAACATCATGTTGATAATATCGGCTGTCGGCGAAACAACGGCCGCTACAATAAGAATCACAATCAGCGATATCTTCCAACTTCGGATCAACAGCCCCGGCGTTACAAGACCTATCCTCGCCAAAACATAGGTTATTGCAGGCATCTGGAAAATCAGTCCCATCGCCAGCATGATAATGGTTATGAAATCAAGATAGTCAGTTGCCCTAAGTTGAAATTGGAAATCACCCTCGCCAACGTTGAGCAGAAAATTCATGGCGGGCGGAAACAGGATGTAATATGCAAATGCCGCTCCGACGACGAACGATACGGTTGAAAGTCCAATAAATGGCGTTACATATGACCGTTCGTGTTTGTATAGTGCGGGTGAGATGAAACCCCATACCTGCCATAGGAGCAGCGGCAGGGCCAGAGCGATCGCCGCGTAAAGCGAAACCGTTACGTAGAGAGTAAACCCCTCGGGCGCCGTCGTGACCGTCATTTTGGAATCTGCATTTGGCTGACTCTTGGCGATGTCGTTGATATATTCGAGCGGCAAACGCACACCTTTTGGCACGATTGCATTGTTGGTAAAAATCTGTTCGGTCGTGAACAGGCCAATCTTTCCTTCGGCGTCCCTTGAGACCTGCGCAGGAATAGTTGTTCCGGCCGGCAGTAGCGCTGCACCGAGCGTCGTGTCGCGGTTTATGACAAAACGGCCAACATCGTTGTCTTTGAGCTCGCTGATCGAAATAACAGTTTCGGTGCCGGTAATACCGCTCAGAGGAACTTCGCGGCGTTCCGCCTTAGACAGCTCTCGCCGGATTGGTACGTAAAGAAACTCATAAATGTCCTTGGCAAAGTAGAAGCAGACCAAAAACGCCAGAATAATAATTACCACAGCCTTTACCAACCGCTTGCGCAGTTCGTCGAGGTGTTCTAAGAAGGACATCTGAGCACCGGCTTCTGGTTCCCGACTAGTCTCGATTTGCTCCATTTCCCTAAAGCCAGTCCCTTTTACCATCTGTCGATGTCGATTCGGCGGTTTGCACTGCCTCCTCAGATTCGCCTGTGTTGTCAGACAGCGTCAAAAGATTCTTAAACTCTTCCGGATCGGCCGCTCTGATTGCGGGTGCGTCCGGGATAAGCGTCGTAGTTGTCGAGGAGCCTTGGCGTTCAACCGTCTCGTCTTCTAAGTTGCTTAGACTCAATGATTTAACCTCTTCCTCGAAATTGACTTCACGCTCCCAAGTTTCTTTAAATTCACTCGCCGTCCCGCGAAATTCCGCCATTATCTTACCGGCCTTCTTTGCGAGCTCCGGCAGTTTGCGCGGGCCGAGGAAGATCAAAGCCACGATGCCGACGAGGATCATTTCCGAGGTCCCGATAGATTCAAAAATGAACAAAAACAAGCTTAACTTACCTCGATAGAGTACTTACCACCTGGAGAAACCGTACCGACGACAACGGCGCCATCGACCTCGTTCAGAAATTTCGTCGCGCTTGATTCAGACAGACTTATCAGCAAACCGCCCGCCGTCTGCGGGTCAAACAGAGCACTCTGCATTTCGCCCGAAACTCCTGCGTATATTTTAACCGTTTCGCCGACATAAACGCGATTGTTCCTGTCACCACGGGTCAACATCCCCTGCGAAATTAGCTCCAGCGTATCCGGCAACAGCGGAACTGCTGTTGAATCAATAGCTAATGTCACCCCGCTCGCTTTTGCGAGCTCGAACGCGTGGCCGAGCAAGCCAAATCCAGTGACATCCGTACATGCGTTCGCCCCAACACGCTGCATAACTTTAGATGCATTCGCGGCCGAAGTTGTCATTGCCGCGATCGCCGCTGCCTCCGTCTCGGGCCTCGCCATCCCGCGTTTTATCGCCGTGTTTATTGCCCCGGTCCCAATTGCCTTTGTGAGAATCAAAAGATCGCCGGGCCTCGCCCCGGCGTTTGTTATGACTCGATCCGGATGAATAACGCCCGTGACGGCATAGCCAAACTTCATTTCTTTGTCATCGACCGAATGTCCGCCAAGAACCACCACTCCCGCCTCATTCATGGCCTTTTGCCCGCCGGCGAGTATCTCGCCGAGTACGTCCAAATCGCCCTTTTGCGGATAGCAAACAATCGAAAGCGCTGACATTGGCGTACCGCCCATGGCATACACATCATTGAGCGAATTTATCGCGGCGATGCGTCCATATATCTCCGGATCGTCGGCAACCGGAGTGAAAAAATCAAGCGTTTGGACGAGCGCTGTGTCGTCAGTAAGGCGAAAAACACCCGCATCGTCGGAATTCTCAAATCCGACAATCACATTTTCGCTATTCTGTTTTGGAAGCTTGCTCAAAACTTGAGCAAGGTCGCCCGGCGCGAGTTTTGCCACTCAACCAGCGCAGTCGACCATTTCCGTCAAACGCTTTTGCATGTCCCGTAACTCCTTTATTTACTTCAAGATAAGATTATACAACCGGTCGAGATCGTCGATTCCGTAATACTCAATCTCTATCTTTCCGCCAACTCCCTTCTTGTTTTCGATGATCTTAACATTTGTATTCATATGTCGCATCAGTTTTGTCTCGGCAGCTTTCACATTGGCATCAGCTGGACGAGGTTGCGACGCATTCTTCTTTGCACCATCACCCTTTCCGGCACGTTTGGCTGCCTTTTCAGCTTCGCGAACGGACAAGCCGTTCGCAACGATTAAATTCGCAAGTGTCCGAAGCGTTTCGCGGTCGTTGACCTGGAGCAAGGCCCGCCCGTGTCCGGCTGAAAGCCTGCCGTCCTCGACGAGGTGCTGGATATCGTCAGGAAGGTTTAGCAATCGAATTGAATTGGCCACAACCACTCGGGCCTTGCCGACCTGTGCGGACACCAATTCTTGCGTAAGTCCAAGTGTGTCAATAAGTTGACGATAGGCCTTGGCTTCTTCCATTGCATTTAACTGTTGTCGCTGGATGTTTTCAACGAGAGCTATTTCGAGCAACTTTTCGTCGGAAACCTCTTTTACAACTGCGGGGATTTTGTGCAAACCGGCGCGTTGCGAGGCCCGCCATCGGCGCTCACCTGCAACTATTTGAAACCGCGATCCTTGCCGTCGGACAACTATTGGTTGAACGACGCCGTTTGCCCTGATTGACTGGGCCAGTTCATCGAGATCGAGATCAGGAAACCTTGTACGCGGCTGCTGCGGATTTGGTTCTATCAGGTCAATGTCGATCTCAAGGTTTGCCGCCACGCTATCGCGTGGACCGTTGTCATCGCCGATCAGTGCGCTCAGGCCGCGCCCGAGGGTTTGTCTAGCCATTTTT
>Ga0138256_10003520_pt1 | contig 16644 bp, 14 predicted proteins | sample KNB2016incub_MG_FD_105486 | JGI IMG/M metagenome (GOLD analysis project Ga0138256, IMG submission 105486) | Active sludge microbial communities from wastewater in Klosterneuburg, Austria - KNB2014incub_MG | ecosystem: Engineered > WWTP > Activated sludge > Unclassified | place: Austria... | reverse complement strand
GCCGACTGGCTGACCTCGACCTGGGACCAGAACGCCGGACTCTTCGTTCTCTCGCCGGCGAACGCGGTCGCCGAGGAGACTGCGGGCGTCTGGCTGGGCGAGCTGTTCGGACTCCCGTCGGGCGCCAGCGTCGGCTTCGTCACCGGCTGCCAGGCGGCGAATTTCTCGGCCCTCGCCGCCGCCCGCCACGCCCTCTCGCAGCGCTTCGGTTGGGACGTCGAGGCGCGCGGCCTCTATGGTGCGCCGGAGATCGAGGTGGTGGTCGGCGCCGAGGCCCATGTCACCGTGCACACCGCGCTGCAGATGCTCGGGCTCGGCCGCGAGCGCGTGCACCGCGTGGCCATCGACGCTCAGGGCCGGATGCTCCCCGCGGCGCTCGCCGCGACGCTCGCCCCGCTCGCCGGCCGCCCGACGCTGGTCTGCGCGCAGGCTGGAAACGTCAACTCCGGGGCATTCGATCCGCTCGCCGAGATCGCCGACCTGACCGTGCCACATGGCGCCTGGCTGCATGTCGACGGCGCCTTCGGGCTCTGGGCAGGAGCCTCTCCCGCGCTGCGTCCGCTGGTCGCCGGCGTCGAGCGCGCCGACTCCTGGGCAACCGACGCCCACAAGTGGCTGAACGTCCCCTACGACAGCGGGCTGGTCTTCTGCGCTCACCCTGAAGCACACCGCGCCGCGCTCACTGCCCACGCCGACTACCTCGAGCAGACCGCGGGGCAGGAGCGCGATTCGTTCGAGTGGGCGCCCGAGTTCTCGCGCCGGGCGCGCGGCTTCGCGATCTGGGCGGCGTTGCGTCACCTCGGACGCAGCGGCGTCGCCGGCCTCGTCGAGCGCTGCTGCCGCCACGCCCGCCGCTTCGCCGAGCTGCTCGAACACGAAGGCCGGGTGGAGATCCTCAACGACGTCGTGCTGAATCAGGTGTTGGTGCGGTTCCACCCGCCGGGTGACTCCTCCGGCGCCGCCGCGGCGATCGACGCGTTCACCCGGGAGGTCATCCGCCGCGTGCAGCTCGACGGCACCTGCTGGCTGTCCGGCACGACCTGGCGAGGCCAGGCCGCGATGCGCATCTCGGTTTCCAACTGGTCGACTTCCGACGCCGATGTCGAACGCTCCGCCGCCGCGATCCGCCGCGCCGCGGAACTGCCCCACTGAGCCCCACTCGGCGCGCGGGCTTCCGGCGCCGGGGATCGCCGTTCGCAGGGACTAACTCTGCGGGCGCGCCTGCAGCAGGGTCCGGGTATAGGGAATCAAGCCCCCGGCATCCATGATGCCCTGCCGCGCCGCGGGCATCTTCACCTGGGCGAAGGCTCTGCCGGACGTCTGGTTCACGACCTGGTCGGCGGTGATCTCCAGCTCGTCACCCTCACTGGCCTGAAGTTCCGGACAGAGCACGACCCTGAGTCCCAGATTGATGCTGTTCTGCAGGAAGATGCGCGCGATGGACTGCGCGACCACCGTGACCTCGTAGCCTTTGAGGGCCGAGCAGGCCTGCTCGCGGCTGGAACCGCAGCCGAAGTTCTCTCCGCCGACGATGATGCTGCCGGCGGGAAACTCCCTGGCTTTCAACCGGGCGTTGAAATCCGTTCGGTCGGAGAAGGCGTATTGCGGAGTCTCCGAGGGCAGGACCGTGGCCATGTAACGCCCAGGATAGATGTCGTCCGTGCTGATGTCGTTGCCGAGCTGGATGATGACTTTGGCCATGCAGAGCTCCTGTCTCGCGGCGTTAGACGGTTCTGGGATCGGTGATGACGCCGGTGATGGCCGAGGCGGCGGCGACGGCCGGGCTGCAGAGGTAGACCTCCGACTTCGGGTTGCCCATGCGGCCCTTGAAGTTGCGATTCGTCGTGCTGAGCGCAGTCTCGTTGTCGCCGAGCGCCCCTTCGTGCACGCCGAGGCAGGGCCCGCAGCCGGAGTTCATCACCACCGCGCCGGCCTGCATGAAGTCCTGGATGTAGCCCTTGTCGAGCGCCTGCGAGAAGATCCGCCCCGAGGCCGGGAAGACCAGCATCCGGGTGCCCGTCGCGACCTTCTTGCCGCGCAGTATTCCCGCCGCCACGGCGAGATCGTCCAGGCGGCCGTTCGTGCAGCTGCCGATGACGATCTGCTGCACGCTCGTGCCGGCGACGGCGCTGACCGGCTTGACGTTGTCCACCATGTGCGGGCAGGCGATCTGCGGCTCGAGCTTCGAGACGTCGACTTCGAGCGTGCGAACGTAGCGCGCGTCGGCGTCGGGAGCAACGCAAGGTATAGGCTCCGTCACGCCCGATTCTTCGCGCAGGTAGCGCACGGTCTCGGCGTCGCCGGGAACGATTCCCGAGGTGGCGCCGGCCTCGACGCTCATGTTGCAAATGGCGATGCGCCCGCTGGTGCTCATCCTGCGAATGGTCTCGCCGTGGAACTCCAGCACCTTGTAGTTGGCGCCCTGAGCGGTCAGCGTTCCGATGATGCTGAGGATCAGATCCTTGGCACCCACGAACGGGGGGAACTCCCCATTCACCACGACCTTGATGGTGGCCGGCACTTCGATGTTGACGGCGAAGCCCAGACTCCAGACGGAGGCCATCTCGGTGGCGCCGACGCCGAAGCTGAAAGCGCCCAGCGCGCCGTGGGTCGTGGTGTGGGAATCGGTCCCGACCACGACGTAGCCGGGGCGCACGTAGCCGTATTCGGGGAGGATCTGGTGGCAGATTCCGCCCACGTCGCCGCGGATGTCGTGAAACTTGGCGATGCCGTTGGCGGCGACGAAATCGCGGATCTTCTTCTGGTTGGTCGCGGTCTTGGGCGACTCGGCGGGCACGCGGTGATCGAAAATGATCGCGACCCGCGAAGGATCCCAGACCTTCGGGGCCAGTCCGGTGCCCGCGAAGATCTCCATGAACTGGTTGATCACCAGCGCGGCGTTCTCGTGCGACATCGCGAGATCCACCTTCGGCTCGACGACGTCCCCGGCAGCGACGGTCGGCAGGCCTGCGGCGCGCGCGAGAATCTTTTCGACGACGGTCATTCCCATAGTGGCTCCTGTCAGATGACGCCTGCGGTCTTGAGTCGGGACTGTTCGGCTGCGGAGATGTCCAGGGCAGTGTAGATCTCGCTGTTGTGCTCGCCCAGGAGCGGCGGCGGCGTATCGACCGAGCCTGGCGTCTTCTCGAACAGCGCCGTCATGCCGAAGACCTCGATGTCGCCGAATCCCTGAAGCGGCAGCTTCTTCAGCACGTCGCGGTGGCGCAGCTGCGGTTGCCGCAGCGCCTCTTCGAGGCTCAGAATCGCACCGCTGGGAACATCGGCGGCGTTGAGCTCGGCCACCCATGCCGTCGTCGTGCGCTGGGCCAGCTTCTCCTCCAGCAGCGGCGTGAGCGCCCGGCGATTCTTCTTGCGCGTGTCGCGCTCGGCGAATCGCGGGTCGTTCTTGAGCTCGGGAAGCTTGAGGACGTCGCAGACCGCTTCCCATTGCTCCTGCTTGTTGGCGGCGATGTTGATGTGGCCGTCCAGCGTCCGGAACGTGCCACTGGGCGCGGCGGTGAAGTTGTCGTTCCCCATGAGCACCGGCTGCTGCTGCCCGATCAGGAGGTTGGCCGCGACCCATCCCATCAGCGGCATGATGCTGTCCAGCAACGCGATATCGATCGATTGGCCTTCCCCGGTGCGTTGCCGGTGGAAGAGCGCCGCCATCACCGCGAAGGCCGCGTTGAGCCCGCCGACCGTGTCGCAGACGGGAAAACCGGCGCGCAGCGGGTTCAGGCGCTCGTCGCCGTTCACCGCCATCTCGCCCGACAGCCCCTGGATGATCTGATCGTAGGCCGGATTCAACGCGTCGGGTCCGGTCTGCCCGAAGCCGGAGATCGCGCAGTAGACCAGTCCGGGGTTGATCCCGGAGAGCACCTTGTATCCGAGGCCCAGGCGATCCATCACGCCGGGGCGGAAATTCTCCACCACGACGTCCGCATCCTTGGCCAGGCGCAGGAAGATCGCCTTGCCGGGGGCGCTCTTGGTGTTCAGCGTGATCGACTTCTTGTTGCAGTTCTGGGCGATGAAGCTGGTGCCCATGAGGCGCTTGTTGAGCTCCGGAAGAATTCCCAACTTGCGCGCCAGGTCGCCGTCTTTCGGGTTCTCGACCTTGACGACTTCGGCGCCGAGCAGCGCCAGATGCAACGTCGTGAACGGTCCGGACAACACGTTGGTGAGGTCGAGGACCTTGATGCCTTCGAGAATGCGTCGATTCATGTCCGCTCTCCTGGATCGCTCAGCGGGCCGGTGCCGCAGGCTTTGCGTCGGCCGGCATTTCGTCCGGGACCGGGCCGATCTTGTAGACACAACCCGGAAGATCACGCCCGAAAAACGCCGCGACATCGCGCGCGACGCCGATCAGACGCGGCAGGTCGATTCCGGCGCACTCTCCCGCGCGCTGCAGGCCGTGCACGAGATCCTCGGTGGCGACGTTGCCCGCGGCGACCTTCGTGAAGGGACAGCCTCCGAGCCCACCGAAGCTGGTCTCGATGGCGGTCGCTCCGGCACCGATCGCAGCGTAGACGTTGGCCATGCCGAGGCCATAGGTGTTGTGGATGTGCGCCGTGATCCTGGCGCCGGGCGCCATCACCAGAATGCGGCGCACATAGGCCGCGACCTGCGCCGGATGGGCGTGACCGGCCGTGTCCGCAAGGCTGATGGCCTCGAGGCCGGCGTCGAGGTAGGCCGCGACGATCTCGAAGACGCGCGCCTCGGCAACCCGCCCCTCGAAGCCGCAGCCGAAGGCGCTCTGCACGCTGACCTGGACCTCCCTGCCGGCCCGCTTCGCTTCGCGGGCCGTGGCAAGGATGCGCTGGGTGGCTTCTGCCGTCCCCATGCCGGTGTTCTTGCGACTGTGGGTTTCCGAAGCGGAGACGCCGAGGCAGAACATCTCCACGCCACAGGCCAGTCCACGCTCCAGGCCCTTCTCGTTGAGCACCAGGCCCGAGAGCAGGGTGCCCGGGGCTCGCCGGTCCGCGGTGAGTCTGCGGAACAGCTCGTCGGTGTCGGCCATCTGGGGCACCTTCACCGGATGAACGAAGGAGCCCACCTGCACGATGTCGACGCCGCTGCCGATCAGTCGTTCGAGCCAGACGAGCTTGACCTCGGTCGGGACCACCTGCTTCTCGACCTGCAGGCCGTCCCGTGGGCCGACTTCATGAATGAGGATTTGCGCCATAGCTGGGCTCCGTCACTGGGCTCCGTTCGATCTCCAGGTCAGAGTTTCCGCGCGATGGCTTCGCTCATCTCGAGTGTGGTCGCGCTGCCGCCCATGTCGTAGGTACGCACCCGGCCCTCAGCGATGACGGCGGCGGTCGCGGCCTCGAGCTTCGCAGCCTTCTCGGCCTCGCCCAGCCAGTCGAGCATCATCTTCGCCGAGAGAATCATGGCGATCGGGTTCACCTTGTACTGACCCGCATACTTGGGCGCGCTGCCGTGGCTGGGCTCGAACACGCCGAGCTTCGCGCCGATGTTCGCCGAGCACGCGAACCCCAGGCCTCCGACCATCTGCGCCGCGAGGTCGCTGATGATGTCGCCGAAGAGATTCGTCGCCACCAGGACGCTGTAGCTCTGCGGGTTCTTCAGCAGCCACATCGTGATGGCGTCGACGTTGGCGTCGTCCATCGCGATCGCTGGATACTCCTTCGCTATGCGCTTGCCGATCTCGAGGAACATGCCCTCGGTCGCGCGCACCACGTTGGCCTTGTGGATGACCGTGACCTTCGGCAGCCCATGCTTCTGCGCGTACGCGAAGGCGGCGCGGATGATACGTTCGCAGCCCTTCTGCGTGTTCACCTTGCAGGTGATGGCGAACTCGTCCCCCGGTATCTCCGCGAAGTGGGCGAAGGGCTTGCTCAGCCTGGAGAGCGTCGCTTTGAGCTCGTCGGGGACCGGACTGAACTCGACGCCCGCGTAGAGCCCTTCGGTGTTCTCGCGGAAGATCACCAGGTCGATTCCTTCCTTGTAGTTCAACGGATTGCCGGGATAGGCCTTGCAGGGCCGCAGGCAGGTGAACAGATCGAACCTCTGCCGCATGCGCACGATGGGGCTGCGATAGCTCAGTCCCTTGCCCTGCAGGGCGGGCACCAGCTCCGCCTCGGCATCTCTCGCCGGCTTCGAGGTGATGGCGCCGAACAGCGCGGCGTCGCTCGCCTGCAGGAGGTCGATCGTGCGTTGGGGAAAGGACTCTCCCTCGGTGCGCCAGAACTCCCAGCCGATGTCGCCGTGGGAGTACTGGGCGTCGAACTTCAGCGCGTCGAGACAGATTCTCGCTCCCTCCATCACCTCGACACCGACGCCGTCGCCTGGCAACCACGCAATCTTGTACTGGCTCATCAGAAGCTCCTGCGCCCCGGAGGGCGTTCGGTCAGTTGGCGGCAGCCGGGGCTGCGGTCGCCGACCCTGAGTTTGGTTTCAAGTGGACTCCTGTGCAAAAGGCAGTTCGAAGATGCCGTGCCGCGCCGCGTCGGCGACGACGACCGCGACGAGCTCGGCGTCGATGCCGGGGGCATGGTCGGCGAGGGGCGAGCCGGCGTAGCGGTGGCGTTCGAGCTCGCCCCGGGCGCGATCGAGGGCGCTCGAGCTGCCCGCGGCCTCCCAATCGCCATAGCTCTCGCGATCGACGAGCGGCGAGGCGATGGAGAGCTCGGCCTTCCATCGGCTGCGGGTGTGCGGGTGCGAGAGCAGCTCGCCGGTGCGGACGAGGTCACCGAGCAGCTCGAGCGTCTCGTCGCCCGACGCCCCGGAGAGGATTTCGATGCCGCGAGCGCAGCGCAGCGCCGCGCGGCAAGCCTCGTGGTCGAGCAGCAGCTTCTCGAGCGACTGCGAGAGCAGGAAGTCGAGCAGGCCCGGTCCGGAGACCAGGTCGATGCCAGCGAGCGCGCCGAGCAGGGCGCCGCTGGCGCTCTCCATCCCGGCCTGGTAGTCGGGACTCTTGGCGTCCGAGAGCCCGAGGTAGCCATGGGTCGGCAGGCCGAGCGCGCGCCCGACCTGGGCGTTCGCCACGTTGAGCATGGCGCTCTCGATCGCCCCCATCGCCGCGCTGCCGTGCCGCATGTCGAAGGCAGAGGGGGCGCCGCCCCAAACGAGCGGAGATCCCGGCGCCGCCAATTGGTGGATCGCGACTCCCGCCAGGTTCTCGGCGGCGAGTTGGACGAGGGCGCCGCGCAGGGTGACCGGCGCGGTCGCGCCGGTCATCGGCACCGCGATGAGATTCGCCGGAACGCCGGCGCGCGCCGCGTCGATGAGCGCCGCCGCCGTCAGGTCGCTCCAGGTGAGCGGCGAGGTCGGACAGCAGTCGAAGAGTGCCAGCGGCTTCTCGCGCAGTGCCTGCTCGCCGCCGCGGACGACAGTGAGCATGGCGAGCATCGGCGCGAAGCCGTCCTTGGAGAAAGTCCCGGTGACCACCGGCTTCGCGCTGTAGGTGAGCGCCAGGAAAAGCCGCCAGCGGTCGGCGATCTCGTCCGGCACGTCGCCGGGGACGAGGGCGGTCGATTGCGCCGCGTAGCACGGCAGTCCGTCGACCAGCCGCGCGAGCGCGATGACGTCGGCGGTGGTCGCTGGACGGCGTCCGCCGGCGGTTGCGTCGATGCGATAGATCGCGGCCGAACCGGGGTCGAAGTTCGTGCGCCCGGCGCCGAGCTCGACGACGGCGGCGCCCGAACGATCGCAGAGCGCAAAGCGCGGCGGCACGGAGGCGAGCGCCGCGGCCACCAGCGCTTCGGGGAGATAGATCCGTCCGCCACGTTCGGTCGCGCCGGCGGCGAGCAGCAACTCCGCGGCCGCGGGGCTCTCGATTCGCACGCCGATCCGTTCGAGCACCTGGAATGACTCTCCCAGCATGCTTTCGAGCTCGACCCTGGCGAGCAGCTCGAGGCGCGGCGTCATCCTTCGCCCGCCTGTCCGGGGGCTCGCGGTTCGCGACGGTAGCGGCAGCTCTCGAGCTCGCAGCGGGCGCAGCCGGCGAGGCCAGCCAGCGGCCGGGCGTCGGCGCCCAGCCACATCGCGAACGAGACCGACTTGCGCGGCACCATGAGCAGCGAATGCGCCAGGTGGACCCCGATCTCACGGTGCGGGAGACGGGCGAAGAGCGCCGGCTGCGAGGTGAGCGGCCACTTGCCGTAGCCCGGACTGATGCGGCAGGAGACCGCTGCAGCGCGGTCGGGCGCCACGCCTTCTCCGGGCGACTCGTCGCCCGCGATCCCTCCGAGAGCCGCGATGATCGCCGCTGAAATGCGGTCGGCCGCCTCTTCGGCGGCAGCGCTGCCGCAGGCATCGAGAATCAGCGCGCCGGTGGCGTCGCCGAGCGCCATGCGGTTCGAAGCCGCCTCGACGATGGCGGCGCCCGCAGTGACCAGCCCGAGGACCAGTCCGCTGGCCGGGATCGGAACCAGCCCGACCTCAGCCGCCTCGTCGACGGGGAGCGTCGTCCAGACCCCGCGGCCCTGGACCAGAGCCTGGGCCTCGACCAGGCGTTCTTCGAGCACCGCCGCGACCCGCGGCTGCGGCTCGCGCCCCGGCGGGTAGCCGAGAAAGTGGAGCACGTCAGCGCGCGGCAGGGAGAGCGGCAGGTCGACGCGATGGATCGCCGGACTCATCGCAGGCCCCGCCGTGCGAGGGCCGCCGCGAGCGCGGCGATGAACCGCGGGTCCGTGCCGCAGCATCCACCGACGGCGATGCCGGAGCCGATTCCGGAGCCGGGCGAGACCGCAAGGCTCGCCGCAGCGGCGAGATCGGAGGCGAACTCCTCCGGCGTCTGGTGGTAGAGCGCCTGACCGTCCTCGAGCTGGGGCGCACCGGCGTTCGGTTGCAGGAGGAGTGGTCCGGCGTGGACCCCGCGCGCCGCGGCGGCGAGCGCCGGAAAGTCAGCGCTGGTGAGCGAGCAGTTGGCGCCGACCGCCGTCGCTCCGGCGGCGGCGAGCGCCGGCAGCGCCTCCTCGAGGCGGTCGCCCATGACGGTGAAGAAACCGCGCTTCTTGTATTCGAAGGTCAGCGAGACACAGACCGGGATGCCGGGCGCGGCCTCGAGCAGCGCCGCGAGCGCGATTCCGGCCTCGGCGAGGTCGCTCATCGTCTCGACGTGCAGCGCGTCCACGCCGGCGGCGGCGAAGGCGCGCCCGAGCTCGGCGAAACCGCGGCGAAACTCCTCGGGCGCGCCGCGACCGACCGGGGGCAGGTATTCGCCGGTCGGTCCGATGTCGCCGATGACGTAGCGCGCGCCGGCCTGGCGGGCGAGAGCCGTGGCGGCAGTCGCGATTTCGGTCGCCCTGCCGGCGAGACCGGCGGCGGCCAGCCGCAGCGGATGGGCGCCGAAGGTGTTGGTCTGCACCGCGTCGCTGCCGGCGTCGACATAGGCGCGGTGGACGGCGACGATTTCCTCGCCGCGGTCGAGCGTCCAGTGTTCGGGGGCGCGGCCCGCAGCGAGGCCGCGCGCCATGAGCATCGAGCCCATGCCGCCGTCGAGCAGCAGGAGCGGACCGTGGGCCAGGCGGGCGGCGAAACTCATCGCAGGAGCGCCTCCGCCGCAGCGACGGCGCGCAGCGCGTTCTCGGCGTGGGTCGCTCCGAACGACGCTGCCCACTTCGGGCTGGTCGGCGCGCCGCCGATGAGCAGCTTCGGCCGGCGTGGCAGGTCGGCGGCGGCGATCGCCTCGGCGAGCCTGCGCTGCTCGGGCATGGTCGTCGTGAGGAGCGCCGAGGCGGCGACGATGTCGGCGTCGACCTCGCGCGCCTTGGCGAGGAAGCGCTCGACCGGCACGTCGTGGCCGAGGTCGTGGACCTCGAAGCCGTGGGCAGCGAGCAGCACGCCGACCAGGCCCTTGCCGATGTCGTGGAGATCGCCCTTGACCGTGCCGAGAACGACCCGGCCGCGCGAGAGGGAGCCGGCGCGGCCCGCGGCGAGCGCCGGCAGGACCACCGCCATCGCCGCCTTCATCGCTTCGGCACCCTGCACGAGCTCGGGAAGAAAATACTCGCCTTCCTCCCAGAGCTCGCCCACCCGGCGGATGCCGGCGGCGAAGCCGTTTTCGACCGCGGTGACGAGGTCGGTACCCGAGGCGACGAGGGCCAGCGCGAGCTCCCGGGCGCGGATGGCATCGCCCTGGACCACCGCGTCGCACATCTCGGACGGCACCGGGAAGGGGGAGGCTGGCGGCATGCCCGCAGGCTAGCCGTGATGCCGCCTGCCTCCCACCCCCAAACGGGCAGGCGGCGGGCGCTTTCCTAGAGCTCGAGGCGGCGGGGGTCGGCCTGGCCGCGCTGGGCGAGGCGGGTGAGGGCGCTGAAGATGTCCGGGTCCCATTTGCCGGCGTCGGTCTCGTGGCCGAGGAGCGCGACCGCTTCTTCGACCGAGAGGCTGCGCCGGTAGGCGCGCTCGGAGGTGAGGGCGTCGAGGGCGTCGGCGACCGCGAGCAGGCGGGCCTGGTAGGGGATCTTCTCGCCGGCGAGCCCCTCCGGATAGCCGCAGCCGTCGAAGCGTTCGTGGTGGTAGAGGATGCAGTCGAGGACCGACTTCGCCGTGCGCAGCGGCTTGCAGATCTCCCAGCCGACGACCGGATGGGTCATCAGCTTGGCGAACTCCTCGGTCGTCAGGCGGCCCGGCTTGTTGAGCAGGCTCTGGGGGATGGCGACCTTGCCGATGTCGTGCAACAACCCGGCGGTGCGCATCCGCTGCACGACCACCGCGTCCTGGCCGAGCTCGCGGGCGAGGCGCGTCGAGAGCTCGCCGACGCGCTGGCTGTGGCCACGGGTGTAGGGATCCTTGGCCTCGAGCGCCGCCGAGAGCGAGAGCACGACGCTCTCGTGACGCACCAGATCCTGATAGTAGATCTTGAGCCGGAGGAGCGAGCGCACGCGCGCCAGCAGCTCGAGCCGGTTGACCGGCGCGAGCAGCAGCTCGTCGGCGTTGCAGTCGAGGGCGCGCAGGCGCAGGCCCCGCTCCTCGTAGGCGGTGACCAGGATCACCGGCAGGTAGGCCGCGCTTTCGTCGGCCTTGATGATCCGGCAGACCTCCTGGCCGTCGATGTCCGGCATCCGGATGTCGAGGATCATGAGGTCGGGTTTGTGCCTCCGGTAGGCGGCGAGGGCCGCCTCGCCGCCCGTGGCGGTCTCGACCTCGTAGCCCGCCCCAGAGAGCAGCTCGCGATAGAGCTGGCGATTGGTGGAGTTGTCGTCGGCGACCAGGATGAGGCCGCCGGGATCGATCTCGGGCGCCGGCAGCAGGTCCTCGATGGTCGGCAGCGCGTCCGCAGCCTCCAGGCGCTCGCCTGCGCGGATGATCTCCTCGACCAGGGCCGCCTCGAAGCGGCCCGCCCTGGCCTCCTCGCGCAGGGTCTCGGCGCGCTCCGCCGCGCTCGTCGGGAAGATCGCCCGCGCCATGTCGTAGGCGTTCGCCGCCGCCAGGACCTCGACCTCCGGTGCCAGCTCCTCGGCGACGGAGCCGTTCGGATAGCCGCTGCCGTCGCGGCGCTCGTGATGTTGGCGCACGAACGGAATTGCCCCCGCGAGCGACTCGATCGGCGCCAGGATGCGCTCGCCGAGCGCGGTGTGCAGGCGATAGATCTCCTGGTCCTCGGCGGAGCGCTCGCCAACGGGCTTGAGCAGGATCGACTCCGGCACCCCGAGCTTGCCGATGTCGTGCAGCAGCGCGCCGAGCGTCAGGTTGTATTGCGCGCGGGAGGAGAGCCGGCGTCCGCGGCCGGTGTCGGCGGCGATCGCGGCCACGCGTTGGGAGTGATTGCGCGTCAGCGGATCCTTCTCTTCGAGCAGATGGACCATGCTGAAGATCAGTGCTTCGGTCGAGTCGAGCTCGTCGCGCAGTCCGCGGATCCGGAGGAGCGAGCGCAACCGGGTCAGGAGCTCGATGCGGTGGAACGGCTTGTTGAGGAAGTCGTCGGCGCCGGCCTCGAAACCGCGGATCTTGCTCTCGACGTCGGAGAGCGCGGTCAGCATCACCACCGGAATGAAGCAGGTCGGGCGGGCCGCCTTGATCCGCCGGCAGACCTCGAAGCCGTCGAGACGCGGCATCATGATGTCGAGCAGGATCGCCTGCGGCGGCTGCGCCGCGACCGCCTCGAGCGCCGCCAGGCCGTCGCTCGCGAAGCGGACGTCGAAACCCTCGTCGGAGAGGATCGCCGCGATCAGCTCGAGGTTCTCGGGCTGATCGTCGACCGCGAGGATGCGCGGCGCCTTTCCGGCAGGGGTGTTCACGGGCGGCATTATCGCTCCACACCGTCGCCGGGAGAACGGGCGCGGAGGAAACCCGCGACGGCGGCGAGGAAATGGGCCGATTCGATCGGCTTGGAGATGTAACCGTCGCAGCCTGCGGCGAGAAAGCGCTCACGGTCGCCGCGCATGGCGTGGGCGGTGAGGGCGACGACCGGGACCCGGCGGGAACGCTCGTCGGCGCGCAGGCGCGCCAGCAGCTCCAGGCCGGACCCGGACGGCAGATTCATGTCGAGCAGGACGAGGGTCGGCGCCTCGCCCGCGAGCAGCGGCGCCAGGTCGACGCCATCGCGCGCGCGTTCGACCCGGTATCCGGCCTCGCCGAGCAGGAAGTCGACGAGCTCGAAATTCTGGTCGTTGTCCTCAATCACCCAGATGAGTGGTCCGCTCATGTCTCGCGCTCCGCGCCCTGCGGCGCGTCTCCAGTTCGCGGATGGTCGAAACCATCCGTTTGCGGTCTTCGGGGGCTTTGGAAAGGAGCGCCGCCGTGAGGCCGGCGAGCTCCTGGCGATCTTCCGGAGTCATGTCCTTCGAGGTGAAGACGAGAATCGGGATCTGCCCGGTCTCGGGATGGCGGGCGAGCTCGGCAGCGGTCTGGAAGCCGTCGATGCCGTCCATGATCAGGTCGAGAACGATGACACTCGGGTGCAGGCTCACGGCGAGGTCGATCCCCTCGCGGCCGCCGGTCGCCGAGTGAACCCGGTATCCGGCCTCGGAGAGCTCGACGTCCAGGTAGTCATGCACCTGCGGGTCGTCGTCGATGACCAGCACCGCCGAGCGTTCGAAGCCGGAGTTCTCCGGCGTGAGCTCTCTCACCCGCGCCAGGAAGCGCTCGCGGTCGAGCGGTTTCAAGAAGTAGTCGTCGGCGCCGAGAGCGAAGCCGAGCTCGTGGTTCTCGATCAGGCTCACGATGATGACGGGTACGCTGGCAGTGCGGGAATCGGACTTGAGCTCCTTGAGTACCTCCCAGCCGTCGCGGCCAGGGAGAACGAGGTCGAGGGAGATCGCCACGGGGCTCTCGGCGAGCGCGAGATCGACGACTTCGTCGCCGTTGTGCGCCCGGACGACGCGATAGCCCGCCGCTTCGAGGTCCCCGGCAAGACCGCGGAAGAAGACGTCGTCGTCTTCGGCCACCAATACCGTGCGGCCCGCTTCGACAAACGCCTCCCGGGCCTCGGCACGCGTGAAGTTGAACGAGATCGGCTCTCCCGACTCCCGGCGATTGGTGGCGGAGGAAGCATCCACCGGCAGGAAGACCCGGAAGAGGCTGCCGTGGTCCGGCTCCGACTGGACCTCGACCCGGCCGCCGTGCATCTCCGCGAAGCGCTTGACCAGCGCGAGGCCGAGTCCAGTGCCTCCCATATTGCGCGTGCTGCCGCCGTCGACCTGGCGGAACTCCTCGAAAATGAGCTGCTGGTCGTCGGTGCGGATGCCGATGCCGCGGTCGATCACCTCGATGCAGATGCAGCGCCCCGGCAGGGTGGACTCGGACGGCGGGGCGGCGCGCACCCGGAGCGTGACCTCGCCGCCGTCGCGCGAGAACTTGACCGCGTTGGAGAGCAGGTTGTAGAGCACCTGCTTGATCCGCGGCGGGTCGGCGATGATCACCGGCAGGCCGGGCTCGATCTCCATCTCGATGTGGATGCGTCGGCGCGAGGCGATGCCATGCATGACGCTCTCGACGCCGTGGACGATGTCGTGGATCGAGACCGGCTCGAAGACCAGGTCCATCTTGCCGGCCTCGATCTTCGACAGGTCGAGGATGTCGTTGATCAGGCCGAGCAGATGCCGGCCGGAGGACAGGATGTTGTGCAGGAAGCGGATGAAGCGGGGCTCGATAGTGCCTTCGAGCTTGTCGCCGAGGATCTCCGAGAATCCGATGATCGAGTTGAGCGGGGTCCGCAGCTCGTGGCTCATGTTGGCGAGGAACTGGCTCTTGGCGCGGTTGGCCTCGAGAATGCGGACGTTCGCCTGGGCGAGCTCGCGGCCCCGGCGGTCGAGCTCGGCAGTGAGGCGCTGGAGCTCGGCGAGGCGCAGGCTGTTCTCTTCGTTGAGCGTGGCGATCTGCATCCGGCGCTCGCGCAGGCTCGCGATGCCGGCGACCATGAAGTAGGAGCCGCCGAAGAGCAGGGTGAGCCGGCCGCAGGCCAGGGCGAGCTCATGGTCGAATCCCTGGATCTTGCCCATGCCGACGAGCAGCAGGAGGTAGGCCGAGCAGCTCCCGGCCATCACCGCGAGCGCGGCGCGGCGGCCGGCGACGAAGGCGGCCGCAGCGGTGTTGGTGAGGAACCAGATCAGCCAGAGCGGCGAAGAGTCGCGAATCAGGTAGATCGTCCAGCAGGTGAGGCCGATGTCGCCGACCATCCATGCGACGTTGAGGCGGCGCTGCGCCTCGGCGTTCGGCGCCCGGCGCTGCAGCAGCATGAAGAGGGGCACCGACGACAGACCAAGGGCGCAGGCGATCGATCCGCCCACGACGTCGAACTCCAGCACGCCGGTGAACCAGGCGACGACCACGACTCCGGCCATCACCAGCATGACGCCCAGCCGGCTGCGCTGCACGGCGAGGTTGTACCTCACCGCATTGGCGTCGACCGGAGTTCGCTCTGCCGTGACGGACACTGGATCGCCTCTCCTCGCAGCTGGAATCGGGCTGCATTCTAACCACTCCGCCAGGCGCCGGGCGCGCCGCGATCGGCGATAGCATCTCGCGGAACTGAAATGGGAGGACGACAATGAGTTTCGACCTGTCAGCGCGGCCTGGAAACGGGGAGTACGGCGAGTTCTACGCGGGCTACGTCGCGGCGGTGCCGCTGGGCGATATCCGGGCGACGCTCGCCCGGGAGGCGGCGGCGGCCGCCGCCTTCTACAGCGGGATCTCCGGGGAGCGCGCGGGCCATGCCTATGCGCCGGGCAAGTGGACGATCCGGGAGGTCCTGGCGCACGTCGCCGACGGCGAGCGGGTCTTCGCCTACCGCGCCCTGCGGTTCGGGCGCGGCGACCGGACGCCGTTGCCCGGTTTCGACCAGGATCTCTGGGTGCCGGAGAGTCACGCCGCCACCCGGCCCTGGCAGGAGCTGCAGGCCGACTTCGCCGCGGTCCGCGCGGCTTCGCTCGAGCTTTTCAGGTCGTTCTCTCCCGCCGATTGGGAGCGCCGCGGCGAAGCGAGCGGCGTCGAGGTCTCGGTGCGGGGGATCGCCTGGATCCTCGCCGGCCACGAGCTGCATCACCGCCGGATCCTCGTCGAGCGCTACGGCGTCGGCGCCGGCTGAATCTCCGGACGCCTGCCGCCGCTGCGCCGGCTCGCGCGAGGCCCGCGACTACGGCAGCGTCTGCTTCAGGACCTCTTGCCGGCGGGCTTCCCGCCAGGCGGCGAGGCGTGCGAGGAGCTCAGGATCGGAGAGCGCCAGGATCTCGGCCGCGAACAGCGCGGCGTTGGCGGCCCCGGCCTTGCCGATGGCGAAGGTCGCCACCGGAATTCCCTTGGGCATCTGGACCATCGCGAGCAGGGCGTCGAGCCCCTGGAGGGCCGAAGAGTCGATCGGCACCGCGAGCACCGGCAGAAGGGTCTTCGCGGCCAGCACGCCCGCCAGGTGGGCCGCGCCGCCGGCGCCGGCGATCAGCGCCTTCGTGCCGCGCGCCGCGGCCGAGGCCGCATAGTCGAGCGCTTCGTCCGGCGTGCGATGCGCCGAGAGCACCCTGGCCTCGCAGGGGATGCCCAACTCCTGGCAGATCTTCACCGCCTCGGACATCACTTCGTAGTCGTTCTTGCTGCCCATCAGGATCGCGACCAGCGGGCGCTCGCTCCAGCTCATCTCGGACTCTCCGTGGCTACCGGGGGTGGGAGGGCTGCGTTCACTCTTTGCGCCGCGAGCCGGAGGGGCGCTCTTTCCGGGCTGCCGGCGCGGCCTTCCCGGCGGTCTCGGGCTTCTCGCGCTTCTCGAGATCGACCGGTGGGGCTTCGAGCTGTTCGATGAGGCGCTCCATGCGAATGCCGCGCGACCCCTTCACGAGCAGGAGGTCGCCGGTGCGCACGATGTTCGGGAGCGCCGCTGCCGCGGCCGTAGAATCCGCGAACCACTGGTTCGGGGTCTTGAGCGCGGCGGGCGATCCGGCACTGGCGGCCAGGGCGCTCGCGATCTCGGCGCCGACGAAGATCAGCTGGTCCGCGCCCGAGTGATCCGCTGCCTCGATCATGGCCCGATGCTCCGCCGCCGAGACCTCGCCGAGCTCCAGCATGTCGCCCAGGGCGACGACCAGGCGGGCGCCACGGCGCCCCGCCAGTTCGCGCGCCGCGACGAGGGCGGCGCGCACCGAGCGTGGATTCGAGTTGTAGGTGTCGTCGAGGACGTGGACGCCGCCGGATTCGAGCGGACGCAACCGCCCGGGGACGGGTTCGACCGCGGCGATCGCCGAGGTC
>Ga0138256_10003519_pt1 | contig 16646 bp, 12 predicted proteins | sample KNB2016incub_MG_FD_105486 | JGI IMG/M metagenome (GOLD analysis project Ga0138256, IMG submission 105486) | Active sludge microbial communities from wastewater in Klosterneuburg, Austria - KNB2014incub_MG | ecosystem: Engineered > WWTP > Activated sludge > Unclassified | place: Austria... | reverse complement strand
TTCCCTTTTCCATCTTTCATAGAATCGTGTAATGTATTAATTGCATCAACAAGTTTTTTATGCTGCGTATCCACCATAAAAATTCCTGTTTCGTATTGTGCTGACCAGTTAAAAAGTGCCATTGTAATTTCTCCATAAAATGTAAAGTGTTTTCAAGTTATTATCGATACAAATAAAAAATTGTTTAGTGATTATTTAACAATTAAAACTATATCATAAGGTTTAAAACGAGTGAATATGTTTTTAGCTTTTAGAAATTGTTTTATTACTTTTACAAGAGTAATTGACTTTACTAATCATTAAGAAAATGAAACTATCAAATATTAAATATTTTATTTGTTGCTTTATTTTGCTTTTTCTTGTTGAAGGAACTTTTTATCCACAAGTAAACAAAGAACAGTATTTAGAAAATAGTTCTGTTGGTTTTCCAATTATCACAAACTATTTACCTAAAGATTATAAAGCACATAATCAAAACTGGGCAATTGTAAAAGATGCACGCGGAGTTATGTATTTTGGTAACTCGGCAGGCGTGCTAGAATTTGATGGGCAAAATTGGGATTTGATAAAGATTCCAAATAGCATTGTAAGATCAATGGCAATAGATGATAATGGTAATGTGTTTATAGGTTCTGCAGATGACTTTGGTTATTTAACACTGGATAAAAATAGCGGCAAAAAAAAATATATATCATTAATTTCATTGTTGCCAACTAAAGAAGCATTTGGTCATATCTGGCATACATTCTATGTAGATAAAAGCATTTTCTTCATCTCAAAAACTTTAATCTTCCAATTTATCTTTGATAAGAATAATCTGGCAAATCCTAAAGTTAACTTTTGGAAATCAAACTCCCGTTATAAAATAGCGCATTGTGTAAATAAAAAACTTTATGTGTTAGATCAGGAAACAGGTTTGCTCTTATTTGATAATGGTTCATTTAAAACGATACCTGGAAGTGAAATATTTCTTACAAGCAGTATTTACACAATGCTGCCTTATGATGATTTTGGGAATAAAATATTAATCGCAACAAAAAGCGCTAAGTTATTTTTATATGATGGAAATAGTTTTTCACATTTTAATACGGATGCTGAAGAATTTTTATTAAAAAATAATATTTATTTACCCGGTTCAAAATTACCTGATGGCTCATTTGTTTTTAATACTTCTAAAGCTGGTATTGTTATCATAAATCGTAATGGCAATATTGTTAGAAAAATTGATATGAAGACCGGGTTGCCTGATGATGGTGTTCTTTACTCTTTTTATTCTGAAAATAAATTATGGTTAGCACTTCAAAACGGAATTTCGGCTATTGACTTACCATCACCAGTTACTTTTTTAAATCAAAATGCTGGATTGAAAGGTTCTATAAGTGATTTAAAAATATTTAATAATAATCTTTATGCTGCATCAACAGCAGGTATATTCAAGCTTTCATTAAATCCATCACATCTTTCAAATCCACAGTTTAGTGAAATATCCAATATAGCTAATGAAGGCTGGCAGTTTATAAAATTTAAGGATAAAATTCTTGTTGCACTTACAGATGGTGTCTACCAGGTTAATGAAAGTGGTTTAAGTAAAATCAGTTCTAAGTGGAGAGGCTGTTATACAATTTTTAATTCCGCAAAATTACCTAATAGAGTTTATGCTGGATTAGAAAACGGATTGGCTGTTCTGGATTTTGATGGAACAAAATGGATTGATAGAGGCATGGTTAACAAAATCAATGCGGCTGTTAGATATATTGAAGAAGATAAAGATGGAAATATTTGGTTGGGTACATCTTATAATGGTGTTTATAAATTATCCGATCTTGCAATTGATTTCAAAAATCAACCAACCATAAAACATTTTTCAAAAGAAGTTTTGATCCCTAATGATGAACTGAAGATTTTTAAATCAAAAATAGGATTACTTTATTGTACAAGAACCAAAGTTTTAATCTTTGATGAAAAGACTGAAACTTTTGCACCAGAAAAATTGTATGGCCTTAATGATTTTTTAGGTGAAGCAGAAATATTTTATGTGCTTCAAGATGAGGATGAAAACTTTTGGGTATCTGCCGTTAAAAACAGTACTCAACTGCACATTTTATTCGGTTCAAAAACTAAAAATGGCGTTTATAAATGGAGGGAATTATCTTTTCTAAAAAGCGTTATTGATTTTTCTAATAGTAATGCTGTGTTTTCAATTTTCAAAGATAAAAATACTATTTGGTTTAGTGGCGCGGATGGAGTTGTTAGTCTTGATAGTCGTTTTCTTTCTGATTCGATGAAAGATTCCTCTTCATTTTACCCAATGATTAGAAAGGTAACAGTTAATAGGGATTCATTAATTTTTTCGGGTGATGATTTAACAAAAAGCAAATTAGGGTTGGAGAGTATTTTCAAACTTTCTTCAAATGTTACTCTTATAAGATTTGATTTTTCATCCATGACTTATGAGGATGAATTAGCTTCATATCAATTTAAATTAGATGGCTTTGATGATGATTGGTCAGAGTGGACAATTGAACATAGAAAAGATTACACAAATCTTTCACCAGGAAATTACAAGTTTAGAGTAAAAGCAAAAAATATTTTTGATGTTGTAAGTCAAGAATCAACTTTTGAATTTAGAATATTAGCTCCGTGGTATCAAAGCTGGTGGGCTTACTTAATTTATCTTGTATTATTTATTACTGCAATTTTATTGCTTATCAACTACCGGTTAAAATATCTTGAACAAAAAAATATTAAACTTGAAGCATTGGTTTCGGACCGTACAAAGCAAATAAAAGAACAGGCTGAAAAGCTTAAAGAAATGGATGAACTTAAATCAAGATTCTTTGCAAACATTTCGCACGAGTTTAGAACTCCGCTTACTTTAATTCTTGGTCAGATAGAAAGTGTGCAAAGTTTTATATCAGATTTGAAACTGAAAAATAAGCTTCAAATGGGTTATAGAAATGCAAGAAGATTGGAAAGACTAATAAATCAGCTTTTGGAAATTTCTAAAATTGAAGCAGGAAAAGACAAACTTAAAATATCAAGATTGAATATTGCAAAGTATCTAAAAAATATTTTTTATTCATTTGAATCAATTGCTGATAAGAAAAACATTCGGTTAGAGTTTGAGACAGAAAAGGAATTTGTTGAAGTTTTTGTCGATTGGGAAAAAATTGAAAAAGTGTTTAATAATCTTTTAAATAACGCTATTAAGTTTACTGAAAACAACGGCAGTTTAACTTTAAAAATTTCAATCAATAATAGTTTAGAAAACAATTCCGCAGCAAAAAAATCGTTCGTAACAATTTCATTAAGTGATACTGGAATAGGAATTTCTGAAGATAAATTACCGCATATTTTTGATAGATTTTACCAGGTTGATAGAAAAAAAATTAGTGATGCTGAAGGTTCAGGTATTGGCTTAGCATTAGCAAAAGAATTAGTTGAATTGCATTCAGGTTCTATTTCTGTTATAAGTAAAGAAAGAGTTGGAACTACTTTTACAGTTAAACTTCCACTTGGAGAAGAGCATCTTAAAGAATCAAATTATGAAATCAGTGATGAAAACGAATCTGATATTTTAGTGCTTCAAAAAAATAATGAAATGTTATATGAAAATGATGTTAAAGAAGAAGTACAGCAAACAGTTTTAGATGAAGATCTTTTTAGTGAAGTGATTTTAGTAATTGATGATAATCATGATATTAGAGAATTTATTTCTGAACATCTTGAAGTTCAATATAATGTTGTTCAGGCTTCTGATGGTAGAATGGGAATTGAGAAAGCAAAAAAAATTATCCCTGATTTAATAGTTTCAGATATTATGATGCCTTTTGTTGATGGTTATGAGTTATCACATAAATTAAAAAACGATCCGTTAACCAGTCACATTCCAATAATAATCTTAACAGCAAAAGCCGGCGAAGATGATAAAATGACTGGACTTGAAACCGGCGCAGATGATTATCTTATAAAACCGTTTAGCTCTAAAGAACTTTTAGTCAGAGTAAAAAATCTTATTAATAACAGAAAGTTATTAAGACAAAAGTTCAGCACACTTTCAGAAATAAAACCAGAAATGGTTAGCCAGCTTTCACTCGATCAACAATTTTTACAAAAAGTTATGGAATCAATTAAAAAGAACATTGCAAATCCAAATTTTTCTGTAGAACAATTAGCAGATGATGTAGCATTTAGTGTTTCTCAGCTTAACAGAAAGCTTAAAGCATTAATAGATCAATCAGCTGGGCAATATATTCGCACAATCAGGCTTGAAAAAGCCGGACAGTTAATAAAATCTAAAGCAGCAACAGTTAAAGAAATAGCATATCAAGTAGGATTTACCGAACAATCAAATTTTACAAAAAGCTTTAAAAAACATTTTGGTGTAACACCTTCAGAATTCTTAAATGAACCACTTAATTAAGATTTTAAAAAACTATAGTTTCAAATTTCTATTATAATCTACCCTCTAGCTTCAATTCTATTTGTTTTAACTAAAAATGATTTGATATAACCAGTTTATGAAGTAATTGGATAACTATTCAATTAGTTCTCATCATTATTTTTTAGCGTCATTTTACCAAACTTGTCTATAAAAAGTTAATATTTTATAAAATTTTGCAATAATTAAAACATTATCAAAACAAAAAAAAAGGAGTATGTCGATGAAAATAAGACAAACCATTCTTTTCTTGCTTTTTTTAGCTGTAAATACAGTATTTGCCCAAAATTATCCAAGTTATCAATGGGTACATCCTAAACCATTTGGAACTGCTACTGGCGTGGTTAAGGTTTGGGATGCTAATAATTTTTATGCGTTTGGACAAGCAGGAACATTTGTTAGAACAACTGATGGCGGACAAACATTCACATTAAATCCATTTGCTGGCGTACCTAATTCCGCACCATATACAACTACAAATGATATATATGGAGCACATTTTATAGATATGAATAATTTTTATCTTTGTGGAGTTTGGGGCGTTACTAAAACTACAGATGGCGGGCAAACATTTAATCAAATCGGCGCTGGATTTTTTCCAACTTCAACTTTGAGAGATATTCAGTTTGTGGACGCTAATATTGGTTATGTAGTTGGTACTTCAGCAACCAAAATGGCTAAAACGACCGATGGTGGTGCAACTTGGACAGTTGACCCACTTTTGCCAGCAACAACTTATTACAATGTTCATGCTTTTAATGAAAATAGAGTTATGGTTGCCGGAAGTGTGAGCAGTACTTTTAACATTCGCTTTACAACAAATGGTGGTGTATTCTGGAATGACGCTGCTGCTGGTACAAGCACAATATATACACTTGCATTTTTTGATACTCTGGTTGGTTTTGCTGGTAGCTCATCTGGTCGTGCTTATAAAACTACAGATGGGGGATTTTCATGGAATCAAATGACTTCAATGAATGCACCGACCAGTTCAACCTTTTTTAGTTCTTATATTGATGGTTCTACTCTTTATTTTCTTGATGATGATTCTTTAGTTTTTGTTTCATCTGATAGTGGAAATACATTTACTACCACACAATATTTACCAACAGGTAAGCCCAAACAAATAATGCGAGGAATTGGTGTTAATGGTTCAAATATGGTTACAGTTGGTGATAATGGTTTTCTGTTTACATCTACAGATGCTGGTAATAATTGGAGTACTCAGAGCGAAGTAACAGCAAGTGGATTTGTTCAAGGATTATATGGCGATCAAACAGGTAAAATAATTGCTGTGGGTACAAATGGCCCGACTCAAGTTATAGTATCTGATAATTTTGGTGAAACTTGGACTCCTGTTGCTTTATCATTACCAACGGCTGATTTAAGATCCCTCCATATGTTTGATGCTAATAATGGATATGCTGTTGGCAGTAGCGGAAAAGTATGGAAGACAACTGATGGCGGTCATAATTTTGAAGTTTATGCTGGTACAACCACTATACAAGCGTTTAATGATATAAATTTTTACAATACTCAATATGGTATGGCGGCAGGTAATGGTGGACAAGTCTGGAAAACAACTGATTCTGGAAATAGTTGGGTTACAATAAGCAATCTTGGAAACACCACCGGACAAAATAGTATTGCAATGATTGATAGTATTACTGCATTAGTGGCTGGTAGCACAATAATTAATAAAACTACTGATGGTGGAACTACATGGACACCAATTACTCCTGGTGTTCCGCTTGGACCAATGTCAAGAATTAGGATGCGTTCTCAATCAGTAGGGTATATGATTGGTGGTTCAGGAACCAGCCAAACAGGGTATGTTTTCAAGACAACAAATGCCGGTGATACCTGGACAAATATGAATTTCCCATTCTCCACAACTATGCTTTATAACATTGCTTTTAGAAGTGATTCGGAATACGTTGTTGTTGGATATAGCGGTGGAGTTTTTCACACCACAAATGACGGCGGAACATGGACACAAATTAATGTTGGTTTATTAAATGTAGTCCAGAGCCAGGTTATTGGTGCTGCTTTTATAGGCTCTGATACTGTAATTGTTGGAGGAAACGGTTCAAGTGTTGTTAAAATAGCATTAGAGCCTATTGTTCCTGTAGAACTTTCATCATTTAGTGCTTCTGTTAATTCAGATAACATCTTGCTTAATTGGACAACTGCAACAGAATTAAACAATCGTGGATTTGAAGTTGAAAGAAAAACAACATCAACAAATGATTGGGACGTTCTTGGATATGTTGAAGGACGCGGAACTACAACTGAGCCAAAAACATATTCATACCAGGATTATGATGTTAAATCCGGAAGAAGTTATAGTTACAGGATTAAACAAATAGATTATAACGGAAATTTTACCTATTACAATCTTGCTCAAACAATTGAGTTTGGTGCACCGGTTAAATTTGAGTTATCACAGAATTATCCAAACCCGTTTAATCCAGCTACAGTTATTTCTTTCTCACTTCCACAGAAATCAAATGTAACAGTAAAGATTTATGATATTCTTGGTAACGAAGTAAGAACCTTAATTAATGAGACAAAAGATGCCGGTAAACACAGTGTTAACTTTAATGCTACAAGTTTATCAAGTGGTGTTTATTTCTACTCGATAAAAGCTGGCAACTTTACAGAAACTAAAAAAATGACATTGATCAAATAAAATTGACGATGTCATTTTTGGGGGAACAAGATAATATTAACTCTGCACAGAAGATGCACCCTTCTATGAGTTAGTTAAGACACCCGCCGCTTAATGCGGCGGGTTTTGTTTCACTAAACAAATTTTATATGAACGAAGTACAATCAAATAAAAGTAAAATACTTGTTGTTGAAGATGATCCAATAACAAGTTTAGTAATTGAAAAATTTTTAAATAGTGAATTTGTTATTGAACATGTTTTATCCGGTGAAGCTGCTTTAGAAAAAGTTAAGCAAAACTCTTATGATCTAATATTAATGGATATTGGTCTTAATGGAAAACAACTTGATGGAATTCAAACACTTAATTTAATCCGAAATATTGATGGCTATAAAAACATACCCATTATTGCACAAACCGCATTTGCAATGCATGGTGATGACGCAAAATATATTGCCGCCGGGTTTGATGCATACATTTCTAAACCCTTTACTAAAAATGAATTATTAAGTAAAATAAAAGAGCTTATTTAGTCTACTAAATGTTTATTTCCATCCACTTCGATATCTAGGATAATTGTTCAAATGAAAAGCAAAAGTAACTTTATCACTTTAGTTAACCCTTTATATCCAAACACTTTAGAGTATGCTAAGGAATTCACTCCAAAATTTGGATAAAATCTTTGCTGAAAAGTAAAGTAAGCATTATCTTTATACGTTAATTGGCTATCAACTTAAACTCAAGAGGGCAAAATGATAAAAGCGATGGTTATGTTATTAGCTCTAGCAGTACTTACAAACGGGTGCAGTTCGGCAAATTTATTATCCCAGCTAACCGGTAATGAATGGAATGTTACTTCATTACTTGGTAAAACATTAAATCCATCTGATGGATTAAAAGGACTTCCAACAATAAATTTTACAGAAGATGGAAAGTTATTTGGTTCAACAGGCTGTAATAATTTTGTAGGATCATTTAAGCTTGAAGGTTCTTCCTTATCATTAGACCCTGGTGCAATTACAAAAATGTTCTGTCCAGATAGTCCTGAACAAGATTTTTTAACTGCGGTTAAACAAGTTACAGACTTTAAGATGGATGGAACTGCATTAAATCTACTTAATGGTTCAAATCCAGTAATATCTTTATTACCAAAATCAAAATAAAAATATCATTCAAAAACAATAAAAGGGAAACGCAATGAGATCAAAAATAAACATACTGCTAGTTGTAATATTAGCATTAGTTTTTTCAGTGCCTGCATACTCGCAGCTTAACCATTCTGGTTTAGGCGGTGGTGTAAGCCTTGGTGGAGCATTAGGCCGTACAGACTTTGAGAAGAGAGAAGAAGTTGGAAGTATTGCAAGAGCATTTTTGCGATATGGATTTTCAAGCAATTTTCACGCAGAGTTAGGTGCTGGTGTTGGTGTTGTAAAAGGGTTGGATTACAGAACACTTGTTCATCCAATTGATTTTAGATTATTAATAAGTCCATTTTCTCAAGAAAATTGGAATCCTTACTTATACGGTGGATTTGGTTATTTGAATTATCAGATAGAAGAAACTCCTAATAATGCAACTGCCGGCGAAGATTTAGATGGTTGGATGGGAGTAGTTCCTGTTGGATTAGGGTTACAGTTTAGAATGCTTGATAATATTGCATTTGAAATGACTGCAGGATATAATCACACACTAAAAGATAATTTAGATGCTTTTGTTAGTAATGATAATGAAGATGGTTATTTTTCGTTTTCATTAGGTTTAACAGCAGTAGGAAGCGATCCTAATAAAGATACTGATGGTGATGGTTTAACTGATAAACAAGAAAAAGAACTTGGTACTGATCCAAAAATTGCAGATACAGATGGCGATGGTTTAACAGATGGGAAAGAATTTCTTACAACCAAAACTGATCCATTAAAAGCAGATACAGATGCTGATGGTTTTAATGATGGTGATGAAGTTAATCAACATCAAACTGATCCTAACAAAGCTGATTCTGATATGGATGGTTTAAGTGATTATGATGAAATTATAACACATAAAACAAGTGCTTTAAAAGCAGATACAGATGGTGATGGATTAAATGATGCTGAAGAAATTTCTAAAACTAAAACAAGTCCTGTTAAAGCTGATACAGATGCTGATGGTTTGAAAGACGGAGAAGAAGTTAGCAAGTACAAAACAAATCCAGTTGCAGCAGATTCTGATGGTGATGGATTAAACGATGCTGAAGAAGTGTTAAAATATAAAACCAATCCGACACTGAAAGATTCTGATAAAGGCACTGTTGATGATGGTACAGAAGTTAAACGAGGAACAGATCCTTTAGTAGCTGATGATGATGTTGTAAAGCTTGGTGTTCCAATTGTATTAGATGGAATTACATTTGCAACCGGTAAAGCAGATATTACACCAGAATCTGAAAGTACATTAAAGAAAGCTTTAAAAACATTAACAACTTATCCTGATATATCTGTTGAAATAAGCGGACATACAGATAATGTGGGTAATGCAAAGAAAAATCAAAAACTTTCTGAGCAAAGAGCTAATGCTGTAAAGGATTGGTTAATAAAAAATGGTGTTAATGCAAGTAGATTATCTGCTGTTGGTTATGGTAGTCAAAAACCAATTGTACCAAATGATACAAATGAAAACAAAACTAAAAACAGAAGAATTGAATTTTCCAGAACAAAGTAATCTTAATTAATAATTTTAAGGGTGTCAACCGGCACCCTTAAAAAATTACAAATCTGTTTTACATTGTTGTTTAATATTTTGTAATTACAAAAACATATATTGTTTTAATTATCTCATCACTCAGGAGGACAAATGGATTCAAAAAAATTAGCGGCTGAATTTATCGGCACATTTTGGTTAGTACTTGGTGGCTGCGGCAGTGCAGTATTAGCCGCAGCATTTCCGGATGTTGGTATTGGTTTAGTTGGTGTTTCGTTTGCATTTGGTTTAACCGTTTTAACAATGGCTTATGCAATCGGACATATTTCTGGTTGTCACTTAAATCCTGCAGTAACAATTGGGTTATGGGCTGGCGGAAGATTTAAAGCCTCTGAAGTTTTACCTTATATAATTACTCAAGTTCTTGGCGGTATTGCCGGTGCGGGAGTTTTATATCTTATCGCAAGTGGTAACGTTGGCTTTGATATCAACGGTGGAATGGCATCAAATGGCTACAGTGAGCATTCGCCAGGTGCATATACACTTACATCAGGATTTGTTACTGAAGTTGTAATGACTTTTATGTTCTTAATGATAATCATGGGAAGCACAGATGAAAGAGCACCAAAAGGTTTTGCACCAATTGCTATCGGTTTGGGCTTAACCTTAATACATTTAATTAGTATTCCTGTTACAAACACTTCTGTAAATCCTGCTAGAAGCACCGGACCAGCATTATTTGTTGGCGGCTGGGCAATTTCACAATTGTGGTTATTCTGGATTGCTCCAATTATTGGCGCAGTGTTAGCTGGATTTGTTTACAATTTTATTGCAGGCAAATCAAAATAACTTTTAGTTTTTATCGTTATTTTTTGAGCGCAGGATAAAATTTATTCTGCGCTCTTTTTTTATAAAGAATAATTCTAAAAGGATTAAATATTATGGCCGAAGATTTATTTGATAAAGCAAAAGCCGCTGCAGCTTCAGTTGCAGAAAAAATAACTTCAATTAAAGAAATGTTGTGGGATGAAGAAAAAGCTGAGATAATCAGTCAGTTTAAAGAAAAAGCTGAAGGTAAGATTAATGAAGTAACCGAAACTATAAATAAGTATAAGTTTCTTTTTACGGAAGCGGGATATGAAGTAAATAGTTTAAATGCTTCATTAGGGCTCCCACCGGAAATCTCGCTTTCATTCTTATTTCTTGGAGCAGTTGATAAAGCTGGTAGAAAAAATATTTTATCGCAAGCTACAGAAAGTAAACTGGTAACTATTTTATTAAAAAGTTTATTTAAAGCCAGTGATTTTGCCGAAACAATTAAGATTGGTGAAATGAAATTAAAAAGCATTAACATTACTCTTGGTTTAATTCCAGGTATTAGCATAACAATTTCATAAAATTTATTTATGAGTCATTTAGAAGATCAAATAAAAATTGTTGTAAAAACTTTAAAGACTAGTAGCTCAAATCAATTGAGTTTAAAGTCAATCGAGGAACAATTAAATTTATTCATTAATGGTGTTAGCATTCCGCAACTTATAAAGCCATGTTTAATTAGTGATGGAATTGTAGAACTGAATGATGAAGCTAAAGATGAGCTTTTATCAATCCATAATAAAGCTGCTGAAGAAGGGAGATTAGTTAAATTTGTTCCGGCTTCTGGTGCGGCATCCCGTATGTTTCAAAAACTTCAATCAATACTAAATAAATCAGAAAATTTTTCTTTAGAAGATTTAGGAAAAATATCTTTTGAGGATAAAGAAAGTAAAGCTGTTTACCAACTACTGATTAATTTGCACAAGTTTGCTTTTTATGAAGATCTAAAAAAAATATTAAATCTTGATGAAAAGGGAATTGAAGAGTTAATTAGAAAATCACCGGCAAAAATTCTAAAAACGATTTTATTTGAAACTGGATTAGGTTATTCATCAAAACCAAAAGGTGCAATTAAATTTCATCGTTATGGTAATACAAGCAGAACTGCATTTGAAGAGCAAATTTATGAATCATTAAACTACATTGTTAATAAAAACAAGAGTTTGAAAATCCATTTTACAATTTCTGAAGAACATAAAAATCTTTTTCTTGAGATTGCAAAGCGTGTTAGGTTAGATTTAGAAAATAATTATAAAATTGAGATTAGTTATTCGTATCAAAAAAAATATACAGACACAATTGCTGTAGATGAGAATAATAATATTTTATTTGATAAAAATGATGATATTATCCAAAGACCTGGTGGGCATGGAGCGCTAATAGAAAATTTAAATGATCTTAATGCTGATATTTTGGTTATAAAAAATATTGATAATCTTTCAACCGAAAATCTTTCTACAGAAACTGTTCTTTTTAAAAAATATTTAGCTGGCTATCTAATAAAACTGCAAAACCAAGTTTTCGATTATTTAAATCATTTAGATAAACAGGAAATAGAAAACAGAATTTTGGAAGACATAATTTTGTTTGCGGAGAAAAATCTGTTTATAACCAAGCCAGGTGATTTTGAAAATTGGGATAAGCATAAAAAACAAAAATTCTATTTCGATAAATTGAATCGTCCTATTCGTGTTTGTGGAATGGTAAAAAATGAAGGTGAACCTGGTGGTGGTCCATTCTGGATAAAAGCCGAAGATGGAAGTTTATCATTACAAATTATTGAGCAAGCACAGATAAATATGAATGATGAAAAACAGAAAAATATTTTTAAGCAATCAACACATTTTAATCCAGTTGATTTAATTTGTGGAGTTAAGGATTACAAAGGAAACAATTTTGATTTGCACAATTTTGTTGATCATCAAAGTGGAATAATTACAAATAAATCTAAAGATGGAGTAGAGCTTAAAGCATTAGAATTACCCGGTTTGTGGAATGGAAGTATGGCAGATTGGATTACAATTTTTGTTGAGGTTCCAATTTCTACATTTAATCCGGTTAAAGAAATAAATGATCTTTTACGAAAAGAACATCAGAATTGATTTTAATAATAAGCTGGTGACTATATTTAGTTATGGAAAAAGATTTTAATAAAGAAATACTAAACTCACTTGCAGAAGGTGTTTTAACAGTTGATAAAAACTTTAAAATCAATTTCTTTAATCGTGCAGCTGAATCAATTACCGGTTACAATAAAGACGAAGTAATCGGACAGTTTTGTAAGTATGTTTTTAAATGTGAACTTTGTCAGACACAATGTCCAATCGGTTTGGTTCTTGAATCAGGCAACGATATTTACGAATACAATTCAAGTATTGAAATAAAAACTGGACCAAGAAAACCGATACGATTAAATGCAGCAATTCTAAAGAACAGCAGTAATGAACCAATCGGTGGTGTTATTTCATTTAGAGATCTTTCTGAATTAATGAAGTTAAGAAGAGATGCGATTTCTCCATCAAACTTTTATGGAATTATCGGTCACAGCAAATCGATGCAAGAAATTTTTAGTTTGATTCAAGAAATTGCTGAATCTGATGCAACGGTTTTAATTCAAGGTGAATCCGGCACAGGAAAAGAATTAGTTGCAAATGCAATCCAGACAACAAGTTTAAGAAAAGGCAAACAATTTTTAAAAGTTAACTGCTCGGTGTTTCCACAAAATTTGTTGGCAAGCGAACTATTTGGTCATGTTAAAGGCGCTTTTACCGATGCATTTAAAGATCGCCCCGGAAGATTTGAATTGGCAAATAGTGGAACTTTGTTTTTAGATGAGGTTGCAGAAATGCCGCTTCAAACTCAGATCCAGCTTTTAAGAATTTTGCAAGAAGGAACTTTTGAAAGAGTTGGAGAATCTGTTACCCGAAAAACAGATGTTCGAGTAATTTCTGCAACAAATATTAATATCAAAAAAGCATTAGAAGATGGTAAACTTCGCGAGGATTTATTTTACAGGTTAAATGTAATCCCAATTTATGTTCCTGCTTTGCGCGATAGAAAAGAAGATATTCCATATCTGGTAAAACATTTTATAGAAGATTATTCGAAGATTTATAAAAAAGAAATTAAAGATATAGATGATGATGCGCTTGAAGTTTTTATGAATTACACCTGGCCTGGTAATGTCCGTGAGCTTGAAAATGCCATCGAATATTTAATTGTTAGAAGTAAAGATGGAAAAAATATTTCTATAAATAGTCTTCCGGCTTCATTTAGATCTAACACAATCCCTGTTACTGAGGAATCCATAAAAGAAGTTCGAAACGATAATACTTCGCAGCTAGTTAAACTTTTGGAAAAACATCGCTGGAATAAAACTAAAGTTGCACAGGAACTTGGAATTGGAAGGACAACTTTGTGGCGGATGCTAAAAAATCTACCTGAAAAAAAAACTGATTAAAGTTACCAAAGTTGTCATATCAAAAATTGCCTGTAATATTTACCTTTAATAAAATTATTTCTGCATTATCTCATCAATAACTAAACTTTTCAGTCCGATTTGCGATAATTCAAGTGGCACTAAGCTTGCAATTTTATTCGGTAAAATTATCACACAGAAAGGACTTTTAGAATGGGCTTTACAGAAATTGGCGTAGTTTTGTTTTTAGTAGCTCTCTTAGCTTTTGGTTTTTTAAATTCAAGAAAAGTATCTCAAGAATTAAAGAAATTAGGGGCAGATAAATAATTATCTGCACTCTGATTTTTATCTAAACTCTATTGATAATTTCGGTGGAGTTCCCTTTTCCAATAATTACCAAATCAGCAATGTTGTTGAATAATCCGACTTCAACAACACCGGGTATAAGTTTAATTTGTCTTTCAAGATTAATTGCATCCTCAATTTCATTTAGATGAAGATCTACAATTAAATTCCCTGAATCTGTAATAAAATTATCATTCCCATTTTTTCTAATCTCTGGATTAAAACCTAGTTCATCAAATCTTTTTAATAATTGATTTGATCCAAATGAAATTATCTCAACAGGTAATGGAAACTTTCCTAACTGCAAAACATATTTTGATGAATCAATAATCCAGATAACTTTATTTGATGCTTTGGCAACGATCTTTTCATAAAGTAAAGCACCGCCGCCACCTTTAATTCCGTTTAGATTTTTATCAACTTCGTCGGCACCATCAATAGTTAAATCTATTTTTTCAACTTCATTTAGACTTGAGATTCTAATTCCCAAACTTTTTGCAAGTTCGCTTGTTTGATTTGAAGTTGAAACACAAGTTATATCTAATCCCTGCTTTACTAACTCAGCAAGTTTTTTAACAAGAAAAAAAACAGTTGATCCGGTTCCAAGCCCAAGAATCATTCTGTTTTTAATAAACTCAATCGATTTTTCTGCGGCAAGTTGTTTTTCGTTCATTTAACTTTTTAATTTTTTATTAGAATTAAATTCTTTAACTAATTGTAATTTAGTAATAGTAAAATTAATAAATTTTATCTTTCAAAAGATTATTAAATAAAGAGGTACAATTATGCATCATTACGATCCAAGCAGTGAAATACAAGATTATTTAGTTTTTGGGGAGTATGGAGATGTTAATCCATCAATAACAGATTCATCAACCTACACTTTTCTAAATCCCAAAACGATGAATGATTTATTTGAACACGAAATTGAAGGATGTTTTTTATACTCCAGACATTGGAATCCAACAAATAAATATCTTGCAGATGCTCTCGCAAAGTTAGAAGATTCTGAAGCTGCTATTGTAACTGCTTCTGGAATGGGCGCAATTAGTTGTGCCATTTTACAACTTTGTAATGCTGGAGATGAAATAGTATCTAGCAGAACTATTTATGGTGGAACTTATGCTTTCTTCAAAAACTTTTTACCAAAATTTGGTGTTACGGTAAAGTTTGTAAATACTCAAGATTTGGAAGCAGTTAAATCAGCAATTACAAATAAAACAAAAGTAATTTATTGTGAGGCTGTAAGTAATCCTTTGTTGGAGATTGCCGACATTCCTAAACTTTCTGAAATTGCAAACAATCATAATCTAAAGCTTATGGTTGATAATACTTTTAGTCCAATTATGATTTCGCCGTTGCGATTGGGTGCTCATATTGTTGTTCATAGTTTAACAAAATACATTAATGGAACGAGTGATTGTGTTGCTGGTTGTGTTTGCAGTACACATGAATTTATTTCGCAGCTAACTGATATTAATTCCGGTGCTTCGATGTTACTTGGTCCAGTGCTTGATAGTTATCGCGCAGCATCGATTCTCAAAAATCTACATTCGCTTCATATAAGAATTAAAAAGCATAGTGAAAATGCTGAATATCTTGCAGAAAATTTTGAAAAACTTGGATGTAAAGTATTCTATCCGGGTTTACCGAAACACAATGGTTACAATTTATTAAAAGATATTATGAATGAGGGTTTTGGGTTTGGTGGTATGCTTGCAATAGATGCAGGTACAACAGAAAAAGCAAATGAACTTATGGCAAATATGCAGTTGGAAAAAGTTGGATATCTTGCTGTTAGTCTTGGATATTTTAAAACTTTGTTTTCTTCACCGGGTCACAGTACTTCATCCGAAATTCCGGAAGAAGAAAGGAAAGCAATGGGACTAAGTGAAGGACTCGTTAGAATTTCAATTGGATTAGATAACGATATCAAAAAAAGTTATGAAAGAATTAAAAAGTGTTTGATTGAGGTTGGATTGGTTAAATAATTGAGGATTTTTCTTTGCGTTCTTAGCGAGTTATCTTGGTGATCTTTGCGTGAACTATAGACTAAAGGCATTTCACGCAAAGTTCGCAAAGTGATTAGAAAAAAACTCGTAAAGATTTTCTAAAAATATCCAATTTGAAATATTTTTTATTCAGGTTTAAACAAAGCACAAACAGCACCGGCTGGATCTTGAATTACACAATATCTACCATAGCCAGGCATAGTTTTA
>Ga0138256_10003518_pt1 | contig 16646 bp, 15 predicted proteins | sample KNB2016incub_MG_FD_105486 | JGI IMG/M metagenome (GOLD analysis project Ga0138256, IMG submission 105486) | Active sludge microbial communities from wastewater in Klosterneuburg, Austria - KNB2014incub_MG | ecosystem: Engineered > WWTP > Activated sludge > Unclassified | place: Austria... | reverse complement strand
AGGAAAAGGCTTGATAACAGCCGGAGATATAGAAACTAATCACAATGTTGAAATTATTAATCCGGATCATGTAATAGCTCATCTTACTTCTAATGGAACGCTTGATATTCAAATGAAAGTGGAAAGAGGACATGGATATGTTCCAGCTACCAGTAGACGTAATAAAAATTCTGAGAAATCTATTGGAACAATTTTTTTAGATGCATCGTTTAGTCCCATTAAACGAGTTAGCTATACAGTTGAAAGTGCGCGTGTTGAGCAAAGAACAGACTTGGATAAACTAATTATCGATTTAGAAACAAACGGTATTGTAGAACCGGAAGAAGCGATTAGAAACGCGGCTCGTGTTTTGGTACAGCAATTGTCAGTTTTTGCAGACTTAGAAAGCACTCCGATTGCTAAAGAGCAACCACAAATACCAAGAATTGATCCTATATTGTTGCGGCCTGTTGATGATTTAGAGCTTACTGTTCGTTCTGCTAATTGTTTGAAAGTTGAAAATATATATTATATAGGTGATTTAATTCAAAGAACCGAAGCTGAGCTATTGCGTACGCCAAATTTAGGGAGAAAATCTCTGAATGAAATAAAAGAGGTATTGGCTGCACGCGAGCTTACATTGGGTATGAAATTAGATAATTGGCCACCAGCGAATTTAGATAATATTGCTAAGGAAGTGAATCATGCGCCACAATAATGCATTTAGAAAATTGAATCGCACAAGTAGTCATCGAATTGCTATGTTGCGGAATATGTGTAATTCGCTATTACATCATGAGATTATTTTTACAACTTTGCCAAAAGCTAAAGAATTGAGACGATATGTTGAGCCAATGATAACGATGGGTAAGAAACCATCTTTAGCAAATAGACGATTGGCTTTTAATCGTCTCAGAAGTCGCAAAAATGTTTCTAAACTATTTGATCAATTAGGTCCGCGATACGATACTAGACCTGGTGGTTATTTACGTATACTTAAATGTGGTTTTAGAAAAGGTGATAATGCTCCAATGGCTATGATTGAACTATTGGATAGAGTAGTAGTGGATAGCGATGGAATTTCATCGAGTATCACAAATTGAATGCGTATTGCGAAGATCTAAGTTGTTAATTTTTTATTGCTTATTGATCGTAGATATTATTTTTTGGTCTAGAATTTAAGTCATATATTTATTTGTTAATCATCGTATGTTTTGTATGATGAATCGTAGGCAATATACTATTGCAAAATAATGTTACATTATTAAATTTAGAATCTCTAATTAACTATCTTTATCCTGAATCGAAGCATTTTTTTTTGCAGATTTTTGATAGCATTGATTCAACAAATTCATTTCTTATAAATTTGCTTAAGAATAAGCAAATATCAGATAACACAGATCTCATATATGTCGTTGCTGCGGAATTACAAACAAAGGGGCGAGGTAGGAATGGACGTGTTTGGTGCAGTGGATTTGGAGAAAGCTTAACGTTTTCTCTAAGTTGGAGTTTTAAAGAATATTCTGTATCTCAACTGTCTAGTTTAAGCTTAGTTATTGGTGTTGCTATTATTCGGGTTTTGAAATATTTTTCTATAGAAGGCGTTAGTCTCAAATGGCCGAATGATGTTTTAGTGAATAATTTTAAGATAGCTGGGGTTTTGATTGAATTACGAAGTGGTATTAAAAAATCATGCCAAACTGTGATTGGTATCGGGATTAATTTTAATCTTTCAAAAGATACAAGAAGTTGCATTGATTGTGGTGTTACGGATCTATTTGAAATAACTGGTAAGTTACTTGATCGAAATTTAATACTTAGCTCTTTATTGCTCGAAATTAAAAAAACGATTTCTAATTTTGAGATGTTTGGTTTTTCATATTTTAAGGAAGAATGGATTTGTTATCATGCTTATGAGGGTAAAAGGGTTTTTCTAAAAATACCAAATGACCAGATTGTTTATGGTATTGTGGATGGCGTTAATGATAATGGGTCAATTTGCTTATTAACTAATTCTGGTAGAAAAATGTTTGCCGTTGGAGAAATTTCTTTACGTGATATAAATTAATAATGGCTATTTTAGCAATTGATTCGGGCAATTCATATATAAAATGGGGTTTGTATGAAGCGAATCAATGGTTAAAAAAAGGAAAAGTTTATCAGAATGATTTTTCGTTATTAGCGATTGAATTTAAGCAATTATCTAAACCGCAAATAGTCGTTGTTTCTCATGTAGGAAGTGCAGTAGCACGTTGTGAGATTGCGAACATCATTACATCTCTATATGCATTAGAGCCTAATTGGGTTGTTGCACAGAAATATGGATTTGGAATAACAAATCGCTACATTAATCCTATGCAACTAGGATGTGATCGATGGTTGGCCTTAATTGCAGCATGGGAAAAGATTAATCGCCGTAGATGTCTCGTTGTTAATGTTGGAACTGCGATGACTATTGATGTGCTAACAGATCATGGTGAATTTCTAGGTGGGATTATTGCGCCAAGTGCTTACTTGGTTTTTAAGAGCTTGTGTTTGAGCACTCAGCTGGATTATTCACAGAAAGGTAGTTACGATGATTTTCCACTGACTACAAATGAAGCAATTTATAGTGGTGCTATTCATTGCCTTATTGGTGCAATTGAAAGAATGCATCAGCTACTCGTAGATAAATTGAATTGTTCGATGGTCGATTGTGTGATTAGTGGAGGTGGAGCTTCAATATTACTTCCATTTATAAAACTGCCAATAGTATTTGTCGATGAGTTGGTACTTGAAGGTTTAGCTATCATCGGAAATAGTGATCAAATTAGTTCTTGCTCTAGTAGCTTTAAGTGACTCCTCTTGCTATGCATCCTTCATTTCATCGTGTTAGTTTCTATAAATCTGCTGCCGACATGCAAGACCTTCCCTCGGATTCTAAAGTTGAAATTGCGTTTGCCGGACGCTCAAATGCAGGGAAATCAAGCGTTATTAATACACTGACAAATAGGAATCGACTTGCTTATGTGAGCAAAAAGCCCGGACGAACACAGCTTATCAATTTTTTTAGAATTACTGGATATGAAGAAAAGTTTCTTGTTGACTTACCGGGCTATGGATATGCTGAAGTTCCTCAAGATGTTCGTAAAAAATGGAATGGTTTGTTAAATAATTACTTGCAGCGGCGTGAATCGCTTCAAGGGCTAGTATTAATTATGGATGTGCGGCATCCACTAAAACCACTTGATATAGAAATGCTAGATTGGTTCTTACCAACAGATAAGCCAATCCACATCTTACTTACTAAAGCGGATAAACTTAGTAAGTTGCGTGCAAATGAAACCTTGAAAGAAATAAAATCATTTTTGCAAAATAGTATTTATTCTCGGTGTAGCGTTCAGTTGTTTTCTAGCGCCATACCTTTAGGGGTTGAAGATGCATGTAAGATTCTTGATAGATGGTTTTCTTTTGAAGGGAATGGCAAAATTACCAGTAATCCTGTCAATAATTAAGCGGATGTACTCCTTTAGTGATTTAATAAAATAAAGCTTATTTTTATTTTATTCGTATTCTTCTAGAGAGAGGCGAGTGAAGCCAAAGAGAGGTATAGTAAAATAAAAAAATCCCCAACCAAAGGGGAGGAGGTTGGGGAAATTGCCTTACACAAAGAGCATTCGTCTTAGGGAGGAAAGAACGAGCGCTGAATCATTATTTCAATTATATGAGAAATGATTCATCGATAAGTTCAAAAAATGCTCGATAAAATTTTTATGATAGTTTGTAGATACAGATAAGCTACTGTAAAGAGGGTAGCTTTGAAGGTAGATTAAATTAGTTAGTTGAATAATATTATTATTATTCAAGTAGGAGATTAGTAACGAAATGAGATAATGGAAGAGGAAGAGAGCCAAGCTAAGATTTCTAAGCATCTTAAAGTTATAATTGTTATAAAGAGTGTCGTGAAGATTTGGTGATAAACTTGGTTCTACAGTAGTAAGGATAATGAGCAAGTTAGCACAACTGAAAAATTACATTTAATGTATAGTGGCTCGGCTAAAACGGTTTCTTAATTTTTTATTATGTTCTTATATAACCGATTTCCTCAAAAAAGAATGCGCCGATTACGTCGCGATGAGTTTTCTCGACGCTTAGTGCGAGAGTCTCATCTTCAATCTAATGATTTTATCTATCCGGTTTTTATATTGGATGGAAAGAATCAAGTTGAAAATGTTTCGTCTATGCCTGGAGTGGTTAGGCAATCAGTTGATAAATTGCTGCATACGGCGGAAAAGTGCTTGCAGCTTGGTATTCCGGCTATAGCTATATTTCCAGTGATTGATAATGCGTTGAAGAATCTCACTGCAGACGAAGCATTTAATCCCGATGGATTAGTTTCTCGAGCCATTCGGCTCCTGAAAAAGAATTTCCCTGAGCTTGGAATAATAACCGATATAGCCCTGGATCCTTATACCAGTCATGGGCAAGATGGATTGGTTGATGCGCAAGGTTATGTTTTAAATGATGAAACTGTTCAGGTGCTATGTCAACAAGCGATCGTTCATGCGCAAGCAGGAGCTGACATTGTCGCTCCATCGGACATGATGGATGGACGTGTAGCAGCAATTCGAGAGAGCCTTGATAGTCAGAATTGTATTCATACACGAATCTTAGCGTATTCGGCTAAATACGCTTCCAGTTTTTATGGTCCATTTCGTGATGCTGTTGGCTCTGCAACTAACCTGGGAACTGGGAATAAATATACCTATCAGATGGATCCAGCAAATTCCAATGAAGCACTCTGGGAGGTAGGTCTGGACCTGTCTGAGGGAGCCGATATGGTTATGATTAAACCTGGCATGCCATATCTCGATATTGTGCGACGTGTTAAAGACAAATATGGTGTTCCAACATTTGTGTATCAAGTCAGTGGCGAATATGCCATGCTTAAAGCTGCTGCTGCCAATGGATGGTTGAATGAAGAGGCTTGTGTGCTAGAGTCTTTGCTAGGATTTAAACGTGCTGGCGCTGATGGAATACTTACCTACTACGCATTGGAAGCGGCTCATTGGTTAATTAGTCGGTCCTGAAAACTGCATCAATCGCTCTTTTGGATCGGTAGTTTCAGAAGGCGGCGTGTAAATAAAGGCGAAATTGGTAATCCTCCCGAAAAATAGCAGGATTTAAAAGTAGAATTTTCTTGTAATTTAAAGACAAGAAGTTCTGCAATGAAGAAATCGAAATATAGTGATAGCCAGATCATGGCGATACTCAAACAGGCTGAGGCAGGGATTTTGGTGCCTGAACTGTGCCGAGAACATGGTATAGCAATGCGATATTTTACAAATGGCGTAGCAAATACGGCGGTATGGATACATCGATGATAGCTCGGCTCCAAGAATTGGAAGAAGAGAACCGGCAATTGAAAAAGATGTATGCCAAAGAGCGGTTAAAATCCGAGTTACGCAAGAAGGCGTTCGAAAAAAAGTGGAGTACCCTGGCAGCGGCGCGACATGGCTAGACAGGTTGTTACACAAAGAAAGATCAGTATCCGCCTAGCCTGCGATATCTATGGTATCAGCGAACCTGCTACCATTACTGGCCTACTCTTATTGCTGATTGGCTGCTGCGGTTGACAAACAACCAGCGAAACTGGGGTTTTGGCTTATACTTTCTGTATTTGCGCAATGTGAAGGGTTTTGTCTGGAATCACAAGCGTGTTTACCGTATTTATCGGAAGTTGGAACTGAATACGCGGATCAAGCCGAAAAAGCGGCTCAAACGCGACAAACCGGTGACACTAGCGGCACCGTCAACAATCAGCGAAACCTGGTCAATGGATTTTATGCATGATCAGATGGAAGACGGTCGCTGCTTTCGACTATTGAATATACTGGATGACTGCAATCGTGAAGGGGTTGGGTATTGAAGTGGATTTTTCATATCAGCAGAAAGGGTCATACGTATGCTGAACCACCTGATCGAATGGCGCGGCAAGCCTAACTGGATTCGCTGTGACAATGGTCTGAATACATCAGTGGCACAATAATAGCTGTCTGGGCGGCAAAAAATGGAATACAGCTGGAATTCATTCAGTCAGGTAAACCTCAGCAAAATGCCTACATTGAACGTTACAACAGAACCGTGCGTTATGACTGGTTAAGTCAGCACTGCTTTGAATCAATTGCCGAAGTTCAGGATTATGCAACAAAATGGTTGTGGACCTATAATCACGAACGGCCTAACGCCGCCATTTGGGGAATAACACCAAAACAAAAGCTCGCTCAATTAGCGCGTTAACCTTTACGTTTAACTTCGGTTAATAATGGGGGGGATTACCATAGAGGGAATGTAATCCGAGGCTGGTTACATCATGATTTGCTGGTTAGAATTATAATCATATATCTCCTCTAGTATCGTTACTAGAAAAGTTGGTCTCTAACATCTTTCTCTTCACGAACTCCAGGATTGGGTGCGTGTTCGATAGGAGGAGGTTCATATACAGGGGGCAGTTGTTCGCTAAAGAAATACTCTGTCATGTTTCCGCTGGAGTCTCTGAATCCAGTTCCGGAATTTATTTTGGTTGCGGTAATGCCGCTGGGTGCTTTATAGTCAACCATTGGCACATCTTTCATAACAGACTTCATATAATCCATCCAAATAGGTAGTGCAACTCGCCCTCCGGTTTCATTGCTCCCTAGTGATTTTGGTTCGTCGTATCCCATCCAGGATATAGTTACCAAATTTTTCTGATAACCACAAAACCAAGCGTCGATATAGTTACTGGTAGTGCCTGTTTTTCCGGCTAAGTCGGTACGCCCTAACTGTTTGGCCTTAACAGCAGTACCAAAATTAATGACATCTTGCATCATGTTGGTCATGATAAAAGCGTTACGAGGATCAATCACTCGTTTCGCCCCATTTGAAGTACTCACGGGTTGGAATTGCTCTAAAACATTACCTTTTTCGTCTTCAATTTTTTTAATGAAGTAAGGTGCAATGCGATACCCACCATTTGCGAATACTGAATATCCGACGGCCATTTGCATTGGGGTAACTGATCCAGAACCAAGTGCCATAGGCAGATAAGCGGGGTGACGATCGGCATCAAACCCGAATCGAGAAATGTAGTCTTGTGCATAATGCACACCAATTGCTTGAAGGATCCGTATGGATACGAGATTCTTTGATTTTACCAAGGCTGTACGCATGCGGACAGGACCGTCATATTTTCCATCAAAATTTTTAGGTTCCCATAATTGACTGCCAGTTTGATTTGCGTTGAACGAAAGCGGACCATCGTTGATAATGGTAGCTGGGGTGAAACCTTTTTCAAGTGCTGCAGAATAAATAAAGGGTTTGAAGCTCGATCCTGGTTGCCGCCAAGCTTGTGTCACGTGATTAAATTTATTCTTTTGAAAATCAAATCCACCAACTAAAGCACGAACAGCTCCGTCATTAGGATCCAATGAAACAATGGCAGCTTCTACTGCTGGGAGCTGAACAATATGCCAGATGTCATTATTTAGATCTTTCTGAATACGGATGAGTGCACCGGGACTGAGATATTTCTTCCCCTGTTCTTTTTTGTTGGTTGGTAAATGTTTTTGTGCAAATTTAAGTCCGTCTCCTTTTATTTCAATAACTTCCCCACCTTTTCGATAGGCTTGTACAGCATTCTGTTTAACAGATAACACGATTGCTGGATAAATCATGTCATTCTCAGTTATGTCATCCAATGCTTCATCAAGTGTTTTTTCTTGATTACTGCCGTGCTTGAATAAATCAATATATCCTTCCGGACCACGATATCCATGCCTTCTATCATATTCAATCAAATTTTTTCTTAAAGCATAGTAGGCCGCGTTCTGATCTTGTTGGCGGATGGTGGTATAAACACGAATGCCTTTGCTATAAGCATCTTCTTGGAAGCGGTCATAGATCACCTGACGTACCATTTCTGCCACATAATCAGCTGGTGTCGCGAAAACTAGAGATTGTTTTTTTACGACGATGGGTTGCGCCTCTAAGGTGCTCAGTTCTTCGCGCGAAATAAGTTTTAATTTATGCAAGCGACCTAAAACATATAGCTGTCGGCTTTTTGCACGCTTCGGATTGCTAATCGGATTGTAAGTGGAAGGTGCTTTAGGCAATCCGGCCAGAACAGCGGCTTCAGCGATATCAATTTCCTCTAGCGGTTTACCAAAATAGGTTTGTGCTGCTGCGGAAAATCCGTAACTACGCTGTCCAAGGTAAATTTGGTTGATGTATAACTCTAGAATTTTATCTTTGCTGAGATTTTGTTCAATTTTAAATGCCAGTAGCATTTCGTTCAGTTTGCGAGTGAATGTTTTGTCTCGAGTTAAAAAAAAGTTTCGAGCCACTTGCATGGTTATTGTGCTTGCACCTTGCTGTACGCTGCCGGCCGAGAAGTTTGAATAAGCTGCACGTAAAACGCCAATGTAGTCTATTCCGCCATGTTCATAAAAACGATCATCTTCTGCGGCGAGAATGGCTTGCTTTAAGTGTGTTGGCACTTTGGAAATGGCAACTACGTTTCTACGCTCTACGCCAAACTCTCCAATTAATAATTCTTCATCACTATAGATCCGCAAGGGGATTTTAGGGCGATAGTCGGTTAGTGTTTCCAATGAAGGGAGGTTTGAGTAAATCACTAAGGCCGCAAATCCAGCGAGGAGCAAGCCAGCTAAACCTAATCCGAGGAATGTATAAAACAAATAAGACAGCCAGCGAACAAACATGAGTATGAGCTTATTGAAAAATGCAATGGGTAATATGAGTAGTTAGGGGGGTAATATGTTGTTTTTCTTTGAATGAAAGTTTTATTGAGTATGACAAAATTTCAATTGTGCTATCACTAACAGCTTAATACTGAATCGAAGAAATCAGTTATCAATTATATGTCTTCCACTTTTTGAAGAGCTTACTTTATGAGTATCGCTTCTAATATGTCAACATTCAAGGAAAATTTTTCAATTAATTTAGATTTCTTGAAAAGTAAATCACCTCCCTTGATTGGTATTGATATCAGTTCATCCTCAGTGAAAATGGTTGAGCTATCTCATGTTGGCAAAGGCAATCAATTATATCGCATGGAGCGCTATGTTATTGAGTCAATACCCGCAGAAGCGGTAACTGAGGGTAATATCGTCAACATGGAAGTTGTCAGTGAATGCTTGCAAAGAGGTTGGCGCAGGATGGGCACAAGGTTAAAAAATGTTTCTCTAGCTTTACCCATTACCGATGTCATTACCAAAAGGATCAATGTTCCTGCGGGGCAACGGGAAGATGATTTAGTTTTTCAAGTTGAAAATGAAGCTAGTCAATATATTCCTTTTTCTTTAGATGAAGTTGATCTGGATTTTCAAGTCGTTGGTCCCACTGCTGAAAATTCAGATGAGGTAGAGGTATTGATTGCAGCGTCACGTAAGGAAAAAGTTGAAGATCGTGTTGCCGTAGCGTTATCAGCGGGACTCAAAACGCTTGTGATGGATATCGAGACCTATGCAGCACAATCAGCTTTTGAGTTGGCTTTAAGTCAATTGCCCGATGGCGGGAAGAATCAGATCATTGCGTTGGTTGATATTGGTTCTACGACCATCAAAATGAATGTATTTTATAATAGCGAATCGGTTTATACCCGTGATCAACCATTTGGTGGCAATCAACTCACTCAGGAAATTTCTAATCAATTTAATCTTCCGCTGGAAGAGGCCGAGCTTGCTAAACGTAACGGCAATTTGCCTGAAAATTACAAAACGGATGTCTTGCAACCTTTCTGCGAAACACTGGCAATCGAGATCATGCGAGCTATTCAGTTTTTTTATACATCGACTCAATATACTGAAATTAACTATATTTTTATCGCAGGAGGTTGTGCGGGCATTGCCGAGCTTAACGAAATTATAGCCTCGCGAACACAAATCAGTACTTTTACAGTGAATCCTTTTGCTAACATGGAGCTATCGAACCGCATCATTCCTCGTCAACTTAACCAAGATGCGCCTGCCTTATTGATTGCGTGTGGCTTGGCACTTCGTAGCTTTGATCCATCATGATACGCATTAATTTACTTCCGCATCGTGAGATAAAACGCAAAGCGCGTCAGCAACAAATTGCCATTTTAGCTGGTGTCGCGTGTTTTCTGGGTGTTTTAGTGGTTTGGGGGGGAGCCTCGATAAACTCCGATAATAATGATTATCAAAAACGTCGTAATCAATTTTTAATTGATCAAACTGCTATTTTGGATAAACAGATCGTTGAAGTCAAAGATATAAAAGCGCGTATGCAAGAGTTATTGGCACGTAAACAAATCGTTGAAACACTACAAAATAGTCGATCAGACGCAGTGTATTTACTTGATCAAGTCGCAAGACTCTTGCCAGATGGTGTGTATCTGCGCAGCATTAAACAAGTTGGTAATGATATTAGCCTGGTTGGACATGCACAGTCCAATGCATGGATTTCTACTCTGATGCGCAATCTCGAATCTTCTCCTCATCTCGAATCTGCACTATTAGTAGAAATTAAGGCAATTAGTGTTAATAACGTACGGCAAAATGAATTCAATATGAAAGTTAAATATAAGCAAACAGATGCTGAGGAATAATCGGTAAATTGAGTGAGCTTACTTAATTCTGTAATTTAATTAAGGATAGTGAGAACATGGATCTAATGGTTGAATTGCGCCAACTTGATATTAATAAGGCCGGAGATTGGCCTATTGTATTCAAGGTGATTGCATTGGTTATACTCTTCATTGGAATTGTGATCGGTGGATATTTCTATGTTTGGAGTGATCAGATACAAGAACTAGAAAATGCTGAAGTTGAAGAGGAGACGTTAAAAACGACTTATTTAGCTAAAAAACATAGTGTTATTAATTTACCCGGCCTGCGGCAACAATTGAAAGATATTGAGCAGTCACTGAGTACCTTATTGCGGCAGTTACCGGATAAATCAGAGATGGAAGGCTTGTTAGTCGATATTAATCAGGCTGGACTAGGTCGCGGATTGCAATTTGAGCTGTTTAAACCGGCAGAGAAAGAATCAATCAATGCGTTTTATGCGGAGCTTCCAATCGCTGTCAAAGTGATCGGAGGTTATCATGACATCGGGGCCTTTACTAGTGATGTTGCAAAATTACCACGTATTGTAACGCTTAATGATATCAATATTGTTCCTGGAAATGACGGAAAGCTAGTATTAGACGCTATTGCCAAGACTTTCCGTTACTTGGACGATGAAGAAATAGCGAAGCAATCCATAGGAAAATGAATTATGATGCGCACTGTGTTTTTACTATTACTGCTTATTATTGTGACGATGATGACAGCTTGTAGTTCGACCGATTATAGTGATCTCGAATCATTTGTGAATGATTCCTCGAGTGGTTTGCAAGGAAAGATTGATCCACTGCCTGAGGTGAAGTTACATAAATCCTTTATTTACCAAGCCTTCGATATTTCCGATCCATTTGTACCCCGTGTAAATGGTCAAACACAAACCGCATCAAATGGGATCAGCCCTGACCTAAATCGACAAAAAGAAATTTTAGAATCTTATCCGCTCGAAAGCTTATCTTTAGTTGGTTCTTTGCAACAAGATAGTATGGTTTTTGCTTTGATTAAATCACCTGATGGGATCCTACATCGCGTCAAGAAAGGTAATCATTTAGGACATAATTTTGGAAAGATAGAAGCCATTTCAGAAATGGAAGTTAGTTTAAAAGAGATTGTGCAGAACGGTACTACTGAGTGGGTTGAGAAACAAAGCGCCCTTATATTGAAGAACTAAAATTCATGTTTCATTGTGAGCGATGAAAAAAAATAGTCTGATACACGCAGTCACTTTATTTTTGCTATCTTTTAATGGATTAGCTGCCGCTGAGCAGATCCAATCTTCCCCATCTTTTTCAAATACGCTTCGTTCAATCAATATATCGAATGGACAAAGTGGTGAGATCGTCGCTAAATTAACACTTGAGCAAGCACTGCCTGCGGTTCCTGTTGGCGTTGCATTAAATAATCCATTTCGCATTTATTTCGATTTGCACCAAGTTTCTAATGGTATTGGGAAGAATTATCAGGAATCACTCGAAGGTGATCTGCGGAGTATCAATGTTGTCCAGGTAGGCGATCGTACTAGAATAGTATTGAATTTGGCAAAGTTAATGCAGCATGATATTCAGATTAGAGATAATTTGTTGTTTATAAGGCTTGCTGCTGCTCCAACTAAACATGCGAGAGCTTCATCTGTCAGGATTGCGGAAGCTGCACCGCAAAAACAGATCAACAGCTTACGTGATATTGATTTCCGCCGTGGTACATTGGGGGAAGGCCGAGTTGTCGTTGATATGACAAAAACTAATGCCAATGTGGATGTGAAACAACAAGGTGACGTGGTTCTTGTAGATTTTGTGGATACCTTTCTGCCAGATAGTTTGGCAAGACGCTTGGATGTTTTAGATTTTGCTACACCGATTCAAACCATTGAAACGACTAGAACGGGCGATAACGTCCGTATGATTGTTAAGCCACATGGTCGTTGGGAGCATTCGGCGAGACAATCAGGAACACAATTTGTGCTTGAAGTGAGAGCGCTAAGTAATGACGAGGAAGAAATCGAAAAAAGAAAGCGCGCTACCGGAGGATATACTGGTGAGCGACTTTCTCTTAATTTCCAGGATGTTGAGGTTCGGGCAATTTTACAAGTCATCGCTGACTTCACCAATATCAATATTATTGCCAGCGATTCGGTCGGTGGAAATCTAACCTTGCGATTGAGAGACGTACCTTGGGATCAAGCGCTTGATATCGTATTGCAAGTGCACGGATTAGATAAACGTCGTTCCGGGAATGTCATTTTTGTGGCGCCACGTAAGGAAATGGCGGATCGTGAATTACTCGATTTGGAAGCGCAATTACAGGTCGCCGACATGGAGCCCCTGCGCAGTGAAATATTTCATTTGAATCATCGTCGGGTCAACTCACTGACATTTGAAGGAATGATCAGTAAACGCGGCACGATTAGTTTGGATGAAATCAGTAATACGATTACGATTACCGATATTCCGATGCGACTGGCCGAAATCAGGAAGCGAATTGAAAAGCTTGACGTATTTGAGCGGCAAGTAGTGATTGAGGCGCGTATCGTAGAAGCGATAGATACTTTTAGCCGTAGTTTGGGTGCGCGCTTTGGAATACAGAACTCAACAGATGTGGGTGGTTATGGTTTTGGTGCATCCGGGAATCTCGCTGGATCGAGTACTTTGGCAGGTGGAGGAGGTACAGCAGGCCCTAATAATCTCAATGTTAATTTGCCCGCGGCGGCTGCGACAGGCTTATTGGGTGGACCAGCAGCACTGGGGTTGAGTTTGATGAAATTCAATAATGGCCGTTTGATCAATCTGGAATTATCAGCTTTGGAAACGGATAATAAAGGGAGGGTTATTGCCAGTCCTCGCGTCGTAACTGCGCACGGGATTGAGGCTATTATTGAACAAGGTGATCGCGTGCCATATCAGCAAGCAACGAGTAGTGGTGCGACTAGCATCCGATTTATGGATGCAACTTTACGGCTGAAAGTTAAGCCGTTAATTACGTACAATGGTCAAATTGATATGGAACTGAATGTGAACCAAGACAAGATTGGCACACCTCTAAATCAATTCTTGCCGCCGCCAATCAATACTAAGCAGGTGACTACTAAAGTTCTGGTGGAGAATGGTGGGACTGTAGTTATTGGCGGTATTTTTGATCGTACTGAAAATGTTATAGTTAACAAAGTACCTTTTCTAGGGGATATTCCAGTAATAGGTCACATTTTCCGTAATACCGTCAGAGTTGATAATAAGCGTGAGTTACTGATTTTTGTTACACCGCGTATTCTCAGCGAGACATTGAATCTGCAGTAATTTGGTGAGTATTTCTTACTTATTTTGTGCAAAATCTATTTGCTTCCAAGCTTCATAAGCTATAACGGCGACGCTATTGGATAAATTCAAGCTGCGGCTAGTAGCAACCATAGGTATACGTATTCGCTGTTCAGCAGAAAATGATTCCAGAAGATGTGGTGGTAAACCAGATGTTTCTGCACCAAATAAGAAACTATCACCTTTTTTGTAGCTGATGTAATCGTAGCGTTGTGTGCCTTTGGTTGTGACGGCAAATATCCGGTTATTTTGCAAGACTGCACTACAGTCTTGCCAGTTTTCGTGAATATTGATTGTGGTAAATTCGTGATAATCCAAACCCGCGCGCAGTAGTTGCTTGTCCTTGAGCGGGAATCCTAAAGGTTTAATCAGATGTAATTGCATGCCAGTATTGGCGCATAATCGGATAATGTTACCCGTATTGGGGGGGATTTCAGGTTGATACAAAACGATGTTAAACATAAGAATGACGATTGCGATGAGTCGGTATATTATTCGATTATATTTTTATCAGGTAGTGTCCGGGCGATTACCCAATTACTGATTTCGCCTGCACCTTGTTGACGTAATACTTTAGCTAATTCGTTTAGTGTTGCGCCAGTAGTCATGACATCGTCAATGATTGCAACATGTTGACCCGAAAGATTGAGATCGCATTGAAACACTTTACGGACGTTTTTCTGCCGTTCTGACCACGGTAAATCGGTTTGTGGCATTGTATGTCGTATGCGATAGCAATGATCAACTAATAAAGGGATTTTTAGTTGTTTTGCAATTAATCGGCCTAATTCAATCGCCTGATTAAACCCCCGTTCCCGTAATCGAATCGAATGTAATGGCATTGGCAATATGATATCAGGTCGACGATGTTGCAATGAGATCTTAAATTGTTTCAGAAGCAAGTTTGCTAGAATCGGTGCGATAGCAAAATTGGATTGATATTTTAGGGATCGAACTAAAGCATCAACTGGGAAAGTATAGCGCATAGCAGCAATGGTTCGCGTGAAAGCGGGAGGATTTCTCAAACATGTACCGCAGATCTCTGCTGTCGGTACAGGCCATAGACAGATAGGGCAGCAATTTTTAGAAAGCCGGGGTAATTCCATTTCACATAGTAAACATAAGTCTTCTGATGTGGTTGCACCGCATAAGACGCAATTACAGTCGGTAAATAATTTCATTGGAATTTATCCAAAAGATTAAAATGCCGTGTAAAAATTGACAGCATACTATGAATCCATGATCATCCCAGTTCATCAGACACAAAATAACTTTTAAAGCATATTATCGAAATGATAGGTATATCAGCATGACTCTGAATTCATTGACAGCTCAGGAAAAACACGACGACTCGATGAATATATCGGGAAAAACACAAGATACGTTAAATTGGAGTGTGACCGACATCGAAGCGGTATTGGGTGCACCGTTTAACGATTTGCTTTTTCGGGCGCAGAGTGTTCATCGACAATATCACGATGCCAATGGCGTGCAGTTATCAACTTTGATTTCAGTAAAAACGGGTGGTTGCCCAGAAGATTGCGGTTATTGCCCGCAAGCAGCACGGTATCATACCGGTGTGGACAATCAAGCGATGTTGTCGACAGATGAGGTGGTGACCGCTGCAATGGCTGCCAAGGAAAAGGGTGCTTCGCGTTTTTGCATGGGCGCTGCTTGGCGTGGTCCAAAACAACGTGATATCGAGAAAATGACCGAAATGGTGCGAGCTGTTAAAGCTTTGGGAATGGAAACCTGTGCAACGCTTGGCATGCTTAAAAGTGGGCAGGCGCAGCAGTTGCGTGAAGCCGGCCTGGATTATTACAATCATAACCTGGATACCGCACCGGAGTTTTATGAGGAGATCATCACTACACGTCAATACGACGATCGTCTTGATACTCTTCAACAAGTGCGTGATGCGGGAATTAATGTATGTTGTGGCGGTATTGTGGGTATGGGCGAGACCCGCCGATCACGCGCGGGTTTGATCGCGCAATTAGCAAATTTGAATCCTTATCCCGAATCAGTACCGATTAATCATCTTGTGCAAGTTAGAGGAACGCCGTTGTATGGGACTGATGCATTGGATCCCTTGGAGTTTGTACGCACAATTGCCGCAGCGCGCATTACCATGCCTAAAGCGATGGTGCGTTTATCTGCTGGCAGACAGGAAATGCCTGAAGCGGTGCAAGCACTCTGTTTTCTGGCAGGGGCAAATTCAATTTTTTATGGTGATAAGCTATTAACAACAGCCAATCCGGAAGCCGATCGTGATCAAGCATTGCTAAGTAAATTGGGATTACACGCGTTGTAACTTATGTTTCCTGATTTAGCTGAACGACTTCGAATTCGCGAGAAAAAATCTCTATGGCGAATTCGCTCTGTTGTTGATAGCCCGCAAGGCAGTCATATTACGATTGATCAACATGAGTATCTTGCATTTACCAGCAATGATTATTTGGGATTGGCCAATCATCCGGATTTAATACAAGCTGTTTGTAAGGGAGCGCAACGGTTTGGTGTGGGTACAGGCGCATCACATATGTTGCACGGCCATTTCGGGGTGCATCACGAATTAGAGTGTGCGCTGGCACAATTTGTTGGATTTCCTGCAGCTTTATTATTTTCTACCGGATATATGGCTAATATTGGTGTCATTACCGCGTTGGTGGGACGTGAAGATGCGATATTTGCTGATAAATTGAATCATGCTTCATTGAATGGTGCAGCGCTT
>Ga0138256_10003515_pt1 | contig 16655 bp, 6 predicted proteins | sample KNB2016incub_MG_FD_105486 | JGI IMG/M metagenome (GOLD analysis project Ga0138256, IMG submission 105486) | Active sludge microbial communities from wastewater in Klosterneuburg, Austria - KNB2014incub_MG | ecosystem: Engineered > WWTP > Activated sludge > Unclassified | place: Austria... | reverse complement strand
TCCCTCCAGCACCACGTCGAGCGACGGCGTGCTCAGGTTCGACGTCAGCGCGGGCGACTCGCGCGCGCGGGACAGCTCCTGGAGCGACAGTCTCGTACGCGGTGCGTCGGTCAGCGACGGGATCTTGGCCGACGACTCGAGCCCTCCAGGCACGCGCTCGAATTCGCTCCGTAGGCTGGCGATGTTGAGTGGAAACGGCACCGTGAGGTAGCGCGATCCCGCCTCGCGTGCAGCAGCGGAATCCGGCGTCGCCTTCGACGAGTCGCGCACAGCGCGTAGCGGCGACGAGGCCCGCCTAACGGGCTGCACAGCCGGGAGTGGAGGTGCCTGGTCGACCGCGCCGCCCACGGCACACACGGGGCCGCGACGCGACGCCCCGCCCACGCCGTCGGACACGGCCGTGACGAGTCCGCTCGGCCGCGCCGCGCCATACGCCGTGCCGGCCTCGGAGAGCACGGCCACCTGGTACGGCGCCACGCCCAGCGAGTCGATGACCTGGCGCAGCACATCGTCCATGGCCTCGTCGGGATTCACCGTGGCCGAGAAGCGCATGCGGGCCACGCGCACCGAGTCCCCGATCCCGGCGTCTCGGCGTCGCACCTCGACGCAGGCGCTGTCCGACAGGACATGCAGGTTGCGGAACGACGTGGCCGACCCCGACACGAGGCGGGCCGTGCGGGGCGACACATCCGACGCCGCGACCGCTCCAACGCCGACGAGCGCCCCGTCGACCAACGCTCGCAGCGACATGGCAGAGCCGCTGAAGTTGGGGCCGAGGATCGACAGCTCTGCCTTCTCGCGCGCGTCGACGAAGAAGATCCCCTGCCCCTCCTGCATGATCGACATCCGCTCGGCCAGCGCGGCGCGAAAGGCCATGATGTGCACGCCCGACGTCGGCACCTCGGGAATCAGGTACACCAGGTGCAACGCTGGTGCATCCACGTCGGTGGAGCGGAACAGGAAGGCGCCCGGCTGGTAGTCGTGCGCCGGATAGCGGACGACGACGCGGTTGGTCACGACGCGCACCGAATCCGTGTGCGCAGGAATCCAGAAGTTCTGCGGGACGAAGCCCGCCGTTCCCAGCGCCCGTCGCAGCGCCTCCAGGTTGGCGTCGTACGACCAATCCATGTGCGAGTCGTAGGGATCGGGGACCGTCACGAGCGTCACGCGCAGCGGCAGTCGCGGCCGCAAGGTGGAGTCGCGCGACGCCGTGAGCGCACTCCACGAACCGCCGAGGTACTCGGCGATCAGCCGCCGACCGCGATCGTAGCCGGCGACGGCGCTCTCGGGATCGCCGTACTGCACGTCGGCTTCGCGCGTCGCGGTGGCGGGCGCCTGGCCGCCGACGGTGATGGGCGCGGGCGGTGCACCCGTGTCGCGAAAGGCCAGCGCCATGAGCGCCACGACCATCCCGATCCCCGTGATCCCGAACGACACCGATCGATTGTCCATCCCGCTCCTGGATTCTGCAGTACGATGCACGCGGTGCGTGCAATGGACGTCTCCGTGAACACGCGGCGCGGCCGGTCAACCATGGACCGTCCGTGCGCTGCTGTCCACTCGGGCAACCCCCAACGAACCAAAGCTGCCGACCCTGCCAGGCGCGACCGCCGGTGCGACGCTATCGCAGCCGGTCGACGTAGCTGTCGCCGGTGATCATGCGCACCACGCGTCCATTCTCCTCCACGAAGCGCACCACCTCGCCCACCGGGCCGCCGCCCCCCGGTGCCACGAACCTGAATCGCCCGCCGCCAATCGGCGCCAGCGCCGTCGGTGCATCGACGTTCGCGGCGTTAGGCGAGATGATCACCAGACGCTGGTTCAGCAGCACGACCTGCGAATCTCCGCCGCGCCCCCGGTACATCCCGGCGAACCGCTCCCACGCCGGGTCCCAGGCGACGACGGGCTCCCTCACCGTCGAGGCCTTGGCGACGGCGTCGCCCACCGTGCGCATCAATTGTCGCGCAATGCCCGATGGGTCGGAGTCGTTCGTGTTGGTCAGCACGATCACGCCGATCCGACGCTCGAGGTCGATCATCGTCTGGGTCGTGTAGCCGGGATAGCCGCCGCCGTGCCCCACGTACGTCCGGTCACCAACGCGGCTCACGGCGAAGCCGATGGCCGTCCCCGACGACCAGTTGTTCTCCACCGACCGCACGCGGTGCATCTCGCGGAGCGACCCGGTGCTGAGGATCTGCCGCCCGCCCGCGGGGCCGGCACGGAATTGCGCCGACACGAACTTCGCCATGTCCTCGACCGTGGAGCTGATCCCCGTGGCGGCGGCCATCCCGCGCGCATCCATGAAGGGGAGCACCTCCCGCGTTCCGTCCGGCATGCGGCGCCCGTAGCCGACCGCCAACCCGGGCTCGTCGCGATCCACGCTCGACGCGCGCATGTCCAGGGGCTGGTAGATGTGGCGCTGCACGTAGTCGCTCCACCGCTCGCCGCTCACCGCCTCGACGACCATCCCGGCGATGGTGTAGGCAAGGTTGGAATACTTCCACCGCACCTGCGGCGCGAACGGTGCCTCGCGATCGACGATAAGGCGCTTGATGTCGGCTTCGGTGGGGAACTGCATCGTCGTCCAGTGGTCGCCGGCCTCACGCGGGAGTCCGGAGCTGTGCGAGAGCAGCTGCTCGATGGTGATCGGCCCGTCGTCGTCGCCCGCAGGCTTCACGCGGAACCAGGGCAGGTACTGCGACACCGGGTCATCGAGCCGCAGCTTACCCTGCTCGCGCAGCTGCATGATCGCCGTCGCGGTGAACAGCTTGCTGTGCGACGCCATGCGGAACCTGGTGGACGGCGCCATCGCGACCCGATTGGCCATGTCCGCCATCCCGAACCCCGTCGCCCAGACCAGCGACTGGTCCGCGACCACGCCGACGGCGATCCCCGGCAGTCCCCGATACGCAATCTGCCCCTCGATCCACGCGGCGAAGAGGCGTTCTGCCGCGAGCACGTCCGGATCGCGCGCCACATCGGCCCTGACGCCGGACGCCTGGGCAACGAGCGGCTGCGGTGTGGTCGGTGATGCGGCAATGATCGCCAGCAGCAACGCCGTCAGGCGGAGGAGGCCGCTCCTGGTACGCGTCGGCGCGGTGTGCCACTGCATGGATTTCTCCCGATGGAGTCGGCCCGATCGTCGCGCGACGCGCGAGACGCGTCAAGAGGCGTCGGCACGCGTGCGCGCTCGGCGACCGGCGTGCGGCCCCTGTGCGGTCCTGCGCGTGCGCGCTCCCAACCCTCAGCCGAGCGCCGATATCACCTGCGACCGTACCTCAGCGAGCCCCTGCTTCAGCGCCGGCGCCAGGTCGAGGTCAGACTCGACCAGCAGGGTGTACAGCACGGTCGGCGGCAAGTCACTTCCCAGCGCCGTCACCAGGTCGACCAGCACGTTGAACGCCCCGCGCGTGCGCGATGGCGTACTGGCCACCTCGCCGTTGTTGACGGCGGCAAACGCGCCGCAGTTCAGCAGCTCGCCACGATGCCCGACGTACACCGAGCCGTTGATCACCTGGCAGCCTTCCGACCAGCTCTTCACGTCGGCCTTGAGCCCCTTGCCTCCCCAATGGATGTTGATCGTGGCATTGGCCTCCAGTCCATTGGCGAGGTCGGCGTCGTCGAGCACGTCGTTGTTCCTCGACCGCACCACCAGCACGCCCGCCCCCTGCGGTCGCAGGGCGAGGTACTTTCGCTGGTGCCAGCCGAAGTGGTAGTCGTGCTGCCCTTGCACCAGGAACGGGCGACCGGCAGGGTTGGTGCTGGCCCCCGGCTCGGTGGAGCCCTGGAACTTGAAGACGAGACCCTTGATCAACAGCACGAAGATGTCGTCGAACGTGTTCCCCTTCTCCGCGCGTCGAATGCCAACAAGGTGAATCGGCGCGTGGCCGAAATCCCACTCGGCCACCGCGCGGGTGTCGCTGCGGATGGTCGTCGCAGCGACCAGTTGCAGCATGCGGTTAGGCGATGCTGAAAAGTGCCGCTTGACCGCGTTGAGAAGCACTAGCCAGTCCGCATATTCGCCCGGGGCTGGCGTCCCCGATCGCCACGCGGCGACCGCGTCGGTCCAGTCCGGTTGCAGTCCGCCATCGAGCCAGCGTTGCAGGTGACGCTGCGTGCCGGGTCCGAACCGCCCGTCGGGCACGCCGTCCTGCCGCTCGATCGCCCGTACGTACTCCTGGAACAGGCGGATGGCCGACTGCGTGCGGTAGCCGCAGATCCCGTCGGCCACTCCGCCGGGAAAGAAGCCGGCCCGCGTCAGGGCACCTTGCACCTGCGCAACCGACATTGACGTGCTCCCCGCCGGCGCGAGCGGCGTCAGCTCGATGCGATCGACCCCGGCGACCACATCGCCAATGGCCACCCGCGTGAGCGTCCTGACCTGCTCGAGGTACGCGGCCCGTGCGGCCGCCGTCGTGTTGGTGTCGAACGATCCGAGCATGATCATCGGGAGCTCCCGCCTAGAAGTGCCAGCCGAGCAGGTTCCAGCTGTAGAGTGACCAGAAGAAGGCCAGTGCCACCAGTAGCGCGCCACTGTGCCGGAGGCGCATCCAGATCGTCCCGTCGCCGGCGCGCCACTGCGACACGCCGGACCAGAGCGCCCACAGTGCCAGCACCGCGCTCAGCACTGGAAGGGCGAGGGCCAACTTGAGCCCGGTCGGGGAGTCCGACAAGAGCGCGACGGGATTGGACGCCAGGGCCGCGACGACGCCCACAAAGGCCAGCAGCAGGACGCCGGCCCACGCCATCGCTCGGCGTCCGCTCGTGACCGCGGCGGGCACCGGAAGGCGCCCGGGCGTCTTGCGCAGGAAGAACCGCACCACCGCCGTGACGACAAGGGCGAGGAACATCAACAGTCCGCCGATCAGGATCGCGCGATGCAGCCCCGGTGCCGCCAGCCCCGTGACCTTGTCCATCGCCATCATCGGCGTTGCCGCGAGGAAGCCGTGGGTGATGCGCCCGTCGGCGTCGGCGCGGAACGCCACGAGCGCATCGCTGTTCACGTCGCGCCACAGCAGCGAGTCCACCGCCACGAGCCGCAGCGCACCAAAGGGCGTCTGCGCCAGCAGTGATCCGTCGGGCATGGCGACGATCGGGATGCTGCCGACCAGCCCCGCCGCCTTCTGGAACGAGCTCTCGTTGCGGCGATTGAACATGTACTCGCCGGCATACCGCTTCGCCCCCTGCTTTGACGCCTCGCTCGGGGTGATGACCGGGACTGCAACCGGGTAGTAGTGATCCAGGAAGGCGGTCAGGAACGGCTGAAAGGAGATCGTCCCGCCCTGGTCCGTGTTCGAGGACATGAAGACACCAACTCCCTCGCTGGGGATGAGCGACAGGCTGGTATGGAAGTACTGCGTGTCGCCGCCGTGGCCGATGATGCGGAGCCCGTGACTGGATTGCTCGTAGAATCCGTGCGCGAAGCCCGGGATGCGCGGGTCATGCCCCTGGATGCGGGTGTGCATCAACGCCGCCTCGCGCTCCCCGAGGATGCGCGCGTCGCCCAGCGCCCCGCCATTGAGGTGGGCGATCATGAACTTGGCCATGTCGGTCGCCGAGGCGCTGATCGACCCGGCCGGCGGCGCACCGGTGACGATCTCGAACTTCTTCGGCACGAATTCGCCATCCTTCCAGGCGTAGCCGACCGAGGCATCCTGCACCAGGCGAGCGGGGAGCGGCTGACGGCCGGTACTCTGCGTCATGCCTAACGGCCCGAACAGGTGGCGATCCATGTAGTCGTCCCAGGTCGGCTCGCCTCCCACCCGCTCCACGATGTAGCCGGCCACCGCCGTGGCCCAGTTGGAGTACGAGGAGAACGTCGCGGGCGGTCGCACGCGCCTGGGCATGTGCGCCGGCAGCCAGGTGGACATCGGGGTGATGTGCGTCGAATCCTCGGTGAACAGGTCGCGGCTGTCCTCTTCCAGCCCCGGCGTGTGGGTGAGGATGTCCCGCAGGGTGATGGGCTGCGGGTACGTCGACGGGATGGCGAAGTCGAGGTACTCGTTGACGTCCGCCGCGAGGTCGAGCTTCCCCTGTTCGTGCAGCTGCATCACCGCCGTCCAGGTGAAGAGCTTGGCCACCGACCCGATGCGAAAGAGGGTCTTGTCCGGATCGACGGGCGCGCGCCGGGCGACATCGGCGTAGCCGTATCCCTTCGCGAAAAGGAGCGCGCCATTCCGCACGACCGATACGGTGATGCCGGCGATGTGCTTGTCGCGCATGTAGGCGGCCATGAGGCCGTCCATGAACGCCTCCACCTCGACCGGTTCGCGCGGACCACGCACGAGGCCCGCGGCAGGCGCGGTCGTGACGCCGAGTTGATTCCGGGTGGCGGCGGGCGGCTGCCCGTGGAGGCGTCCCAGGGGAGCCAGGGGAGCCAGGGCGAGCATGACCACCGCGGCGGTGAGGAGGCGTGACGTCACGGCAAACTCCGGCAAGGGTGATAATTGTATACACTATAGCCGACCGTTCACATACTCGCTGGCCAGCCGTTGGAGCGCCACACCGCTCGGGTCGCCCGGTGGCGCAGGCATTCGAGTGCGCGCGCCGGTAGCGCGCCCGGAGACCCGGGTGCATCATGGGATCGGAGGGGTGCCCCGGCAGTGGCACGGCAGCGCGCCGCAACGTCCGCGAAGTTCGCCCACGCGTTCGCCTCCGCCGCCCGTTCCCGCCTACCGACCCTGGAGCCAACCCGTGCAATCGGACGCCATACCCACCAGCCTGCAGTCGGTGAGCGAAGTGGGGGCGTGGTTCGCCAACCACCGGTCGCAGCTGGTTGCCGTCGTCGCCTTGCTGGTCGCGGGGGTGGTGCTCGCCCTCCTCCTCCGCGCGCTCGCCGTGCGGATCGTGCGCGCGCTGGAGCGGGCCATACCCGGCGTCGCCTTCCGCACGTCGCTCGGTGGGCTCTCGCGGGAACGGCGCGTCGCCGACGTAGTCGGCACCGTCGTCCTGTGGGCCGTCCTCCTGGTGTTCATTGCCGCCGCGGCCGACGCCCTCGGGCTCTCGCTCCTGCGAGGCGCTGTCGCCAGTTTGTCCCTGTTCGTCCCGAAAGTACTTGGCGCGGCCCTCATCGTGGTCGCCGGGCTCGTGCTCGGCAACGTGGCCCGGGGGGCGGTGACCGCGGCGGCCGCGCCGGGCACCACCTTCGCCCGCACGCTGGGCCGGCTCATCCGCCTGTCCATCATCATCGCCGCCGCCTTGATCGCCGTGGCCAAGCTCGGCGTCGACATCACCCTGCTCACGGCGATGCTCTCGGTGGGGCTGGCGGCACTGCTGGGTGGCTTCGCCCTCGCCTTCGGCCTCGGCGCGCGCACCGCCATCAGCAACATCATCGGCTCGCACTACCTGCGGCAGACGTTCGCGGTCGGCCAATCCGTCCGGATCGGCGACATCGAGGGGACCATCACGGCCCTCACCTCGACGTCGGTCATCCTCCAGGTGCCCGATGGCACGATGATCGTCCCGGCCAAGCAGTTCGGCGAAATGCCGTCCACGCTCCTCGTGAAGGGAGACGCGCCGTGATCGTCGAGGAACGACTCGCCCGCGCCTTCATCGACGCCCAGCCCTCCCGCGCCGCGAAGGCGCTGGAGCAGCTGCCCGGCGCGCAGGCAGCGGCCGTCCTGCGGCTCGTCCCTCCACGCTCGGCGGCGACCGTCATGGGTGAAATGACGCCGCCCCACGCCGCCGCGCTGCTCGCCCGACTCGAGCCAGCAGCCGCCTCGACCATCGCCGCCGAGATGACGACCCAACACGTCGCCAGCATCCTGCGAGCGCTCGGTGACGCGCCGCGGGAGCAACTGCTGGCCGCCCTCCCCGCCGATACCCGCGAGCCGCTGGCACGCATCCTCCCCTACCCGAACGGGACGGCGGGGGCCGTGATGGATCCGGCGATCTTTCGCCTCCCGGCGGACGTCATCGTCGCCGACGCGCGCGCGCGACTGCGCGCCGCCGCGCGCGACCTGCTGTACTACGTCTATGTGGTGGACCGTGAGCAGCACCTCGTGGGAGTGCTCGATATCCCCGAGCTGATGCTGGCCCCCGCGCGCGAACGCCTGAGCGCCGTCATGCATCGCGACGTGGACCAGCTCTCGGCGTGGATGCCGGTGGCGATGGTGCAGGAGCATCCAGGATGGCAGCAGTTTCACGCCCTTCCCGTGGTCGATGAGGAGCAGCGACTGCTTGGAGCGATCAGGTATCAAACGCTGCGCCGCATCGAGCAGGAGGCCGGGGAACGCGCCCCCGATGCTTCGCAGCTGACCGCGCGCGCGCTCGGCGAGCTGTTCCAGATCGGCACCAACGGCTTGGTCGCCGGTGTCGCCGCGACCGCGTCGGGAGTACGCGGGCGACGCCGCAATGCGCCGCGCGACGCGGCGACGACCGACGACGCAGCACCACGGCTCGACGAGGAGGTGACCGATGCGCGATGACGCCGCCGCAGGCATCGCCACGCTGGCGCGCACATACCTGCGCACCTTTCCCGAGGAAGCGACCCGTCGCCTGGACGACTCGTCCGTCGAGGAGATTGCCCGCATCATCCGCACGGAGCCCGTGCGCTACGCCGTCCCGGTGCTCGAGCGGTTGTCACCGAACCTCGCCGCCGATGTGCTCACGATCATGCCGCCGCACGCAGCGCGCGATATCGCCTCGGCGATGGACCCTGTGCCGCTGGCGGCAATCCTCGGGTGGATGGACGATGCGCCGCGCGACGTCTTGCTCGGAGGGCTCGACGGGGGTCTCGGCCGAGAGTTGCGGCAGATGACCGAGTATCCCGAGGACACGGCGGGTCGATTGATGGATCCGCGGGCGACCGGATTCAGGCCCGGGACCACCGTGCAACAGGCGCTCAGCCGCCTGCGCGCCGTACGGGGGCGACGCATCGCCGACATCTTCCTGACCGACGAGGACCGCGTGCTCACGGGACGCGTCCCGCTGCAGGTCGTCGCAGTCTCGGCGCCGGGCGCGCGGCTGGAGACGCTGGCCGAGCCGGCTGTCGCGGTGCAGGCGATCGACCCGGAGGAGGAGGTCGTCGAACGGTACGCCAAGGGGCGCCTGGCGAGCCTCCCGGTCGTCGATTTCGAGGGGCGACTGGTCGGGGTGATCCGCTACGACACGCTGGCCTCGATCGCCCAGGAGGACGTGGCCGCCGACATGCAGTCCATGGTTGGTGTGAGCCGCGACGAGCGGGCGCTGTCGCCCGTCTCCTTTGCCGTGCGCAAGCGGCTGCCGTGGCTCGAGATCAACCTGGCGACCGCATTCCTCGCCGCTGCGGTCGTCGGGATGTTCGAGGGAACCATCGCCCGGTTCACGGCGCTGGCCGTGCTGCTCCCGGTGGTCGCGGGACAGTCGGGCAACACCGGTGCGCAGGCCCTGGCGGTGACCATGCGCGGCCTGGCGATGCGCGAGATCCGCATCGGCCAGTGGCCGCAGGTCGTGCGCAAGGAGGCCAGCGTGGCGTTGATCAATGGGGTCGCCGTCTCGCTGACGACCGCGGGCGGGGTCTACCTCTGGAGCCAGTCGCTCGGGCTGTCGCTCGTGATCGGGATCTCGATGGTGCTGTCGATGGTTGCGGCCGGGATCTCCGGGGTCCTCGTGCCCACCGTACTGACGATGGTCGGGCAGGACCCGGCACAGTCCTCGTCGATCGTCCTTACGACGGTCACCGACATCGTCGGCTTTGCCAGCTTCCTCGGAATCGCGACGATGCTCTCCGGGCTGCTCTGATCGGGAGGGGCGATCCGGGGGGACTACCCGACCACGATCGCGGCATGGTGCCGGTTGACCGGGTGAGTTCCTCGGTCAGCGTGCGTCCGGGATAAGGCCCTCCTCGGAATCGACCCCTGACATCGGGGCCGAAGCCGCGGGCCGAAGCCGCGGGCCGAAGCCGCGGGGCGATGCCCCAGAGGCGCACTCCCCCGTGCTCGTTCTCGCCGTGATCGGGCGACAGGACGGACGGACAGATCCGGCGGCGGCGCTGCGTCCCACGGACGGCCAGGACACGCGAATACAGTCCCGCCCCCCGCCGAGGCAGCGACCGGCCACGAGCCATTTGATGATCGCCTGGTCGCCGACCGCGGGTGACGTCATCGCGCTCCTTCCGTGCGGCGCGCCGGGCTCCATGACAGTTCGTGGACGCTGCGCGACAGGTCAAGCGCACGCCGAACCCGTGCCTGTGGTCACGTTTTCAGCGCTGCGTCGTCTTGGGGTATGCGGGTCGATGCCGAGGCGCATCCGTAGTGCCTGTCCCCCTCTCGGTCCTCTCGCGCCACCACCCTTCCGGCGCTCACGTGTCTGCACGTCGCATCAAAACTGTGATCGGCCATACGCGCGCCGTGTCGAGCTGGCGGTATCTGCTGCCGGTCTGGTGTGCGATCGGCGTTGCCCTGATGGGGAGCGCCCTTTTCGCGTCCCCCCTGTGGTCGCAGGCAACGCGCACCTGGACAGGCGGGGGGGCCAACAACAACTGGACGACCGCGGGCAACTGGGGCGGAATAGCGCCAGTCGCTGGCGACAACCTCGTCTTCGACGCTGCCGGCGTCGCCGTTCGTAACGCACCGGCGAACAACTTCGCCAACGGTACGATCTTCGGCACCATCACCGTGTCGGCCGCCGGCTACACGTTCACGGGCAGCTCGGTGTCCACGACCGGCGTCACGGTCAGCACGTATGCCAGCGGCACCAGCACCATCTCGTTCATCATCGGCGGTGCGGGCGGCGTGACGATGAACGCTGCGGGCACGCTCGCGCTCAGCGTCGCCAACACGTTCACCGGTGGCCTGCGCATCAACGCGGGCACGGTCAGCGGGTCCAACGCCGCCTCCTTCGGGGCGAGCGCAAGCGTCATCACGCTCGGGGCGAGCAGCGGCGCGGACAATGCCACGCTGAACGGTGCACTCGCTGGCACCTTCGCCAATCCCATCACGGTGGCGTCGGGCAGCAGCGGCACCCTGTCGATCACCAACTCCGCGGCCAGCCAGTTCAGCGGCGCCATGACGCTGCAACGCGACGTGGTGTTGGCGCCGACGCTGACGAACCTGCTCACCGTGCGCGGTGGGATCACCGGGACGGGGAACGTCATCGTCAGCGGCACTGGAACAACCGCTGCGGTGACGATGTCCACCGTCGCCATCAATTTCTCTGGGACGCTCACCAACCAGGGGACGAACACCGGGACGACGACTGTTTCGGGCGGCGTCGGGACGAACGTTACCTCCATCACGCAGTCGAGTACCACCTCGGCGATGACCATCAGCACGACGGCGCTGACGGTGAATGGCAGTGGCACAACCCTCACCAACACGGCGGGCACGAGACTCCTGACGTTATCTGGGGGAGTCAGCGGGACCGGCTCGCTCATCCTCAACAACAACAGCGCGACCGCGGCGGCCATCACCGTTTCAACGACCAGCGTGAACCACACCGGAACGGTCACCAGTAGCGGGACCGGCAGCGGGACCGTTGTCATTTCGGCGGCGCTGGGGGCCAACGTTACGGGCGTGACGCAGAACAGTGCGACCAGCGCGCTCACGCTCAGCGGCACCAATTCGCCGTATGCAGGCACGACCTCGTTGTCGGCCGGCACGCTGCGCCTTGGCTCGGCAACCGCTCTGGGAGGGAACGGGGCCGCCAACGGCACGGGCGGGTCGCTGGCGATCGCGGGAGGAACCACGCTCGATGCGACCGCGAACACGACGCTCACCACGACCAACGCCAAGACGATCAACGGCGATTTCACGCTGGGCGGGAGCTTCACGCTGAACCTTGGGCCCGGGGCGATGACGATCACCCCGCCCACGCTCACCATCACCAAGGGCGGTACGGCGCTCGCCACCCTCCCGGGCGCGGTGAGCAGCACGACCGACCTCACGCTCAACATCACCAACAGCTCCGGCATCACGTTTTCCGGGGCGGTCAACGTCGACGGCACGATCACCAACACCGGCGCCGGCGCGGGGACGACGACATTCACCGGCGGTGTCGGCTCGAACGTGACCGCCATCACCGAGTCCAGCCTCACGACGGCGCTCACCATCAGCACCACAGCGCTCACGGTCAACAGCGGCGGGACGACGCTGACCAATGCGCTCGGGACAAAGCTGCTCACCGTGTCCGGCGGCGTGGCGGGGACCGGGGCGCTGATCGTGGCCAACAACAGCGCGACTGCCGCTGCGATCACGGTCTCGACGACCAGCGTGAACCACACCGGAACCGTCACCAACAGCGGGACCGGCAGCGGGACGGTCGTCATTTCGGCGGCGCTCGGGGCCAACCTCACCGGCGTCACGCAGAACAGCGCGACCAGCGCCCTCACGCTGAGCGGCACCAATTCGCCCTACGCCGGCACGACCTCCTTGTCGGCGGGGACGCTGTTCCTGGGGTCGGCCACCTCCCTCGGAGGCAACGGCGCCTCCAACGGCACGGGGGGGGCGTTGGTGATCGCGGCGGGCACCACCCTCGACGCGACGGCGACCCAAACGCTCACCACGACCAACGCCAAGACCATCAACGGCGACTTCACGCTGGGCGGGAGCGCCATTCTCAACCTCGGGCCGGGCGCGGTGACACTCACGCCACCGGCGGTGACCGTGACCAAGAACGGGACCACCCTGACCACGATTCCGGCAGCGGTGGACGGCACCACTGACCTGACGATCGACATCAACGGCACGTCGGGGGTCACCGTCTCCGGCCAGGTGAACGTCGACGGCAGCCTCACCAACTCGGGCACCGGCACGGGGACCCTGACCTTGAGCGGCGGCGTGGGCTCCAACGTCACGCAGATCACCGAGTCCAGCACCACGTCGGCGCTGACCATCAGCTCGACGGCGCTGACGGTGAACGCGGGGGGAACGACGCTGACCAATGCACTGGGGACGAAGCTGCTGACCGTGTCGGGCGGCGTGGCGGGGACCGGGGCGCTGATCCTGCACAACAACAGCACGCTCACCAGCGGCATCACGCTGTCCACCACGAGTGTCAACCACACCGGCTCGATCACGAACAGCGGGACAGGCACCGGGAACGCCCTGATCAGCGCCGTCATCGGCGTCAACGTCACCGGCGTGACCCAGAACAGCGCCACGAGCATGCTGACGCTGTCGGGGACGAACACTTACGCCGCGCCAACGACCATCTCGGCGGGCGTCCTCGCCGCGAGCGCCACGGCAGCGCTGGGCGACGGCTCGGCGTCCAATCCGCTTGTCTTCGCAGGAGGAACGCTTCGCGCGACCAGCACCATCACGTCACCCGCGACGCGCGATGTCACGCTGAGCGCCGACGCGATCGTCGACGCCAACGGCCAGACCACGACGTTCTCCGGCATCGTGAGTGGCGCCGGGGGGCTCACCCTCTCGACCGCCGGCACGCTGCGCCTCAACGGGGCGGCGACGATCGGGGGCGACGTGACGATCCTGGCGGGGACGCTGCGCGGCTCATCCACCGCCGGCCTGCGGATCCGCGGGGACTTCATCAACGATGCGTCGTACCTGCACAACAGCGGCACCGTGTTCTTCGACGGGGCGGGCACACAAACGATCGGGGGAAGCAGCGCGACGACCTTCTACACGGTCGAGGTGGACGGCGCCGGCCTGAGCATCGCGACCACGCCCACCATTGCCGATACCTTGCTCCTGACGGACGGCACGGTCACGACCGGGGCCAACAGGGTCATCATGGCCAGCACCGGCACCATCACCGGCGCGTCGACGTCGAGCTACGTGATCGGGACCATCGAGCACAACATCCCGAACGCCGCGGCGCCGACGGCCCACTTTCCCGTGGGCGACGCCACCCACTTTGCCCCGGTCTCCCTCACCTTCGCGGGGACGACCAGCGGGTCGGGATCGCTCACCGTGACGACGACGGCGGGCGATCACCCCAACATCGCCACGTCGCACGGGGACCCCACCCGCAGCGTCAATCGCTACTGGACGATCGACAACACGACCGTCGCCGGCTTCACGTCGTACGACGCGACCTTCTCCTTCCCCGCCGGCGAACTCGATGGCGGCGTGACGACGTCGGCGCTGGCGGTCCGGCGCTATACCAGTGGCGCGTGGACGGTGCCCGTCTCGACCAACCAGCTCCCGACATCGACGACGGGGACGGGGATGACCGGCTTCAGCGACTTTGCCATCGCCGAGGGGATTCCGGACGCGGCCGAGACAAGCTTGACGCCAACGACTGCGAGCATCACGGCCGACGGCGTCAGCACGCAGGTGCTCACCGTCACCGCCAGGGATGCGGGGGGCAACCCCCTCTCGGCAGGGGGCGCGACCGTCATCATCACGCGGCAATCGGGGTCCGGCATCATCGGTCCCGTGACCGACGTGGGCGACGGGACGTATACCGCCACCGTCACCGCACCGACGGCAGTGGGGAGCGGCGTCTTCGTGGCGACGTTCGCCGGGAATCCCGTGCAGGGCGGCACCGGGAGCCAGACGCAGGCGACCGTCAGCTACACCGTCGGCGCCGCCAGCGCCGACGCCTCGACGCTCACCCCGACCACCGCCTCGATCACCGCCGACGGGACGAGCACGCAGCTGTTGACCGTGACGGCGCTCGACGCCTATGACAATCCGCTGACCACCGGTGGGGCGACGGTCACGATCACCCAGCAGTCCGGGACCGGGACCATCAGCGCCGTCACGGATGTCGGCGACGGGACGTACACGGCGACCGTGACATCGCCGACGGCGGTCGGAAGCGGCGTCTTCGTCGCGTCGTTGGGAGGGGCGCCCGTCAAGAGCGGAAACGTGGGACAGACGACCGCAGCGGTCGACTACACTGCGGGCGCCGCCGACGCGGCCCTGTCGACGCTCACGCCTGCCAGCGCCAGCATCATCGCAGACGGAACGAGCACCCAGGTCCTGACGGTCACGGCGGTCGACGCCAACGGCAATCCGCTGACCATCGGCGGCGCGACCGTCACCATTACCCAGCAGTCCGGGACCGGGAGCATCGGTGCGGTGACCGACGTCGGCGACGGCACGTACACTGCTACCGTCACCTCGCCCACGGCGGTCGGCAGCGGCGTCTTTGTCGCAACGTTAGGCGGCAATCCCGTGGAGGACGGCACCGCGAGCCAGACGCAGGCGACGATCACCTACACCGTCGGCGCTGCCGCCGCCGCCCGCTCGACGCTGACGCCAGCGTCCGCCAGCATCACGGCGGATGGGGCGAGCACGCAGCTGCTCACCGTCACGGCGCTCGACGCCAACGGCAACGACATCGCCACCGGCGGCGCGACCGTCACCATCACCCGGCAGTCGGGGACCGGCAGCATCAGCGCCGTGACGGACGTCGGCGATGGCTCGTACACCGCGATCGTCACCTCGCCCACTGCGGCCGGAAGCGGGGTATTCGTCGCCACGCTCGACGGGAACCCTGTGCAGGACGGGACCGCGAGCCAGACGCAGGCGACGGTGACCTACACCGCCGGTGCTGCCGACGCCGCCCGGTCCACGCTCACGCCGACCAGCGCCAGCATCACGGCGGATGGCGCGAGCACCCGGCTCCTGACGGTCACGGCGCTCGACGCCAATGGCAATGCACTCCCCAATGGCGGCGCGACGGTCACCATCACCCGGCAGTCGGGAACCGGGACCATCAGCGCCGTGACCGACGTCGGGGATGGCACGTACACCGCCATCGTCACCTCGCCCACGGCGGTCGGCAGCGGGGTCTTCATCGCCACGCTCGGCGGCAACCCGGTGCAGGACGGGACCGCGAGCCAGACCCAGGCGACGGTGACGTACGCGGTCGGCGCCGCCGACGCCGCCCACTCGACGCTGACGCCGACGAGCGCCAGCATCACGGCGGACGGGGCGAGCACGCAGGTGCTCACCGTGACCGCGCACGACGCCAACGGCAATGCGCTCGGCATCGGCGGCGCAATCGTCACCATCATCCGCCAGTCGGGGACCGGGACCATCGGCGCGGTCACCGACGTGGGGAACGGGACCTACACCGCCACCGCCACGTCGCCCACCGCCGTGGGGAGCGGGGTCTTTGTTGCGACGTTAGGCGGCGACCCCGTGCAGGACGGCACGGCAAGCCAGACGCAGGCGACCCTGACCTACGCCGTTGGCGCCGTCAACGCCGCTCGCTCGACGCTGACGCCAGCCAGCGCCAGCATCACGGCCGACGGGGCGAGCACGCAAGTCCTCACCGTCACGGCGCTCGACGCCAACGGCAATGCGCTCAGCACCGGCGGCGCGACCGTCACGATCACACGCCAATCGGGCTCTGGTAGCATCAGTGCCGTCACGGACGTCGGGGATGGCACCTACACGGCGACCGTGACGTCGCCCACAGCGGTCGGCAGCGGCATCTTCGTCGCCACGCTCGGCGGCAGTTCCGTGCAAGACGGCACGGCGAGCCAGACGCAGTCGACCGTGACATACACGGTTGGTGCCGCTGACGCCGCCCGTTCGACGCTGACGCCCACCAGCACCAGCATCACCGCCGACGGGACGAGCACGCAGGTCCTCACCGTCACGGCGCTGGATGCCCACGGCAATGCGCTCAGTACCGGCGGCGCGACGGTCACCATCACGCGCCAGTCAGGGACCGGCAGCATTGGTGCCGTCACCGACGTCGGCAACGGCACCTACACCGCGACGGTCACGTCGCCCACGGCGGTCGGCAGCGGCGTCTTC
>Ga0138256_10003512_pt1 | contig 16667 bp, 10 predicted proteins | sample KNB2016incub_MG_FD_105486 | JGI IMG/M metagenome (GOLD analysis project Ga0138256, IMG submission 105486) | Active sludge microbial communities from wastewater in Klosterneuburg, Austria - KNB2014incub_MG | ecosystem: Engineered > WWTP > Activated sludge > Unclassified | place: Austria... | reverse complement strand
GGCAGATGATGGGCAGGTTGCGCTCCGCGGCGGCCACCATCCAGCTGTCCTTGGGGTCGATCTGGTAGTACTGCTGGAGCACGCCGGAGTTGATCATCGCGTAGAAGTACTCGTGGGGGAACCGGCGGTCGCCGCTCTTGTCGTCGGCGGTCCACAGGTCCAGCACATGCTTCTCCAGGCGGCGGAAGGCCTCGTGCTCGGGGATGCAGGTGTCGGTCACCCGGTTCATGCCGCGGTCCAGGAGGTCGCGCTCCTGCTGCGGGGTGAGGTCGCGGTAGTGGGGGATGCGCTCGTAGTGGTCGTGGGCCACCAGGTTCATCACGTCCTCCTCCAGGTTGGCGCCGGTGCAGCTGATGATATCCACCTGCCCGCGGCGGATCATCTCGGCCAGGATCTTGCCCAGCTCGCCGGTGCTCATGGCGCCGGCCAGCGACACGAGCATCTTGCGCCCGGCGGCCTTGTGGGCCTTGTAGCTTTTGGCGGCATCCACCAGGGCGGCGGCGTTGAAGTGGAGGAAGTGCTTCTCCAGGAAGGTGGAGATGGGGCGTGCGCTCATCAGGGGGGTGTTGGGAGGGCTCCCTTCGGGGGGGAGGGGAGCGGCGGGGCGAAAGATAGAAGCGGAGCGTGGACGGTCCGGACGACGGTGGGCGGCTACTTGCGCACCGGTTCCTCCTGGGGCAGGTAGCCCAGCAGTTGCAGCATGCGCTCGGCGCTCTGTTCGGGGGCGAAGAGGCGGTCGGTGAGCGAGCCGTCCGGGGTGCGGTCCAGCAGCACGTGCTTGGGCTTGGGGATCAGGCAGTGCTGGATGCCACCGAAGCCGCCCAGCGTGTCCTGGTAGGCGCCGGTGTTGAAGAAGCCGATGAACTGGCGGCGGTCCTCGCGGAAGCGCGGCAGGTAGATGGCGTTGATGTGCTGCTCGCTGTTGTAGTAGTCGTCGCTATCGCAGGTCATGCCGCCGAGGAACACGCGCTCATACTCGTCGGCCCAGTTGTTCACCGGCAGCATGATGAAGCGTTTGCTGATGGCCCAGGTGTCGGGCAGGGTGGTCATGAAGCTGCCGTCGATCATGTTCCAGCGCTCCTTCTCGTTCTGCTTCTTCTGGTGCACGATGCTGAAGAAGGTGGCGCCGCTGTCGCTGACGGTGAAGCTGCCGAACTCGCTGTAGATGTGGGGCTCCTTCACCTTGTTCTCGGTGCAGATGTCCTTGATGCGGCCGGTGATCTCGCCGATCATGTAGTCGAGGTCGAAGCTGAAGTTGAGGCTGTTCTTGATGGGCAGGCCGCCGCCGATGTCGAGGGTGTCCAGGGTGGGGCAGAGCTTCTTGAGGTCGCAGTAGACGTTGACGCACTTGCTGAGCTCGTTCCAGTAGTAGGCCGTGTCGGTGATGCCGGTGTTGATGAAGAAGTGCATCAGCTTGAGGCGGAACTTCCGCTGCTTGCTGACGTTGCGCATGTAGAAGGGGATGATGTCCTTGTAGCCGATGCCCAGGCGGCTGGTGTAGAACTCGAACTTGGGGGCCTCCTCGGCGGCGATGCGGATGCCGATGTCGCAGGGGCCGGTGATCACCTCGTCCAGCTGGTAGATCTCGGCCATGTTGTCGATGATGGGCACCACGCGCAGGCCGGCGTTGGCCAGGCGGCCGATGTTGCGGATGTAGCGCTCGTCCTTGAAGCCGTTGCACAGGATGATGGCGTCCTTGGGCATGCGGCCGCGTTCCAACAGGAGCTCGATCATCTCCAGGTCGTAGGCGCTGCTGGTCTCCAGGGTCACGCCCTTGTCCAGCACCTTGTCGATGATGTAGCTGAAGTGGTTGCTCTTGGTGCAGTAGAAGTAGGTGTACTCGCCCTGGTAGTCGTGCTCCTTGAAGGCCTTGGCGAAACTGTTGCGGGCCAGGTCGATCTTCTCGCCGATCTTGGGCAGGTAGGTGATGCGCATCGGGGTGCCGTACTTCTCCAGCAGGGGCACTAGGTCCACGCCGTTCCAGGTGAGGCGGTCGCCGTCCAGACCGAACTCGTCCTTCGGGAAGTCGAAGGTCTGCTCGATGAGGTCGATGTAGCGGGTCTTCATGTTCTACAGGGCCGGGTGGTGTGCGGGATGAACTGGCAGTTCACAGTTGGCGGTTGCAGCCGTGCATGCAACGGCCAACTGTGGACTAAGGACCGTGGGTAGAAGCGAGGATCGATGCGCGTGGGCGACAGGTCGCCGGAGCGAGGGCACGCGCGCGTTCATCAGCGGAAGGCGGTGGCGGGCGTCCCGTGCGGCATGAAGGCCGCGCCGCCCACGGCGATGAGCAGGGCCGACCAGGTCTGGTCGCTGAGTCCGGCGGCGCGCTTGGTCATGGGCGGAGCGGGGCAAAAGTAGCGGGCACGGGGAAGCCCGGTGAGCCGGTGGTGAAAAAACAGGATCACAACCACCGCTTCCTTCGGAACCACCCCAGCATCAGCAGCGCGATCACGGCCATCGCGCCCATCACTCCGAAGTAGCCGTAGCGCCAGCGCAGCTCGGGCATGTGGTCGAAGTTCATGCCGTAGATGCCCACGACGAAGGTGAGGGGGATGAAGATGGTGCTGATGATGGTGAGCAGCTTGATCACCTGGCCCATCCGCAGGTTCACCCCGGCGTGGTAGGTGTTCTCCAGGTTCGCGAGCATGTCGCGGAAGGTGGCGATGGTCTCGGCGATGTACACCGTGTGGTCCTGCAGGTCGTTGATGTATCGGCGCGTGTTCTTGTCGATCAACGGGCTCTGCAGGGTGTTGAGCCGCCCGGCCAGTTCGCGCGTGGGGGTCACGTACCGGTTCACGGTGATGAGAAGCCCGCGCAGCTCCTGCAGGCTCAGCAGGTCCTCGTTGCCGGGGCGCATGGTCACCTTGCGCTCCAGGCGCTCGATGCGGCGGCCGAGCTCTTCGACGACCAGGAAGTAGTTGTCCACGATCACGTCCAGCAGCGCGTAGAGCAGGTAGTCGGCACTGCTCTTGCGCACGCGGCCTAGCTTGTGGCGGATGCGCTCGCGGATGGGATCGAGCACATCGCCGGGCCGCTCCTGGAAGCTGATCACATGCCCGCGTCCGAGAACGAGGCTCACCTGCTCCACATCGATGGAGCCCGTGTCCTCGTCCATGGCGAGCATCTTCACCACCACGAACAGGTCGTCCTGATATTCCTCGAGCTTGGGCCGCTGGTCGGTGTTCAGGACGTCCTCCAGCAGCAGGGGGTGCAGGCCGAAGCGTTCGCCGATGGCGCTCACCACCTGTCCGTCATGGAGGCTGTCCACATCCACCCAGCACACCATGCCCGGGGGTGGAGGAAGCTGCAGCGCCATCAGGTCCGGCGCCATGGTCTCGGTGTAGCTGTCGGCGTCGTACACGAAAGCCCGCAGGGTGCTGCCTTCCGCTTCCGTGCCGGCCACCTGGATCAGGGATCCGGGCGGCATCCCCGCCTTGCCGGCGCGGCTATGCACCCGCTTCATGCCCATGGCCCGGAGGCGCGGTGCCCTCGTATTTGTGCACCACGGTGCGGTGCGGATAGGGGATCTCCACGCCTTCGCGGTCGAATCGCTCCTTGATGGCGAGGTTGAGGTCGTAGTGCATGAGGCGCGCGGTGAGGGCGTCCTTGGCCCAGACATAGGCGCGCAGCAATAGGCCCGATTCGCTCAGGGCGATGAGGCGCACGGGTACGATGGGCGCGTTGTTGGCCTTCTCCTCGGGCGTCCGCCGGTCCAGCCGGTCCTTGTGGTCCAGGCATACCTCCTGCAACACCCGCATGGCTCGCCGCGCATCGGCCTCGTAGCCCACGCTCACCTCCACGTACTGGCAGATGGCCTGGTCCACCACGGTGCTGTTCACGATCGTCTCGTCGCTGATCTTGGAGTTCGGGATGATCACGCGGCGGTTCTCGCCGGTGACGATCACGGTATGCCGCAGGGTGATGTCCTCCACCACGCCCATGTGCCCGGCCACCTGCAGCGAGTCGCCCACGCGGAAGGGCTTGAAGCTGACGATGAAGACCCCGCTGATGATGTTGCTGAAGGCGCCCTGCGCGGCCAGGCCGATGATGGCCACCAGGATGCCGGCGCCGGCAAAGAGCGTGACCGCCACGTGGCGGAAGCTGGGGATGGTGTAGATGATGGCGGCGGTGGCCACCAGGCCCACGATGAAGCGTGTGGCGTTCCTGAGGAATCGGTAGCGCGTGCGGTCCTCGTTGCCCTGATCACTGCGCAGGTAGCCCCGCTTCAACAGGATGCGGATGACGCGCTCCATCAGGAAGCCGAGGCCAACGATGAGTGCGATCTTGGCAAGCAGCAGCAGGTTGAATCCGAGCTTGTCGAGCAGACGGTCGAGGGCGGGGTCCATGATGACCGTACAAACATAGCGGCATGGCGACCGTCAGTGGCCGGCCAGGTCCACTTGCAGGTCCGTGCCGCCGGCGACCTCCACCGGATCGGCGCCGGCACGGAACAGGCGGGCGGGACGGCCCACCAGTTGCATTCGCTCACCGGTGACATGCAACAGGGAGCCCTCACGCAGGCCGATCACCCGCCGTTGGGGGTTCGCCACCAGGAACTCGGCCAGCCGCTGGTCGCGGGTCTCGCCGCCATGGCCTTCGAGCCGCGCGTCGGTGTAGTGGGGGTTGATCTGGAAGGGCACCAGGTCGAGCGCGCGGAAGCTGGGCGGCTCGGTGATGGGCATGTCGTTGGTGGTCATGATCGTGGGGCAGGCCACGTTGCTTCCCGCGCTCCAGCCGATATAGGGCATGCCCTCGCGCACCCGGCGGCGGATGGCGCGCAGCAGATCGTGCTTGTACAGCAGCCGCAGCAGTTGAAAGGTGTTGCCCCCGCCCACGGCCACGGCGTCGGCCGCGTCCACTGCGGCCACGGGGTCGGTGGAGCGGTGCACGCTCTCCAGGGTGTGGCCCAGTTCGGCGAAGGGCCCGGCCACCGCATCGGCATAGGCATCGAAGGTGAAGGTGACGGCGGCGTAGGGCACGAAGGCGATGCGCGCTGGTGCGGGTAGAAAGGCGGACAGGTGCGGGCGGGGCCACTGCATGAAGGGCTCGCCGGGTAGTGTGGAGTTGCTCAGCAGCAGGAGTCGCATCGGTCAGTCGGGCACCATGGTGCCGGTGATGGTGAGGAAGATCTCCGGCGGTTCGCCGTCGGTGAGCACGCGGATGCGCCGCATCATGGCTCCTTCCTGCGCGCGACCGTTGAAGGTGACGTCCAGGGAGGTGCTGCCGCCCGGGGCGATCAGGTTCGCGTTCGGCTTCGCGGTGGTGCATCCGCAGTCGGACTCCACCTCGATCAGCCGGAGCGGGCGCGTGCCGCGGTTGTGCAGGTGGAAGCGCAGTTGTTGCTCCGCGCCGATGGGGATGCGGCCCAGGTCCACCAGGGTGCGGTCCACCTGCACCGTGACACCCTCGGCGGGGACCTCAAGGAGTTGCTCGATCTCGATGCGCCGCTCACGCGCGGCCTCCACGCTGTACACGGACCGCTGCACGTCGCTGAGCGCATCGCTCACTCCGGTGGCGGCCTTCTCCTCGCCGAAGGGCGCCGGGGTGATGGAGAGCAGGCCGCCGTTCGGGGCCGTGCCATCAAGGTAGGGGATGAGGAAGCCGCCATCGATGGTGCGCAGGTGGTTCACCACGCTCTGGATGCGGCGCAGGGAGAGGTTCGCGTTGTAATCGCTCTTGGCCAGCGGGCTGGCGAAGCCACGCACCACGAGCTCGATCCGCTGTCCTTGTTCCATGGCTTCGCGCAGCACCATGGCGGCGGCGTTCAGGTCGTCCAGTCCCTTGCGCACCTCCTCGATGAAGAAGCGTTCGAAGGCGGCTGAGGCGGCCGGGTCGCGGAGCTCGGCACGGTAGCGCGGCAGCAGCGCTTCGTAGTCGGCGAAGGTGGCCGGATAACTGCGGTCCGTGGTCTTCTTCCAGCTGCGCGGGTCGGGCTCGTCGTTGTGGAAGTACAGACGCACGGGCAGTTTGCGGCGCAGGTCGGCCAGGCGTTGCCGGGTGCTGGGCACGGTGTCGGCCGGGGGGGGCGGTTCCTGTGCCACCAGCGGGGCGGGCAGGCGCACCCGGTAGATGTCGCTGCAGCAGGTCTCGCCCTTCTTCGCCAGGGAACCCGCGCGATTGCTGGTGAGGTAGCCCACGCCCGTGCGGCCGTCCATCACGGGGTAGAGGTCGTTCGCCGGGCTGTTGACCGGCATGCCCGCATGCACCGGAGCGCCGAACACGTCGTCCTGCCGGGTGCTGGTGAAGATGTCGTACCCACCTAGGCCGGGCAGGTGGTCGGAGCTGAAGGAGAGGTTTCCACTGGCGGTGTCGAAGTGGGGGCAGGTCTCGTTGCCCACGGTGTTCACCGCACCAGGCAAAGGATAGAGGTCCTTGACGGCGCTGCCGTCCAGGCGACCCCACCAGAGGTCCATTCCGCCGACGCCACCGGTGCGGTCGCTCGTGAGGAAGAGGCGTTCCACACCGTCCACCAAGGCCACCATCGGTTGCGTATGATGCCCATCGCCCAGGCCCTCCAGGGTACGCACATCGCCCGAGGCCAGGTCCTGCACCACGATGTTGCAGTCGCCGGCCACACAGCGCGTGAAGTAGAAGCGCCGGCCATCGGGGCTCCAGCTGCCGTTCGCGCGGTCCTCGCCCGGTATGCTGTCCGGGTAATGCCCGGGTCGCGACCAGGCCTCACCGGCCGGTGTGCTGCGGTAGATGGCCACATGGTAGGCGGTGGTGTCCACCACGGTGTTGTCGTCGGCCAGCTCGCCGCGCAGGGAGCTCAGCACGAGCGCCCCGGTGCTGTCCGGCCGGGCGGCGAACTCGCTCGCGAAGCTGTTCAGCGGCTCGGGCAGGTGCTCCACGACGATGGTGGGGGTGATGCGCGCCAGGCTGTCGGCAAGGGCGCATCCGCGGATGGCGTTGGCCGCGCGCTCCGCCGTGCGCGATCCCTTGTCCTTCTCCTTCTGCAGCACTTTGCGCCAGGTGGTCAGCGCGGCGGCATGGTCCCCCGCACAGAGCTGCATCTCGCCCAGCCACCGCAGCGCTTCGGGATACTGTCGCCCCATGTCCTTCCGGTACACCCGGTCATACAAGGCGGCGGCCTCCGGGTACTGGTCGCTCAGGCGGCAGGCCTCGGCCTGTTTCCATTGCAGGGCCATGCGGCCGGGTTCGCGCTTCAGCGCTTCGCCGAAGAAGCGGGATGCGCCGTAGTGGTCGCCGCGGGCGAAGGCGGCATCGCCCCACGCGATCCACTGGGCGAGCCCCTGGCCGAGCAGGGCCGTGGGCAGGAGCAGGAGCAGCAGCAGCGTGTGGCGCTTCATCATAGCTGATGTGGACAGGCTTTGAACCGGGCCGGCACCGACGGCCGGCGGCGGAACACGCGGGCCACCGTCACTTCGAAGCCGCCCCGGTTGCGGCTGGCAGGCACCAGGTCGCTGGTGTTGACGTCGTAGCTGAGCCCGACGGTCCAGTCGTCGTATTCCAGTCCGGCGTAGATCGTTCCGGCATCGGCCGCGCGGTAGCTGCCACCGACGCGCAGGGCGCGCAGGGTGCCGAAGCGGTCCACCAGGATGTAGCGCACCATGGCTCCGAGGAGCAGCTCCCTGAACCTGCCCTGGGCCATGTACTGCACGGTGGGCAGCAGGTCGAAGCTGGTGCTCAACGGAAGCTGGCCGGTCACGTGGAAGGTGGTGCGCAGGTCCAGCGGTTCGGGCGGGCTGCCCAGGAAGCCGATGCGCGGGCGTGTGAGGTTGAACAGGCCCAGACCGGCCTGGATCAATTGGCGGTGCGCGGGACGGAAGCGGTAGGCCACGCCGGCATGCAGGTCGGGATGCACGAGCGAGGCGCGCTGGAAGTCCTCGTTCGTGGCCAGGCTGGGGTCGTGGTAGAAGCCGTTGTACTGGGCGTCGAAGCTCAGCTGGTCGTCGTTCAGGCTGAGGGCGGTGAAGCCCAGCTGCATGCCGGCGGTGACGGCATGCCGGCCGCTGCCCGGGGCCAGCGTCCAACTGGGGCCCACGCCCAGCTGGAAGGTGTTGAGCCGCGAGTCGCCCGCATTGTCGTTGAAGAGCCAGAGCCCCACGCCAAGGCCCCGCTTGCCGAAGGCGTTGGCCGCATCGTAGCCCAGGCCGAAGGTGCGGTAGGGGCGGGTGACCGCGCGCCATTGCTGCCGGAAGATGGCATGCACCCGATGGTCACCGTCGAAGGCCCCGATCAGCCCCGGGCTCGTCGCCTGCGGCGTGTGGAAGAACTGCGTGAAGTGGATGTCCTGCGCGTGCACGCCATCGGACCACGCGAACAGCAGCGTGGCGAGGACCGGAAGGAGGGCGCGGCGCATCGGATCAGCGGATCACGGTGACGTTGCCCTTCTTGAACAGTTCCTGCCCATCGGCGCAGCGCACCCGCAGGTGGTACACGAAGACGGCCGGGTCCACCGCCTTGCCGTTGTAGGTCGCATCCCAGCCCACGGCCTGGTCGGTGGTCTCGAAGACCTTCTCGCCCCAGCGGTCGAAGACCTTGAACTCCAGGTCGGTGATGAAACGGCCGCGCACGAAGAGCACATCGTTGTTGCCGTCGCCGTTCGGGGTGAAGGCGTTGGGCACGAAGATGTCGGGTTCGTCGCAGTTCAGTTCATACACGGTCACCAGCACCGAGTCCGACTTGGTGCAGATGCCATCGCTCACCGTCACCACGAACCAGGTGCTGGTCTGCACCACGGCGGTGGGCGCGGCGATGGCGGGGTTGCTCACCGTGGTGGGCGTCCAGCTGTAGGTGACGCCCGCTCCCGGGGTGGCGTTGAGCTGCACCTGCGTACCGGCCACCACGATGGGTTGGTCGACGGTGGCGTTCACGTCGGCAGCGTTCACCGGGCTCACCTCCACGGTCACCGTGCCCGACCACGAACAGCCGCTCGGCGCGGTCACCGTGACACCGAAGACGGTGGTCTCCGATGGGGCCACGGTGGCGATCGGGGTGCCCTGGCCGGCCAGGACCTCCGCTGCGGGGCTCCAGGTGATCACCGATCCGGGGTCGGCGCCGATCAGCACCAGCTGGGCCCGCTCATCGGCGCAGATCAGCTGGTCCGGCGACAGGGCGATCTCGGCCAGCGATACGGTCACCGTCACGCTGTCGGTCACCTGGCAGCCCCCCGCGTCGGCCCGTACATGGTAGGTGCCGCCGATCGCCGGTTGCACCAGGGCGGTGCTGTCGGCCGAAGTGGCGTTCAGCATGTCGGTGAACTGGGCGTTGGTGCTCCAGTGCCAGTTGCTCGCCGTGCCGTTGCTGGTGGCCGTGAGCAGGAAGGAACCGAGCGGTCCGCAGAGCGTGGTGTCGGGCATGGCCTGCACGAGCGGAGCGGCATCCACCACCACCACGGTGAAGGAGGTCTGGTCCTCGGCGTTGCAGCTGTTGGGGTCGAAGGCCGTGAGCGTCACGATGTAGTTCCCCGGGCCCGGGTAGAGGTGTGTGGGTTCCGCCAGCGTGGAGCTGGCGCCATCGCCGAACTCCCAGAGGTAGGTGACCCCATTGCTGAAGTTGGCGAAGTCCACCGGCGTGTTCGCGCACACCGTATCGGACGCGTTGCCGGCGGCCACCACCAAGGGGGCATCGAAGTCGAACTTGAAGACGCCGTTGTTGCAGTTGGTGCTGTTGTTGGTCGGGCTCCAGGCCCCGGGGTTCGGCTCGATCGGGAAGTCCGAGTTGCCGCCACAGCCGGCGCACACGCTTTGGTACACGCGCCCGCGACGGTCGAAGCGGCTCGTTCCGCCGTCCACATGTTCGCTGCTCACGCTTCCACCGAAGAAGGTGGCGTAGGTCAGCGCGCTCATGTCCACCTCGAACACGGCGAGGTAGAAGTCGTTGCCCGAGGTGGTGCCTTGGTAGGCGTCCGGGGTCACGGGCAGCCCCGTGGTGGTCATGGGCGGGCCGATGCCGATGTTGCTGCCCCATCCGCTCACGTAGAGCTTGTCGCAGTAGTCCACCAGGAAGGCGGTGGGGCTGATGGACGGCGTGCCGTTCGCCAGCCCGAAGCGGGAGCCCAGCAGCCAGCTCTGAAGGTCGGGGCTCAGCTTGGCGATGAACTGGCCGCCGTTCGGCACGTTGTAGGGGGCGTTGAGGATAAGCTGTCCCACGGGGGCCTGCGTCTGCCCGAAGAGGAACACGTTCTCCTGGTCGTCCAGGTCGGCGAAGTAGGCCTGGTCATAAGCGTTGGATCCAAAGTAGGTGCAAGCCTGCACCGTGGACCCATCAGCGGACAAGCGGGCGGCGAAGGCATCCGCAAGGCCCCCCTGGTAGCTGCCTTGGTACGCGTTCGTGGTCACCGGCAGGTCGGTGCTGTTCGAGCCCCCGCAGATCAACAGGTCGCCATTGGCGAACAGTTCACCGCCGAAGGCGGCGTCCGCGTTCCCTCCGCCCAGGAAGGTGCTCCACACCAGGGAGCCGAGGTCGGGTGTCAGCTTGGTGATCACACCATCATGGGTGCCGGCGCCGAAGCTGGTCTGGGCGGCGTTCGGGGTCACGGGATAGTCGGTGGACTGTGTGCAGCTCATCACGATCACGCGGCCCGCATCGTCCAGCAGGATCTCGCCGCGCATCTCGTCGGCGTAGTTGAACTTCAGCGCCGGGGCGCTGTTGTGGCCGTCGTTCTGCGTCCCGCCGAGGAAGGTGGCGGCGAGCAGCTGGCTGCCGTCCGAGCTCAACCGCGCGACCAGCATGTCGCTGCCGCTCGGGTAGCTCACCCCGATGCCTTGAGGGGTGTAGGTGGAGCCGCCGGCGAAGCTCGGCTGGAAGGCCCCCGTGCTCACGGGATGGTCCGGCGACCCCGTGGTGCCCAGGATGAATACCTCGTCGTTGGCGTTCACGATCAGGCTGTGCGGCAGGTCGTCACCCTGACCGCCCAACATGGTGCTCCACACCAGAAAGGTGCCGGAGGTGTCGTATTTGGTGATCGCCATGTCCGTGCCCACGATGGTACCCTGCCCATCGCCGCCGTTCCAAGTGGTCTGGTAGGCGCCGATGGTGGTGGGGTAGCCGCTGCCGAAGCTGGAGCTTCCGCTGTAGAGGAAGCCGAGGTCGTCGAAGGTGGCCGTGTAGCCGAAGTTGTCCGTGGTGGCGCCCGAGTAGGTGCTGAACTCCAGAGTGGGGTCGATGATGAGCTCATGCTGCGGGTCATAGGGGCCGAGGGCATAGCCGATGCGGCCGTTCCTCAGGCGATAGCCGCAGCTCACGGGCACCTGCCGGCCCGCGATCACCTGGTAGGCCAGCGGGATGCGCTCCACTACAGGGCCCAATGAAGTACCGATCACCAGTTGTCCGTCCTGGATGCGCAGGCCATCAGCCCCTTCATAGCGAAGGTGCAGGCTGGCCGGATCGGCGCCGGGCGCCAGGTGCAGGTCGTACTTCAATCCGCTGGACGTGGTGGTCAGCCGCAGGGCGATCCCCGGGGCGATGGCGCTCCATTCCACGGTGGAGAAGGCGCGGGCGTTGCTTCCCCAGCGCGCGGGGTCGTTGCCCAGGAAGAAGTGGTGGAGCCCGGGCTGCTGGTCGCGGCCGGTCGCGCGGGGGCTGGTCGCCCCATCGGTGAAATGAAGACGGAGCACGTGGTGCGGGATCACGGGGCGGCGGTCGCACACCGGGGCGCCGCCCTCATGGGCATGGGCCGCGTGCACCTCGCGTGCGTCATACCGGTCGATGAGCAGGGCGTTCCGTTCGCACCACACCGTGGCCCCGGGCACATCCGCTTTGAATCGGACGGTCTCCGGCCATTGGCCCTTGTTCTCCACGAACCGGACGCGTTCCTGCGGAAGCACCCGGTGGGACATGAGCACGAGCACGCTGAGCGCCAGCGCCCTGGTCCAGGGAAACGGTGAAGGCATCGAGCGAAAGTAGCGATAGCAGGACGTCTCCTGCCGTCGCGATGTTGCTCGGAGGCCTACTTGCTGATGCGGGCCTGGTCCTCCTGGGGGACGTTCAGGCGGAACTCCACGCGGCGGTTCCTGGCGCGTCCGGCCTCGCTGACGTTGGAGGCGATGGGCCGGGCCTCACCATGGCCGAGCGGCACGAGGCGTTCGGCGGCGATGCCCTGCCGGGTGAAGTGCTCCACCAGCGCCTGGGCCCGCTTGTCGCTCAACTCGCGGTTGTAAGCGTCGCGGCCGCGGTCATCCGTGTGGGCCTCGATCACCAGGGTCACACGCGGATGCTTGTTCAGCAGCTCGGTGATCTTGGCGAGCGACGGCTCGAATCCGGAGTCGAAGCTGGCCGAGTTGGTGGTGAAGTACACGGTGGAGGCCCGTACGACGGTGTTGTTCAGGTCCTCCGCGGCCACCAGGCCCAGCATGCTCAGGTCCACCACCTTGTCCACGTTCAGGGCCATCACCTCGGCCTCCAGGAAGGTGAGCTGTTTCACCTTCTGATACAGGTCGTAGACCTCGGCCAGGGTCTTGGCCTCACCCACGGAGTAGGTATACACCCCGCGGGCCGGGTCGAAGCGTTCGATCACCGGGTAGTGCTTGCGGATCTCGGCGAACATCGGGTCGTCCAACGAGCGGCGGTCCTTGCTGGCGAACAGTTCCACGGAGAAGCGTACATCCTCGCCCTCCTTCACGGCCAGCTGGAACTGGTCGAAGGGCAGGGCTTGGTACGCGAACTCATGCGTCACGCCCTTGGCGTCCTGATAGCTCGCAAGAACGGGTTCGTCCGTGGTGTCCACGAAACGCTGGATCATGGCGATCGGCTTGGTGACGCAGCGGCTCATCAACCGTCCTGTGGCCCGTTCGGTACCCAGGATGTCGAGCTGTACAAGGTGCTCCCCGGCACTGCCGAACCTGTGCTGGGTCACTGCGCCCGAGGCCTCCTTGCCGTCGGGGAAGCGCCAGCGCACATCCTCGATCACCCATTCGGGCAGGTAGGTGTGGGTGGCGTCGAGCAGCACCGGTCTGTCGGTCCGTGCGGAATCGAGCGCGGTGACGTACGGCTGGTGCACCTCGTCGATGATGAGCTGGTGCTTGGCGGCGGTGAAGAAGATGGTGTTCGTGGCGGTGTCCACAAGGTCGCGCTGCACCAGGTAGATGCCGGGGCGCGCGTAGCAATGCTCGGCCACATCACCCATGATCCGTGTGCCGTCGCCCATGTCCCAGGCATAGCGCAAGGGGAGACCGTGTACGGCGGGATCCACCGGCTCGCTGAACTGGTAGCAGAAGTTGTTGGTCTCCTGCGGGCGGCAATCCGCGAAGCGGGGAACCGTGCGCATGAACAGGAAGATCTCGTCGGAGCCGTTCCGGTCGCTGCTGAACGCACCGGAAACATCCGTGGCAAAGCTGGTGTAGCCCAGGTCGTTGGCCGGTGAGTTCACCGGTTCGGGCAGGGCCACCGGACCGGACCAGCCGTGGCCTTGGGGTTCCGTCGAATAGATGTCCAACCGTCCAAGACCACCTTCCCGGTCGCTGCTGAAGTAGAGCCGTCCGCCCGCGTGCAGGAACGGGAAGACCTCGTTGTCCGGACCGTTGATCGCAGGCCCCAGGTTCACGGGCATGCTCCAGGAGCCGTCCACATCGCGCACGCTCTCGTAGAGGTCCATGCCGCCTTGGCCGCCCGGCAGGTCGGCCGCGAAGATCAACCGCTGCCCATCCATACTTAGGGTGGGATGCATGATGCGGTGCTCCTCGTTGTTGAACGGGAACGGTTCTGGGGTCGTCCATCCGTTCCCATCCGCCCGGGCGAAGAAGAGGCCGATGCCGCCGCTGGTGCGCTTCAGTTCCTTCAGGCTGGCCGGCGTGTCGATGTTCCGGGTGAAGCAGATGGTGCTCCCATCGGCCGTGAAACTCGCCGGACCATCGTTGAGGATGGTGTTGAGCGCGGGGCCCATGGACGTGGTCTGCACGGTGCCGGCGGATGCATAGGGTACCGAGAACAGGTCGGCGAGCGGTTTCTCGCTTCCGGCCTGCTGGATGCGAACCACTTGGTCGCCTTCGCGCAGGGTGCAGAACACCAAGGTGCTGTCCCGAAGGGCCGGGGCGTAGTCCTCTCCCTGCGGCCGGATCTGCGCCGGGCGCACCTCATAGGTCCATTGGGAGGCCACGGGGGCGGCGCACGCCAAGGCGATCAAGAGGGTGGAGGGTCGGCCCATCAGAAATAGCGCGGGTCTTTTACGCGGATCCTGTATCCGAGTTCGTATTGGAGCATTAATTCATGCGTGCCGCTGTGGTACGGTGTGATGGCCGAAAGGCCGAGGTCGTAGCTGTAGCCGATCCGCCATTGCTGCGTGGGCATCACCTCGAACATGCCGACCAAGGCGTCCTGGGTGCGGTACGAGAGGCCCGCCGTGAAGCGATCCTTGAAGAACACGTTCATGTTCAGGTCGGCCTGCACGCTTGAGCTTGATTGGTAGCGGATGAGGGTGCTGGGTTTGAGTTTGAAGTCGTCGGAGACCGTCCATACATACCCGCCGGTGATCATGGGCTGCAGTTGGCGCAGGTCGGCCGAGGCCACCCAACGACCGTTCGCCGCATCGAAGCGGCGTCCGAGGAGAAAAGGCACCGAAGCACCCATGAAGAAGGTCTTCTTGTAGTAGAACACCCCGCCACTGAAGGTGGGCCTGAACGAACCCCGGGTGTCCGCGGCGTAGACGACATCCTGCCGGTCCTGGAGGGCCACCTCCGTCCATCGCGCTTGGGCGAAGATGGCGCCCGCGCCCAGTCCGAAAGCCAGCCGGCCCTTGCGGAACTTCACGCGGTACGCGTAATTCGTGGTCAGTCCCGTCTCGCGACTCACTCCGATGCGGTCCGAGTAAAGCACGGCCCCCAGGCCGAGCTTGCGTCCTTTGAGCGGTGAATGCACACTGAGCACCTGCGTCACCGGAGCGCCCTCCATGCCCACCCATTGATGCCGGTAGGTGAGGTTCGCTGCGAACGCATCGCGACTTCCCGCGTAGGCCGGGTTGATCAGCAGTCCGTTGAACAGGTACTGGCTCGTGATCGGTGTATGCTGCGCGTGGGCGGCGAGGCTCAGGGCGAGGCACAGCAGCTGGATGGAATGACGCATGCTCCTCACCGCTTGATGATCAAGTAGCCGTTGTACGTGCGTTCCTCATCCAGGTTCAGGACAAGGAAGTAGGTGTCGTCGATGAGCGGGATCCCGTTGCCACCGCGACCGTCCCAGCTGTTGTCGTAGCCGCGCTGGGCGAACACGGGCCGACCCCATCGGTCGAAGACTTTCAGCTCGTTGGCCGGGAAGGCCTCGATGCCGGTGACCTCGAACGTGTCGTTCACGCCATCATCGTTGGGCGAGAATCCCTGTGGCACGAACACGTCCAGCACGGTGACCTGCACGGTGTCGCTCGAAGTGGCGCATCCGGGGATGGAGGCGGTGAGGACGAAGGCGTTGGTGCCGAGGGCCAGGCCGAGCACGTCCGTCGAGGTTTGCCCGGGCGTAGCCAGGTGGCCGTCGCCGGCAATGCGGGTCCAAAGCACCTGGGCACCGGGCTCGGTCTGGCCGGACAGGGTGGTGCTGGTCACCACGGCCAGTTCCTGGTCCTCACCCGCGTTCACGAACAGGGAGGTGCCCGGTTCGAGGAACACGACGGTCACCGAATCGATGGCGATGCAGGGCGCCTGGCCCACGGTCCACAGGAAGGTGTAGGTGCCGGGCTCCGGTACGGTCACGTTCGTGTTCGCGGCGTTGGGGTCGTCGAACGTGCAGCCCATCGGCGCGCTCCAGGTGCCGCCTGCCTGCAGGACCAGGGCCTCGAGCTGCACCATCGTGCCGCAGACGGTGGTGTCCTCGCCGGCATCGGCCAGAGGGCCGGGTGTCACCAGCAGGAGCTGCTCCAGTTCCGCCGCGCAGCTGCCGTTCAGCACGGTATAGGTCACCGCGAAGGAGCCGGGTCCCACACCGGGGTCAAAGTCCGAGCCGGTGACCCCGGTACCGCTCCAGGATCCGCCGGGCGTGCCGGTGACAAGGGCGGCGAGGTCCAAGGGGCCTTGCTGCACGCAGATGCTGGCGGGCTGCGTCCATTGCGGGTCGGGCACGGCGTCGATGGACAGGGTGTCGACGCTCACCGCAGGGCATGCACCGGTGATGCTGTGCGAGATGGAGTAGGTGCCCGGTGCACTGTTGCCGATGTCGATGGACCCGGTGAAGGGGTCAATCGCCAGGCCAGCGGTGCTCTGGAAGGTGCCCGCTGTATCCGCCACCCATGGGGTCACGGACCCGGTGGTCTCGCAGTAGACGGATGCTGCGTACGCGAAGGAGGCGTCCACCACCAAGGGTGAACCGATGCAATTGCAGTTGGCGTCCCAGATGTCGTTCGTTGTGCAGCCGTCTCCATCATCGCAGGCGGTACCCGGCAGGGCGCTGCCGTTGGGTACGCCCAGGCAGTCCACCGTCACCGGAGTGCCCGCGCACACGCAGTTCGCACCCCAGAGGTCGTTGGTCGTGTTCGCGTTGTTGTCGTTGCACGCGGTGCCCGGCAAAGCACTTCCACCCGGCAGGCCCAGGCAGTCGATCAGCTGACCTGCGCAGGTGCAGTTGGCATCCCAGGTGTCGTTGCCGGTGGTAGCGTCGCCGTCGTCGCATGCGGTGCCTGGAAGGGTGGAGCCGTTGGGTACACCGAGGCAGTCGGCGCAGGTGCTATTGATCGTCACCCCAGTTGATCCGCCCGCGCAGACGCCGCAGGCATCGATCGC
>Ga0138256_10003511_pt1 | contig 16669 bp, 15 predicted proteins | sample KNB2016incub_MG_FD_105486 | JGI IMG/M metagenome (GOLD analysis project Ga0138256, IMG submission 105486) | Active sludge microbial communities from wastewater in Klosterneuburg, Austria - KNB2014incub_MG | ecosystem: Engineered > WWTP > Activated sludge > Unclassified | place: Austria... | reverse complement strand
TCATCAGTGTTCCATTGTGCTTGGAAAATTAAAATCAAAAATCGTTAATCATCAATCCTTGTTCGAAATTTAAAAATCTGTGAAAATCAGCCTGCCCCTATGGGGTTTCATCCGTGCCAGTCCCTTCGGGATCATCAGTGTTCCATTGTGCTTGGAAAATTAAAATCAAAAATCGTTAATCATCAATCCTTGTTGGTAATTGCTCTTACCGCTCTGCGCTCTGCTCCGTGCACCTCTGTGGTAAAATGGATTTTGTCTAAATGCTACTCAACGAATGGCTCAATGACAAATAATGACTATTATTATTGCGCTCCGCTTGTTTATCTAAATATTATTAGCATATATTTCAATTCCTTCGCGCACTATGTTAGCACAAAAAGGATTCTCATCATTGAATTCTGACGATAAAAATGGATGAGGTTCAATAACTTCATCAAATTGTCTGCAATACTTCATCAACTCTAACCTGGTTGTAAATCTATCTTTAGAATAATTCTTCAAAACAATTGCAATATCAATATCACTATCGGTTTTAATTTCATTTTTTATTTGCGATCCAAATAGAAAAACTTTTTCGACAGGGTATCCATCTTTTAAAAGCAAAGAGTAAAACCTGTAAACTATATCTTTTATTTGTTCAACTGATCTATAAGCCATAATCTTAATTCAATAATTTTTGTTTTATAATAAAGCGTAAAATCAATATCTGCCTTTTTGTAAAATTCTTTTTTATAATCCGGATATCGTGCTTCAATATTAAAAGCTGTTATTGCATCTAACAAATCAGCTAATTCGCTATCTATTTCCAATCCTGCCGCAATAGCCAATTTATTTAAATCGTGTATTTTTGGTATAGTCTCACCATCTTTTTTAACAGTAATCGCTTTTAATAATTTTTCAATTACTAGGTGTCCAAGAAATAAACACCACACATAATCTTTGCTTTCATAAAGATTTTGCATTGCACGGAAGTCAAAGTCAGACGCATCAACCCAATATTTTACAATTTCATCTTTTGTCATAACATAAAAATATAAAGAAATAAATTTTAATCACAACATTGCTGGATTGTTTGAAAAATAGTGATTTATTTTAAATTCAACATTGTACATTGTAAATTATACATTGTTAATTGTTCTACGCTTTGGCCTCACCGAAATGCACTATGCAATTACATCATCCATCAAACATTTACCATCTACCATTTCACTTTTCTCATTTTTCGTTTATCATTTACATCATGCACATATCACCCTGCTTTTGCCGGCAGGCAGGTCCCACGGGGTTTTTTATTTGGAGTGTTCTTGGTGATTACAAACATTTCAACCCCTATGGGGTTAGAATAAAAAATCAAAAATTGTTATTCATCAATCTGAGTATTCATCCCTTCGGTACTTGTTCCTTATTCGATTGGTTATCTTTAACGACTTACTAACTTTTCTCGTCTCACGTTTTTCTCAATAAAGCTGTTAATAAAAAGACCGCTACAAGAGCGGTCTCTTTTGATTATATGATGTAAAGTGAAATTATTTAAGTAAAATCATTTTTTTAGTTTGAACTAGGTTACCTGTTTTTAATGTATAGAAATACATTCCGCTTGATAAAAGCGCAGCATTAAAACTTCTTTGGTAAAAACCTGCTTGTTGATACTCATTTACAATTGTTACAACTTCGTTTCCTAATGGATCATAAATCTTCAAAGTAACAAAATCATCAGACGGTATTTCCCAGCTGATAGTAGTAATCGGATTGAATGGGTTTGGGTAATTCTGGTTTAGTTCAAATTTCTTTGGTGAATTAAAATCAACCTGAATAGTTTTTGAATATTCAAACTTTCCGTCATTATCAATCTGTTTTAATCTGTAGTAATACCTTCCTGGTATTAAAGTATTATCCTCAAAAGTATAGTACTTAGGCGAGTTGCTGTTACCATTGCCGTTTACAAAACCTGTCTTTTCCCATGTTTCACTTTTTGTGTTTTGTATTTTGCTTCTCTCAATCTCAAATCCAAAATTATTAATTTCAGTTTCAGTTCTCCAGTTTAACTTTACTGATGAACCGATAACTATAGCGGAAAATGAAGATAGTTCCACTGGCATTGGATTAGTTTCCTCAGATCCAACTAATGCTACAGGTTCAGTTCCATTATATTTACGTACTCTCGTCCAATCGACTAAAAAATCACTTCCTGTTCCATAAGACATTAGGAATGGTGATAATGCTACTGTTGGTACAATTGTGTTAGTAGTCTCAATTGGATTATTATCTATTTGGAAACCTGCAGTATTTAGCCCTTGGCGAAAGACGCTAAAGATGTGCCAGCCTTGATCTGCTGTTTGAGCCATATTAATAAAATCATCAGGTGATGCGGTGTTTCTTGCCTGTCTTTGCCAGTATGTTGTTCCCAGTTTAAAATCATCAACTATTCTAACTGCAGCACTCCAACCTGCATCTGTAAAACCTACTTCTGCAATCAAATCCTGCACACCTTGATCTGGGTGTGAGGCTCTTGATTCAATAATATAATTCATACCAAATACAGTATTTCCAAATATTCTTATATAACTCGCATCAGATGGAGAATTTAAAGTAAGTATACCACTGCCCACAACTGCTTGTGTTGCTTGGCCATTTATAAACGACCATTTACTGGTGTTCAGAACACTTCCATCAAATGCATCATAAAAATCAAAAACTGCATCCGGATTATTGATTATATCCGGTGGTGCCATAAATACTGGTTGCGTTGCTATTCCCATTTGAAACCCGCCGCCGGTATATGAAAATACATATACATCACCGATTCTTGTTACTGCACCGCGGAAACTATTCGCGGCATCCCAACCTGACCCGGCTAGTGGAAATATAACTCCAATTTTTGTAAATGTTTGCCAATCAGTAGTTGTTGTACATGCAGTATACCAGGGTGAGTTTTCAGTTGGACTGACTGTGTAACCAATATAGTATTTTCCAAGAGAAAAATATACCCATGGATCTGCTATCGTGCCTGCATCAAATGATCCTGGTGTGCCAAATCTAATAACTGGGTTATTAGAATAAGCGGTATATGGGCCCATGATGTTGTCTGATGTTGCATAACCAACTTGCTCTACAGGAATACCACCTAATCTTGAATCACCCATATAAACAACAACCCATTTTCCATCACCACGTTGAAAAACATATGGCTCATCAACTCTAAAATTATCCCAGGCTGGCGTTGGGCCTGATGGTGTAAGAACTGGTACTGGATTAATAGTGTAAGGTCCTGCAACATTTGCTGCTGTAGCAACCATTAAATTGGGTCGGTCTGCATAAAAAAGATACCATGTATTATTGTTTACTAAAAGATGTGGTGCACCCGAAAAGAAACTTGTAAATGTTGTGATGACATTACCACTCCAAACCCAGCTTGATGGATCTTCAGGTGTATCACTGTAGCAAAGTGATATAGCAGCTTGAGAATAATTTGCTAAACACAGCCAGTAGTGATTTGTAACCGGATCATAAACTATATTTTCTGCTAAAAGACTTGAACCAGTTGCGCCCCCCGGAATTATTGGGTTTCCAACAGCTCGTGTAAATGGCCCGATTGGTGGAGTTTCAACTGGATCTAATGGTGGAATTGTGGGGGATGGGTTTCCATAGTATAAAAATATTGTTGATCCACTTTCTGCAAGTGTTGGTATTTTTAACCAGATTGTTGCTTGTTTTGCAGCTTGATTCCAGTCTTCAATCCAAAAAGGTATAAAAGTAACTCCATCATCAGTTGTAACTCTTATGTCGCTTCCATCCGGCTTGGCATTAAGAAAATCAAAGTTTGCATTATTCAGGTTTATTTTAACCTGGTAATCAGTTAAAACAACTGCACCTGGGTTGGATATTGTAACCAATCTTCTGTATGGCCACATATCTCCGAACCATGGTTGTGCAATCAGATTTACTGAAGTATATATTAACAGCAACGATGTTAATAGAATATTATACAATTTATTCATTAAAAACCTCCCATGGATAATATTATGATAGTAAATAGATTTTTATAATTTTATTTGATTTAATTAGAAGCTTAGGTGATTGAAGAAATAATGCAAAAAGAATAGGTGCTAGAAGCGTAAAATATTGTACAAACTGCATATGAAAACTTCCCTCTATAAAGAAAATTTCAATAGAGGAATTTTCTTAAAGAGTTAATCTAGCTATGATTAATATCTTTTTTAAAACGTTGTATTACTATAGTTTGAAATAAAATAGATTAAGCGTCTGATGTATTTCAAATACTTACTCAGTTGCAAACGTATATTAATTATAATGAACAGTCAAATAAATTTATAAATATATTTTAATAATAATTTATTGATTAACTAATATTGATAGTTGGCATCCAATTTTATGCGTCCGTTATCGTATTGATTTATTTATCTATTAATTGGTTGTATCAAACATTGAATATTTCTTCCTAACCGAATACGTCTTGTTGTACACGTTTAAGTTTTTTCCTCTTACTTCTTTCGCTTCATTCATTACAGTATAAATAAATAGTAATTCGGAAAAACAAACAATAATTATTTTAACAGAATATTTCTAATAGTATTGATTAAAAATCAGTTATAGTATTTAGCAAGCAAGCGGAGTATTTCTATGTTGCGTTTATTTTTAAGATTCATCAGCAAAATGATAACTTTTCTCTCGGTTGCTTACTGACCCTGATTACATTTCCTGGCGTCATCAACCACTTATGACTTTTTCATATATCCAGTCTTGCTTCTTACCCGTATTCATCAGTGAAAAATCTAAATTGATCAACGCCTGTGCGATTGTGGTTAAATCAAATAATCAAAAATCATCAATTCATTAATCTGAGTATTCATCCCTTCGGTACTTGTTCCTTATTAAAATCAGCGGTCTGGGCCCCTACAATGAATTACCCATTGACAATGAATGACTTTTAAAAATTTTTCCTCACTCTGCGCTTAGCTCTCCGCTCCGTGCACCTCCGTGGTATCTCTGTGGAAGGATTATTTCGATTAAAATTTTTTGTAAAATTGTTTATCCATTCATTGAACATTACCTTCTACCAATGACTCAATGACAAAGAATGACTCCGACTAAAACGATTTGCCCTGACCACTACGCGCTTTGCAATTACATCTTCCATCATAATAAACCTGATTTACATACTGCTAATTTTGTAGAGACGTTCGCAATGACACATTAGGTGGAGTTAGAAAATAGATAAATTATAAAATATTAACAGCTTTACCCCCTAAAGTAAACTAATCTTTGTCCCGTACTTTTTTTAATACATAGCCTGAATATTCCTAAAATAACCAAATTTAATCATTGATAGTCGATAATATGCAAATATTATACACTATCTAAAAAACTACTAATAGTTGTGTGTAAATAATATTTTGGAAAATTAAAATATATGATTTAATTTAGAGTATAAAATAAAATGGATTATTATTATGCAAACTGAAATGGAACCGATTGCTGAAATGATTTGCGAGTTAACTCGCAATTGTTTTATTAAGGAAGAATATTTTGCTGCAAGCTTCAATCTTTCACCCACAGAAGTTAAGTTCTTAAAGCTTTTTGCTGTAAAACCCCAATACACTATTAAAGAACTTCGTGATATATTAAAGCTTACTCCAGGTAGAATAACACATATTTTAACCTCTTTACAGGATAAAAACCTAATTTCCAGAACTTTGGATGAAAATGATAAGAGAGTAATTCTTGTTAGTATTCTTCCCAAAGCACAACCTTTAATCACAAATCTTCATCAAAATTATAAAGAATTACATTTAAGAATTCTTCAGGATGTTGATGAATCAGAGTTAAAAAAAATATCATCATCCTTACAGATACTTAACACCGTTTTTAAGAAATGGGTAAATCAAAAATAAGTTTATACTCTAAAACAATATTTAAATTACAAATTATAACTACAAAAAATGAGAAAGATAGTCTTAATTCTTGCCTTTATCGGTTTATTAGTTGTTATCGCTATTGGCTTCTTTTCACAGAAGGATTACGAAGCAACTACTTTAATGAAATTGAAAGAGAAGTACTCTCAAAAAGAAAAACCTACTGTCGATCATAGTAAGTTTGCAGTATTGCAGCAAAAATTTGCTTCACCACAACAGGTTACAAAAACTTGTGAAACTTGCCATAACCTGACTGCACACCAGGTAATGAATTCCAATCACTGGAACTGGGAACGTGAAGAATATGTGCAGGGCAGCGGAATAGTTTATCTTGGTAAAAAAAATGCTATAAATAATTTCTGTATCGGCACACAGGGTAATGAAGAAAGTTGTGCAAAATGTCATATCGGTTATGGGATGACAGCAGATGGAAAAGTATTTACTGATTCCACTAATGTTGATTGTTTGATTTGCCACGATAATACGGAAACTTATGCTAAAGCTCCTGAAAAAGGTGGAGCCCCGCTTTCAACTTTAGATTTTAATGCTATTGCACAAAGTGTTGGTAAACCAAAACTGAGTAATTGTGGTGTTTGCCATTTTTTTGGCGGCGGCGGAAACAATGTTAAGCATGGCGATCTTGATATGGCAATGTTTGAAACAACAAAAGATATTGATGTGCATATGGGTGTTGATGGTGGAAAACTTCAATGTGTGGATTGCCACACAACTGAACAGCATAATATTTCCGGTAAAGTATATTCACTTTCCTCAATGAATATGAACAGAAATAATTGTGAACAATGCCACACAGAAACTCCGCACGAAGATAATATTCTAAACGAACATTCAATAAAAGTTGCCTGTCAAAGCTGTCACATTCCAACTTATGCAAAAGCAAATTCAACAAAAATGTATTGGGATTGGTCAACCGCAGGTAAATTAAAAAATGGTGAACCATACGAAGAAGATGATAGTCTCGGTAACCATACTTATCTATCTATAAAAGGTAGTTTTATTTGGGAAAGAAATGTTATTCCTGATTATATATGGTTTAATGGTACAGCTTCTCATTACATTGAAGGTGATAAAATAGCTGATACAACAAAACCACTTGTACTAAATCAATTGCACGGATCATATTCTGATGAAGATTCAAAAATCTATCCTGTAAAAATACATATCGCAAAACAACCTTATGATCCGATTAACAAAATTCTTATCCAACCAAAACTTTATGCTGATAAAAAAGGAGAAGGTGCTTTCTGGAAAGATTTTAACTGGCAGACAGCTTCCGAAGTTGGAATGAAAGAAGCAGATCTTCCGTTTAGTGGAAAAATTTCTTTTATTAAAACAGAAATGTACTGGCCTGTTAATCATCAGGTTGCTACAAAAGAAAATACATTAAATTGTAATAGCTGTCATCAAAGAGAGAATAGCAGATTAGCCGGACTAAATGATTTTTATTTGCCTGGTAGAGATTATTCTAAAATAGTTGAAGTTGGCGGAGTATGGATGTTGATTCTAACCCTGTTAGGTGTTCTTGCTCATGGTGCTATAAGAATTGTGCTTGCTGCAAAAACCGGGAAAGGAAATAAATAATGGAAAAGAAACAAGTTTATGTATATAAAGCTTTTGAAAGATTCTGGCACTGGATGCAAGCAATTTTAATTTTCTTTTTAGCATTTAGTGGATTTGAAATCCATGGCTCTTATACTTTCTTTGGATTTCAAGATGCAGTTAAATATCATAACATAGCGGCATACATGCTTATAGTGTTAATTGTCTTTGCAATCTTCTGGCACTTTTCAACAGGTGAGTGGAGACAATATGTTCCTTCGTTAAATAATATTGCTGCTCAACTTAATTATTACATCTTTGGAATATTTAAGAATGCACCTCATCCAACAAAGAAAACAGTGTTAACAAAATTAAATCCATTACAAAAGCTTACTTACTTTGGATTAAAAATTTTGGTTATTCCTGTTATTGTTACTTCAGGATTGCTTTATATGTTATATCGATATCCACAAAGACACGGAATTGAATCTTTAAATATCGAATCGTTGGAGTTGATTGCAATAGTGCACACAATTGCTGCCTTTTTGTTAGTCGCTTTTATCATTACACATCTTTACTTAATTACAACCGGTGAAAAAGTTACAACAAACTTAAAAGCTATGTTAACCGGTTTTGAAGAATTAGATGAACATCACGATGAAGTTAAAAAATCTTCATCAGAAAAATCAGAATAGAGGATATTATGGAAGAAAAAAAATATATGAATCCATACTTAGCAGGAGTTTTACTAGGACTTCTTTTAATTGCTACAATTTATATAACCGGAAGAGGGCTTGGTGCCAGCGGAGCAGTTAAAAGCTTTACTGTCGGGATTGTGGAAACAGTTGCACCCGAACATACAGGCAATCAAACATTTTACAAAGAGTATTCCGGTGATCATGCTGGAAGCCCTCTGATGAACTGGTTAGTTTTTGAAGTTGTTGGAGTTTTCATCGGTGCATTTTTATCCGGATTAATTTCAAACAGATTAAATCTAAAATTAGAATATGGACCACGATCAAAACCAAATATTAGAATTGTTGGTGCTTTAATTGGTGGTCTGTTATTTGGATTTGGAGCACAACTCGGAAGAGGCTGCACAAGCGGTTCAGCGTTAAGCGGAATGGCAGTTCTTTCAACCGGCGGATTGATAACAATGATGGCAATCTTTGGCGGTGCATACTTGTTTGCTTATTTCTTTAGAAAATTTTGGATATAACAAGGAGATTTTATTATGGGACCATTAGTACCCGATGTAGTTGGAAATGAATTAAATTTTATTGTTGCTCTTATTATAGGAATATTTTTCGGAGTGATTTTAGAGCAAGCAGGATTTTCAACATCAAAAAAATTAGTTGGATTGTTTTACGGATATGATTTTACTGTGCTTCGTGTTTTCTTTACTGCTGGTATCGTAGCAATGATTGGCGTTATTGCTCTTGAACATTTTGGTTTACTTGATATAAATCTAACTTATATAAACCCAACATTTCTCTGGTCTGCTCTTATTGGCGGATTGATAATGGGTTTGGGATTTGTTGTTGGAGGATTTTGTCCCGGTACAAGTATTTGCGCAGCCGCAATTGGTAAGATAGATGCGATGATATTTATTGCAGGATCATTTATTGGTGTTTTAATTTTTGCAGAAGGATACCCGTTGTGGGAAGGGTTATACAAAGCAGACAATTGGGGTAACGTTAGAGTTTTCGATTCCCTTGGAATGCAGCAAACAGTTTTTGCATTTTTTCTAACAGCAGTTGCATTATTTGCTTTTTGGATGATATCGATTATAGAAAACAAAGTTAACGGAATCAAAAAACCTGCATTTAGGTTTACGCCTTATTACGTTACTCTTGGCGCAATCGGATTTGTGCTTTCACTTTCCGCTTTTGTTTTAACTGAAAGAAAAGATTCTTTATTGGAATTAGTATCAAACAAAGAATATGTTGAAAGTTATGAGATCAAAACTATAAGTGTTGATGAGTTTGCTTATCGCTTGATAAAAGATGATAATAAATTACAGATTATTGATTTTCGTCCTACAAAAGAATTTGAAAAACAAAGTTTACCTGGTTCAACATCTTTTACATTTGATAATTTATTTGAAAAAGAACCAAATAAGATCCTAAAGATTAGACACAAAATAAATGTTTTTGTTGCTGATGGTGAACATCAGGAAAGACAATTTGCAATTGTGGCAAACCGATTGGGCTTTAGTAATGTAACAATTCTAAAAGGCGGATTAAATAGTTTTAATAAAGAGATTTTAGGATTTGATAAAAATAGTGTTGCCACAACTAAGCAGGAATCAGATACTTATAGATTTAGAACAAAAGCTAGCAGCATCATTCCGGTATTGATAAAGGAAAATAAAACTGCAGGTCCGGTAAAGAAAACACAAAAGCGTGTTGTTGGTGGATGTTAGAAATAATAATAATTATAAATTCGTTTTAAGATTTAAGAATAAGTATTGAAATAAAAGAAAGATGTAATATGGATAATTTTATTTTAGCAGCAGTAACTGATGATGGTATTACTATCAGTCAGCATTTTGGAAGAGCAAAGTATTATGAAGTAATATTTGTTGAAAACAATAAAGTAGTTAAAAGAGAACGTCGAGAAAAAATGGGCCATCATAACTTTGCAAATGCAGAACATCATCATCACGATCATAATGGGGAGCATGGGCTGGATGAATCTTCACACAGTAAACATGTTAGCATGGCCGAGGCTATTAAAGATTGCTCTATACTATTAGCTCGTGGAATGGGTTATGGAGCTTTTCAAAGCCTATCTCAACTTGATCTTAAAGCAATATTAACAGATATAAAAAATATTGATGATGCAGTTCAATCAGTTATAGATGGTACAATAGTAAATCATACAGAAAAGTTACACTGATAAAATATTTTTAGATATTAAAGCAATAGTTGATATTTTTCTAATAATTATCTTAGAAATTCTTTTTTCTACACCGAAAAAGTTTTTCGCATTATATTATTGTATCTCTGACTGATTGGAAGAGGTTTGGAAATGTTTTTAAGAAACACATTATAACTTCTGAATCCCGATTTCTCTATTCTATCAAGAAAAGTGATATTAATAATTGTTGCGCGGTGAATTCTTAAAAAATCATTTATAGGTAAAGTATCAATCCAGCCTCTTATAGATTTACGGATAATTATTTTACTTCCATCTTCAATTGTAATTGTTGAATATTCCTTGAGTGCAGTTATACAAATGATTTTTGAAAACTCTATCAGCTTTAGTTTACTACCTATCTTTACTAAAACATGATCCTGTAACGTATTTTTTTTACCGAAAGCATCATCATCAGAAATTATCTTTTCAGTTATTCTAGTTTTAATATTAGAAATTTTTTTCAGACGTTTTTGTATAGTGTTTATTAATGAATAATGATTAACAGGTCTGATAAGAACATCATCTGCACCGAGTTCCATCGCAGCACGTATATGACTTTCCTGCGAGATTCCTGTTAAAAGAAACAATGGTATGCATGCAGTAGAATAATTTTCATCCAGTTGTTTTATTATGTTCAGCTCAAGTTGATAATCTTCAACATCACAAATTATAACATTAGGTGAGTACCGTTCCGCAATTTTCAATCCATCCGATATTTCAGCCGTTATATAAGAATTAAATCCAGCGGCTTCCAATGAATCCTGGTATTCAAAATTTTGAGACTGGTGACTATGAATAACTAATATTTTTTTCAAGCGATCATTTATCAGGTTTGATTACAGGTTAAATAATAAACACAGAACTTTTGTTTAGCAAAAATAGAGTATGCGTATTTATTTCACTACTCGTTTGTTGCAAACTTGTTGCGCTCGTTGCAAATAATTTAATTCCCAGTTTCCGTTTCATAAACTTTACAATCGAAAATTCGGCTTTCTTTAACAATTTTCTTTTAATGTAACTAATTCTGTACTCACAAGATGGAGTTAAATATGAGATCAATCATAAATTACTTTTTTATTATAGTGTTTTCATTTTTCTCGGCTCAGATATATTCTCAACAAACCAGTGTAACGGTTGGCGCTGATCTTGTAAGCAGGTATATCTGGAGAGGTCTTGATGTAAATGAAGCGCCTAATTTGCAGCCTTCTATTACTATTTCTGCTTATGGAATAAGTGCAGGTTTTTGGGGATCATACAGTTTGGATAATAATACAAGTAGCACTTACTCGCAGGAAATTGATACCTGGTTATCGTATAAGTACCAATTTGAAAATGGACCGAGTATCAATGCAATTTTAACTGATTACTACTATCCATCTGCAGGAATTAAATGGACTAATTTTAATAACTATGACGATACTACCGGTGCTGGCGCACATACGCTGGAAGCTGGTTTAGTACTTGCAGGTTGTGAGAAATTTCCCTTAACAGTATCTGCATATATGAATGTTTATAATGATGCGGGTAATAACGTTTACTTTCAGCTTGATTATCCTGTTAATGTTGCTGAAACACCTCTTAACTTTTTTATCGGTGCTGCTGCTGGAAGCGAAGAAAACCCGGCTTACTATGGAACAGAAAAATTTAATGTGGTTAATCTTGGTGTTAAAGCTTCACGATCAATAAAAATAACTGAAGATTATTCATTACCAGTCTCAGTTACGTTTGCAATAAATCCAAGATCTGAAATTTCTTATCTCGTATTTGGTTTAACTTTTTAAATAATAATTTAACTACTTTTTTTAGGAGTATTTATGTTCGATACTGGTAGTACTGGTTTTATGCTTATTGCAACCAGTCTTGTAATGCTTATGACGCCTGGACTTGCATTTTTTTACGGCGGACTTGTAGGCAGAAAAAATGTTTTAGCGATTATGATACAAAGCTTTGTATCGCTTGGATGGACTACTGTAATATGGTTTGCTTTTGGATATTCATTGTGCTTCAGTGGGGGACAGGGAGCAGTAATTGGAGATCTTAATATGGCTTTTCTTGCCGGCACAGATCTTAACTCAATCTATACAGGTAACAATCAAATTCCACTTTATGTTTTTTGTTTATACCAAATGATGTTTGCAATCATCACACCTGCACTAATAACAGGTGCTTTTGCAAATAGAATTAAATTTCCTGCATATATGATATTTTTAACAGTGTGGTTAATTTTCGTTTATTTTCCATTAGTGCATATGGTTTGGGGCGGTGGTTTATTAGCACAATGGGGAGTTCTTGATTTTGCAGGTGGTATTGTTGTACATGCAAGCGCTGGTATGGCTGCATTGGCTTCTGTGTTTTATGTTGGTAAAAGAAATATTGCAGAACGCGGACCGCACAGCATTCCACTTGTTGCACTTGGTACAGGATTGCTCTGGTTTGGCTGGTACGGATTTAATGCCGGAAGTGAATTACAAGTTGATGCAATTACAGGACTAGCTTTTCTTAACACAGATGTTGCCGCTTCATTTGCTGCTGTTACCTGGCTAATTTTAGCATGGACTTTGGAAAAGAAACCTAAATTTTTAGGATTACTTACAGGTGCTGTTGCCGGGCTTGCAACCATTACTCCTGCCGCAGGTTTTATAACAGTTCAGTATGCAGCTCTTATAGGTATCATAGCGGGTATAGTTTGCTACTTTGCGGTTGCACTAAAAAATAAAATGAAGTGGGATGATGCACTTGACGTTTGGGGTGTACACGGAGTTGGTGGATCACTTGGTGTAATATTGTTAGGTTTATTTGCAACAAGTTCTGTTAATCCAATGGTTACAACCAATGGTTTATTGATGGGCGGAGGTTTTGATTTTTTCTGGAAACAACTTATTTCTGTTTTAGGTGTTTGTGTTTATGCATTTATATTTTCTTATGTAATGCTATGGTTAATTAATTTTATTACTCCTGTTAAAGTAACAAAAGAAGAAGAAGAAATGGGATTAGATAATTCCTTGCACGGTGAAATTGCATACGAACAGGATTAAACTTTTTATTAGGACAGGATGCGACTATTTCGTGTCCTGTTTTTTTATTTATAACATATTATAACTTAGCGATTACAAACTGTGGACGAAGACTTAAATTCTACATTCTCAATTATTAAAGTCATTATAATGAGCAAAGCGCCCTGCCTACCGGCAGGCATGAGAATCTGCCAAAACAAACTTTTATCTTTTTCCTTTATTCTTTTATCTTTTTCCTTTATTCTTTTATCTTGTAAAATGTGTTGCTCTTCTCAATCACGTTTACCTTTCCTATTTTGATCAGAAAGAACAAGATATACTGATATAATAATAATTAGTGTAGCAATTAGTAAAGCTGTTGTTATCTGTTCATTTGCAAATAGCCAGCCGAGAAAAATTGCAATTACAGGATTTACATAAGTGTGAGTTGAAATCCGTGTAACTGATGTATGACCAAGCAACCATATATAAGCACTAAAAGCAATCACTGAACCAAAAGTAATAAGGTATAAAAGTCCGAAGAAAGATTTTAAAGTAACCTGGCTTAAAGTAAATTGTGATGGCTCACCGATGATAAAACCGGCAATTAAAACCAGTACACCACCAAAAATTAATTCCATACCCGATGAAAGCAGGGGAGACTTTGGAACTTTTGCAACACGTGAATAAACAGATCCTGCTCCCCATGCAAATGTGCTTACAACAATTAATGCAGAGCCAAGAAGATTATTATTTGATGTTGTGCTGCCTGTAGTTGATGCAATAAGATATGCTACTCCGCCAAAACCGACAATTAATCCTAACACTCCCTTTAATTTTACCTGTGTATCTTTTAAGAAAAACCATTCTATTCCCATAATCCATAAAGGTTCGGGAGTAATAAGTACGGCTGCCATTCCGGAAGGTACATATTGCTGTGCCCATGCAAGTAGCCCGTGCCCGATTAAAAAGAACAATGCGCCTAATGTTAATAGCGGAAAAATATTTTCCCGTTTTATTTTTTCTTTGCCGTTAAATCGACTTATTGAATAAAGAATTATTCCGGCTATAAGTGATCTTATTCCGATCATTATTAACGGTGGAATTGTCTCAATAGCATATCGGGTTGCAAGGTAAGTGGATCCCCATATTATATAAATGGCTGCAAAAGCCAAAAGTGTTTTTATTTTTTGATGATTCATAATTAACCTATTGTTTAAATTGGAATGTAAACCCTTTAAACGATTTCAAAGTTTAAATATATTTTACTAACCCGGCTATAAATCCCTGAGTTAATAAAAAAATTACTTAAAGTATTTCAAAAGTTTACATGATCTGCTCTTCCATTCTGACAACGGGTTAATAATAAAATTGTTTCTGGTACAACATATAGATATTTTTAACGCAGTAAAAATAAAGTAAATAATCGTAACTCAATAAGCCCGGGTAACAGACTATTCAAACTTTGTGCTTTAAGTAAACTGAGCGTTATGTACAGTTTAAGAGTATCATAGTTATATATTAATTTTATGAAATTTTATTCCATTTATGTTTTACTTCTTCTTTGGGTAATCTCAATTTTTAACTACAATTTATTTGCGCAAACTGATTCAAGTAAGACTTCAGATAATAATAAGTTTGAATTCATTCCAGCATTTCATGGAATACAGGTAGATGGAAACATTTTTTTTATTTCTTATGAGATTGGCGGACAGCTGGATTTTGATTTTTTGCAATCTAAAAGCAATGTTTGCTTAGGAACAAGAATAAGTGTTGAACATTATATGCAGGGTGACGTTGGAGGAAAAACTTTTGGAGCTCCATTTACAAACTATAATTTATATTTACGGTTTAGCAAAATATCTGAAGATCTGTCTTTTAATTTTCTTGGTGGCATAACTTATTACAATTCTTCTGAACCGGAATATTTTCCGGATAAAGTTTTACCAAGACTTGGTTTTGAAATTAAATACGGAAGAGTTGTTGGAATCATTCTTAAAGGCGCAACTTCATTTAAAGAAAATACAGGATTTTTTGGCATCGGGTTAAGTATAGATTATTGTCATATTTTATAGATGGATTTCTTGAACCTAACTTTAATTAATAAACCAGGTGATCTGGCAGGGTACGGACTAAAGAATAAAAAATATTTATTGTTAATCCTTAAATATGATTATACATTCCTAAAATTCAATTTAGTTACCCATAAAAACTTAACTCAATAAATTTTTCCAGACACCAATCCTATTTTAACAAAACTATTTTTTGTGTTGATATTATTCCATTGTTGCTGCTAAGAACTGCAAAATAAACTCCGCTTGTTAGAGTTGGATTAGCAATAAAAAGTTTAGAATGATTGCCAGCCTCTAAATATTCATTAACAATTGTTTCAACTTCTTGTCCGAGAGAATTAAAAATCTTTATAGTTTGCCAACTGCTTACGGGAGATTGCCAGCTTATTGTTGTGCCTGGATTAAACGGATTAGGATACGCTCTTAAAAAATAACTTTCCGGTAAATGATTTTCTTCTTCAACACTAACCGCATCAGTTTGTAATACAAAATGACAAACAGAACCAGCCGGCAAAGTATATGAAAAACTATTATTTGAAATATTTGTAACTGGATTTATCTGTGAAATCTCAGAACTACTATTATCTAAATTCCATACACTTCCACTTTGGATGTTGTGCTGAGAAGATATTGAAAAATTAGCATCAACACTTTCACTAAGTTTTTTATTAATTACTATAAGATGAATTTCATTTCCGGCATCATCAACAGAACCGTAAACAGATGTACTCACACTATCGCTTGTTACTGAAGGCAATCCATAATCTCCAAAAGTTGAATTATTTCCATCGTAATTTCTATACATTTTATATGCCGCCGAAATGTAATTTGAAGGTGAATCGAGTTGCCAGTATGTACCGAGATAAACATCGTGCTTACCAAATATGCCAAGTACATCTGCCATTGCAATTGCTCCTGTAATATCATTTTCTCCGCCATAAGAAAATTCGGTAAAAGCGAGTTTTGTTCCCGGATAGAATTCATCAATCGATGATTTTAATCTTGGTATTAAAGGCAAGTATGCACCAAACCACTGTCCGATCCAGCTATTTTCTGTGTAGTTATTATCCCACAAAGTTCTTGGCGCTTGAACTCTTGCAAGTTTATCTGCAGTTGTATTGGCGTTTGTTTGTGTGATTCTGTTGTCGCCCATTGCTTCGGGATACCAATGAATATCAAGTACATCAAG
>Ga0138256_10003510_pt1 | contig 16670 bp, 10 predicted proteins | sample KNB2016incub_MG_FD_105486 | JGI IMG/M metagenome (GOLD analysis project Ga0138256, IMG submission 105486) | Active sludge microbial communities from wastewater in Klosterneuburg, Austria - KNB2014incub_MG | ecosystem: Engineered > WWTP > Activated sludge > Unclassified | place: Austria... | reverse complement strand
GTGCGCACGATCGCGGTGCTCCATATCGCGTGTGACCAACACTACGGAGCGTACCATAGCGCTCATCGCTCCGAACTTCAGCGAGGATCCGTGCGTGCCGGTCTGTATCGCGCCCGCGATGGATTGCTTGTTGTAGCCGCCCATGGCGCGGATGCTCTTGCCCAACGCGTCCAATTCTTTGTTCAATCCGCTTACGGTTACGCCCGCCTCCACCTCTATCAGGTGCTCATCGCCCAGATACTTTGGCGTGATCGCTGTCAATGCCGAGGTATCCACCAAGAGGTCCTCGGTATAGGGCGCATCGCTGAAGGAGTGGCCAGGGCCCGTGGCCCTGATGCGCAACTTGTCGCGTATCGCTCGGGTCACGCAAGCTTTCATTTCCTCGATGGTGGTGGGTTTTTCCAACGCCAGGGGATGCAGCTTCACGGTGTTGGTGCTGTTGCGCCAAACCGGGCGACCAAAGGAGTATTTGATGGTGGTGCGGAAGATCGCGGCCATGCATACGCAGGTATTGGTGCATGGAAAGGTAGGCCTGTATTGCCGTGCATGGGAGGCTCACCGAAAGGCGTACGATGAAGGTGTGGAGGCGGCCCCGAACGACATTGGGGTGCCCGGTCCCAGCCCTCAGAACCTACCAGTTGGGAGGTACACCAGACTTGAAAAGGAGTACATGACCGCTCAGGGTAATTGTGCGTTCCGCGTTGCGGTGGGCACACTGCCGCCGATGTTCTGCAGGAGAATGTCGCGATCATTGCCACTGCCGGCGTACTTCACTACGCCGTTCATGGTGATGTCCTCCTGGCGGTACACCAGGCTCAGCGTGTTGGTAGGCACGGTGCCGCCGATGGCGACGAGGATCGGGTCGCGGTCGTTGCTGCTACCTGCGTACTTCAGCTGCTTGTTGAAGGTGACATCACCGGCCCAGAGCGCCTGTGCCGGGAAGGTGCCAGTGAGGCTCTTGCGCGCGTTCGTGCCATAGGTCATTGTGCTCGCGAGGCCGAAGTCGACACCGGTCGGCGAGGCGTTCAGCGCCACCGGGGTCTGCGTCATCACGCCGAGGTGGTTGCGGTGTCGCAGTGCCACATGGTAATCACCCCCGAGCAGATCGAACACGAGGGGTGAAGCACCATCGGTGGCGACCACATCCCCATCGCGCTGGATGAGCGCGCTGCGCGTGGCGAGAACGGTGGCGGGTGTTGCGGAACTGCGCAGCTCCACCACCACCCAATCCACAATGGCGTTGCTCAGGGTGGTTTCAAGTACTTGCGGCGCGACGCTCTCACCTCCACCACCCACATGCGTGTATCCGAGCGCCGTGTATGGCTCGTTGGCGGGGATGACTTGGAAGATGCGCAGCGCATCGCCCATGAGACCGGTTGCGTTGTTGTATGGTCCTTCGAGCACAGCGTGCACGGCGATCATCACGTTCAATGAGGGAGGGATGAAGTTGACCGCAACATCGCCGCGGCCCGTGCCTCCCATGAACATGTTCATGGGGATGGGCATTGGTTGATACAGTGCAGTCCCATCACCGCGCCCACTGCCACCACCATAGTTGCTCGCTACGGGAGACGCCTGTTGATAGGAGGCTGCGCGATCACCGCGACCATTGCCACCGCCGAAGATCCCGGATGTGATAGGTGTGGATCCGAACACTGCGGCCGCATCGCCTCTGCCGCTCCCTCCGGTGAATTGGGCTTGAACACCTTCGGCGAACAACAACAATGCAAGGAGCAGTGATCTCATCGTGTTGGGAGTTTCGCGATCCATTCCTGCCCGCTATGGCGCACTTCGAACACCTCGTCCCCCGAAGTTGCGTTCGCGAGTGCTCACGTTGTAGCCGGCATTGTTGCGTTCGGAGACGCGCATCCACAGGTCGGGAAAGGGCCATGTCCCACCACGCATGCCACTGCCCATGGCGGTGCCAGAGGCCGGCCAGGACGAAGCATCCTGGTCTCCAGCAGCATTCAGGGTGCCGTTGCCGTGCACACCCGTGAAGGACCGACCCTCAATGTTCATGATCGTCACCGGGCGCTCGAACAGGTTATCGCCCATCTGCATGATACCATAGTACGTGGCGCCGGCGGTCACCCTGCCACTGTTGCTTCCGTTCGCAGCGAAAATGCCGACCCGCATCGGGCCGCCGATCACGCCAACAGTGGCAGCGTAGGTGGCATTGCCAAGCGTGGTTCCGTAGTTGGTGGCAATGCCCTCGTTGCTGGTGCCTGCAGCGTTCAGCGTATAGGCACTTGTCGCAACGCTCGTTGTTCCCCACACGTACTCGTTGGCAACAGCGGCGATCGGCCCGCGGCAGGCTTTTTCAAACTCCAACTCGGTCATGGGCCGTAGGCCGCTCCAATCCAAATAGGCCGACAGGTCGCCCCAACTCAACCAGTTGCACCCGAGGTCCATGCCATCGGCGGCCTCGCCGTATACGGCGTTGCCGTTGAGATTGCAAGCATATACGGCCGGTATGGTGGCAGCCACTCCCGGGATCTGTATGTCAATTGCACTACGGTCAGCGTTGCCGGAGGTCAAAGCGCCCGTTCCAGCGGCGGAGCTTGGTGCATTGGTCGTGCGTGTTACTTGCTGGGTATAGGTGAGGGTGTTCAAGAAGTCCACGTAGCCCTGCTGACTCACTTCGTATTTCATACAGTTGAAGGCGTTGAAGCCGTTCGGCCAAAGGATGTTGGGCGCCGCTTGTCCTGTGGGATAGCCACCGGCTTGTCCACCCAACGATCCCGTTCCGGCCGGTGCGACAGTGGTGTTGCCGGTGTTGATCGTGGTAAGCGTGAACGCCAGCGACTCCGTTCCGCCGGAGCCTATGGCAAATGCACCTTGCAGCACAGCTATCATCTCGATGGCGAAGACCTGCACCTGGGCAATGTCATTGTAGGCAAGACCCTGCGTTCCATAGTTCCAGCGCAGCTGGACACCGGTGAGGGCGAAGGTCCCGCTGCCATCGATGCTGCGACGGATGAACGTGCCGACCACCGGGTTGGCGGTAGGGTCGTAGGGTGTTCCACCGCCGGGTATGAGCAGTCCCATGTCCATGATGCTTCCTGCCGGGGCCGTGTGGCCGGTGTTGCTCAACAACACATGTTGCCATCCGCCGCCGTTGGGGCGGTACTTCACAAAGACCCAGGCAGCGTCCCAATTGCTCACGCCACCACCGCGCCAGCTATTCTCCCAACTCAGATCGAACTGCACCAGCGCGCTTGTGCCGGTGTTGCCTGTGAGCGTAGGGTTCGTGACCTGGATATTGTTGGATCGCGCGGGATGCACCCAGAGCAAGCACGCGCAGGTGAACGCCGCGATGGCGGGGAAGAGGGAAGTGTGTCGCATGTGTTTCACCCCGCTTGCGGGGGTCCGGATAGTTCGGGACCAAAGCAATCCCCAGCGGTGTACGGCGTCAATACTTGAATAGTAGTACGCGCTTCTTGATCACCGGCCCGGATACACCCGGTTCAGCGGTCGGGGTAGACCTTCCGGATCGCCTCCGTACGCGTGCCCACTTGCAGCTTCGCGTAGATGTTGCGTGCGTGCTTGCGCACGGTTTCGATGCTGATATCCCACTTGTCCGCGATCTCCTTATAGAGAAGTCCGTTGGCGAGTTGGTCCAACAGGCTCTTCTCTCGCTCGGTGAGCTGATCGTCCAGGATGCGCTGTTGCGTTTCCTTTTGGAAGGAACCCACCACCATGCGCGCGATGGCGCTGCTCATCGGCGAGCCACCCGCATGTATGTCATGCACGGCCTCGACCAATTCTTCGGGTGCCTTGCCTTTCACCACATAACCGGTGGCACCCGCGCACAAGGCTTGGAACACGTAGGCCGGGTTCTCGAACACGGTGAGCACCATGTACTGCACGTTCGGTCGGATCACCTTCGCCTGGCGTATGCACTCGATGCCGTTGCGCCCGGGCAGGTTGATGTCCATCAGCACCACATCGACTTCCAGGTCTTTGATCACGCGGAGGAAGTCATCGCCGTTGGCGAAGGTGTCCGCAACGACGATCCGGTCATCCTCCTCGAGGATGCCTCGCACGAAAAGCAGGATGTCCTTGTCATCCTCTACCAGCGCAACGCGGATATCCTTGCGGCCCATGTGCTATCCCGATCCATCGGGACCGTGAAAGTACCGTAAGCGCCGCTCTCGCTGAAGTCAGGGGATGGGTCCGTGGGCCTGCACCGTGCAGCCTGCGCCAGGTGTAGCGGTGATCACCAGGGTCGCGCCCAATGCGGCACAACGCGCTTCCATGTTGCGTAAGCCATTGCCTTTGCGCGCCAGGGCTTCCGCATCGAAGCCCACGCCGTTGTCCGCTACGCAAAGCGCGAAGCCGTGCTCGTCGGTGGTCAATGACACGGAGATCCGTTCGGCTTTCGCGTACTTCAATGCGTTGTTCAGCGCCTCCTTCAACAGCAGAAAGATGTTGCGCTTGGTGGCCGGATCCAACGGACGGTCCGTGCCGGTGTGTACGAAGTGCTGCTCGATCCGCGCCGTGCTGTTCTCGAGCATACGTTCCGTGTAGTGCTGGGCGTGTACCACCAATGCCTGCACGCTGTCGTGGCGAGGATCCACGGCCCACACGATGTCGTTCAACGAGGCGCTGACCTGTCGCGACAAGGCGGCGATGCCATCGAGGTGCGGCAAGGGGGTGGCGGTGGTACGGGCCTGGTCGCGCTTCGTCTGGGCAATGAGCAAGGTGATCTTGGTGAGTTCGCTTCCGATCTCGTCATGCACATCGCGCGCAATGCGTGTGCGCACCTGTTCGGCCTCGCGTTGCTTTTCGCTGGCTACCAGTTGTTGTTGCGTGCGCAGGATCGTATCGCGCGTTCGTCTCACATACCGCAACCGTGACCAGAGGGCAAGCGACACGACGAGTATGGTCACACCGCCCAGCGCAAAGAGATTGCGGCGGTTCCGCTCTGCTGAGAGTTCGATCTCGTGATCCCGTTCCGCAAGGTGCTTTGCTTCCTCTGCGGCGAGGCTGTCGGCGAGTTGTCGCTGCGCGAAGCCATAGTTCATCTGCTGGCGCACCAACGAGCGGGTCTTCTCATCATTGAAGATGGTGTCGGACAGCGCTTCGAAGCGAAGGCGATAGGCATACGCCTTCGCATGATCGCCTAGTTGCGCCCATGTGTTGGAGAGCTCCTCCAACGCCATGTGCTCGTAGTCCGTCGCACCCACCTCTTCAGCCAGACCCAAGGCCAGTTCCTTCTGGTGCAATGCTCGTCGTGGATCACCTTGCTTGTCGAACAACTTGCCCATGTTGAGTCGCACATCGGCCATACTCTTCTTGTAGCCCAGCCGCTCATTGATCGCCAACGCTCTCTCGAAGCTCTCCAAGGCATCGGCATATCGGCCTTGCAAGGTGTATAGGTCGCCGTAGTTGTTGTAGGAGACCGCGAGCCCCTGCTGGTCGTCGATGCGCGTGCGCAGTGCCAGAGCCTTGTCGTACCACACAAGGGCAGAGTCGTAGTTGCCCATGGCTACATAGGTTATACCGAGGTTGCTATAGGTCTCGGTCAGACCCCATTCGTCTTGGCTGGCCTCGCGGATCGCCAAGGCCTTTTGGTTCTCGGCCAGCGCGGCGGGGAGATCCTTCTGGTTGAAGTGGATCACCGCGATCGCGCTGCGTTCCTGGGCAACGCCGTCACTGAAGCCAGCGTCCGCGTAAACCTTCATCGCTTCGAGGTAGTACTTGAGCGCTTCGGGGTAATTGCCCTGGTCGTCATGGACGAGGCCGAGGTTGTGATAGCTGCCGGCGATGTCCGTGCTCCGCGGCGGGTCAGAGGACAAATGCGCCTTGAGCGCCAGTTCGTTGTAGTGCTGCGCGTCGGGGTAGTTGCCTTGGTACCAGCGCACCACGCCCATGCTGCTGTATGCATGGCCGATGCCTGTTGAATAATTCGAGCGCTGCGAAAAGGCCAACAGTTCATCCGCTACTGCGAAGGCGGAGTCCAGGTCGTGGTCCCAATACTCGCGGCTCAACTTGTACAGCGTGGAGGCTTTGACCTTGAGGTCCTGTGAACCCGATCCCACCTCCGTGCGCAAACTGTCGATATCATGGGTCTGTGCCCGACCGATGGAACAAGTGCCGAAGCACAGGACCACTGCCACGGTGGCGCGTTCGATGATCGGGCGACAGAGGCGGGGCATGGTCCAATATAGGGAAGGGCTCGCGGGAGGCGTTGAGCCCCGACCTTGGTCCGCTATGGGTCCACCGGCATTCGCGTGGACAGTGCTGGAACAATGGAAAGGGCCGCATTGCGACATGCTAGTGGGAAACATGGTACGCGCCAAAGGAGGCTGTTCCGCATGTCGATCGGACGATCCGGATCCGTTTCCGCTCACGGGCTCGCCAACGAAGCACGCTTCGCCCCACCTTTGCGCCCGCCGCTAGCACGCCATGCCCCAAACGTCCAAGCACACCCACCCGCTCACGGTAGCGGGCCTGCTGGTCACCCTCGGCATCATCTACGGCGACATCGGTACCAGTCCGCTTTATGTGTTCAAGGCGATCATCGGCGAGACCACGCCGATCACCAACGAGTTAGTGCTCGGGGCCTTGAGTTGCATCATTTGGACCCTCACCTTACAGACCTCGTTCAAATACATCCTGCTCACGCTACGCGCTGACAACCGAGGGGAGGGCGGAGTGTTCTCGTTGTATACCCTGGTGCGCCGCTATGGCAAATGGGTCTACCTGCCGGCCATGATCGGAGCGGCCACCTTGCTGGCCGATGGTATCCTTACGCCACCTATCTCGGTCGCGTCGGCGATCGAGGGATTGGGTGGGGTACCGGCGTTCGCGGGCACGATCGCTCCTGGGAACGGGACCACGGTCTTGCTGGTGATGGTCATTATCAGCTTCCTGTTCTTCTTCCAGCGGTTCGGCACCAAGGTGGTCGGCTATTCCTTCGGGCCGATCATGCTGGTATGGTTCTCGATGTTGCTGGTGCTCGGTTTGGCGCAGATCGTTCGGATGCCTCAGGTCCTCGCCTGTGTCGATCCGAGGTACGCGGTGCGGTTGCTCACCGTGTACCCCGGCGGCTTTTGGTTGCTGGGCGCTGTGTTCCTATGCACCACGGGGGCGGAGGGATTGTACAACGACATGGGGCACTGCGGCCGCAAGAACATCCAAGCCACATGGGTGTTCGTGAAGACCGCGTTGGTGTGCAACTACATGGGTCAGGGAGCCTGGTTGCTGCAACATGAAGGCCAGCTGCTCGGCCATGTGAACCCGTTCTATGAAGTGATGCCGCAATGGTTCCTGATCATCGGCGTGGGCATTGCGACGCTTGCGGCGGTGGTGGCTTGCCAGGCGGTGATCAGCGGGTCGTTCACACTCATCAATGAGGCGATCACCCTGAACTTCTGGCCGAAGGTGAAGGTGAAGTTCCCGACCGAGATCCGCGGCCAGATCTACATTCCCAGTGTGAACTGGTTGCTGTGGTCGGGGTGCATGGGCGTGATGCTCTATTTCCGCAGCAGTGATGAGATGGAAGCGGCCTATGGCTTCTTTATCGTAGTGGCGATGTTGATGACCACGGTGCTGCTTTATGGCTACCTCCGCTATGTAAGGCGTTGGCACTTCGCGCTGGTGTTCCTCGTCATGGGGATCTTCTTCAGCCTGGAGATCGCCAACTTCATCGCGAACGCCGTGAAGATCATCCACCGCCCCTACTTGTTGCTGGCGGTGTTCTTGATCCTCGCGGTGATGTTCATCTGGTTCCGCGCGCGCAAGATCACGAACCGCTTCCTGGAATTCGTGCCCTTGAGCCAGTATGCGCGGTCACTGCGCGACCTGAGCGACGACAAGGAGATCCCCAAGTACGCCACACATCTCGTCTACCTCACCAAGGCGGATAATCCGAGGAACGTGGAGAAGCAGGTGATGGACAGCATCCTGGCGCGCAAGGTGAAACGCGCCGACATCTACTGGTTCGTGCACGTGAACTATACCGACGAGCCGTACACCATGGAGTACCGCGTGAAGGAGCTCATCGACGACAAGGTGATCCGCGTGGATTTCGATCTCGGGTTCCGGGTGCAGGCACGGATCAACATGCTCTTCCGGCGTGTGATGGAGGAGATGGAGAGCGAGCACGAACTGGAGTTCCGCAACAAGTACGAGAGCATCAAGAAGGGGGACTTCCACACCGATATCTGCTATGTGCTCACCGAGCGTATCCTGTCGGTGGAGAACGAGTTCGACTTCCGCAAGGACGCGATCCTCGATGCGTACTATGCACTGAAGCACCTGGCCCTTGGCGACCGCGAAGCGTTCGGTCTCGATCCCAACGTGACCGTGATCGAGCAGGTGCCGTTAGTGATCAGCGCCGCTCCGCCCGTGCCCTTGGAGCGGGTGGGGAGGCCGAAATGACGCGCTCCGTTCGGCGACCCCGCGGTCTTTTCACCGGGTCGGCCCTGTGAGAACTCACGGCTGCTTTTTTTGCGAACGACCGAAGAGGAGGGCAACTTTCGGAAATTCCAGTTCATGACCGCCAACCCCCTCCGCCAGGAGCGCCTCGATGCGTATCGCCGCACGGTGAGCGATGTGGTGCGCGCACTGCGCCTGTTCACACCGGGTTATGTGCTCGTCATCGCACTCCATGTCCTTTTTATATCGCTGGAACAAGGGCGCGATATCGTTCGGCAAACGATGGAGACCCCGGTGCGCTTGGGCTTACTTGCCGTGGCTACGCTGTTCCTGGCCATGGTGGTCTGGTACACGGCGCGCCTTACCGCGTTCGCTCACTTCGAGGCGGTGCGCGACCACCGCTTCATACGCCGGACGGTTCCGCGGCTCCTGGGGTTCAGTTGTTTCAGTGCGGTATTGGTGGCTTTCCTGCGAACGGGCAGCGACTTGGAGGTGGGCGCATCGAATAGTGAGGTGCTCGGCTTGATCCTCGCGGAGATCGGGTTCTTCTTCCTGCTTCACGCGCTGAGCGAACGGTTGGAGAAAAAGGTGGGCGGCAACACGCGCCGGATGCTGCGCATCTTGATCGCCCTGCACGTGGTGCTGTGGCTGATGGTGATCGGCATGTGTCTGGAGGGCGCTACCGGAACGACCAGCCGGCGGTGGCCCGTGGTGATGATCATCGTGATGCAGACCGCCTTCACACTGCTGATGAACGTGCGCGGTAAATGGGTGCGCGCGCTGAACCCGAAGGATGCCGCGAACACTGATCCGGGCCGGAAGGCGAGCCTGTTCGACCGGTTCTTCCCCCGCCAGTTGGAATTACCGCTCCGCGATCAGGAAGAGGTGTTGCCCTATGCCACCGAGCGCAAGTACTACGTGGTCTTCAATGTCATTTCCGCCGTGGTGCTGGCGCTCATGATCTTCGTTTGGGCATGGCCAGGAGCAGCCCGGGTGATCGGGCCCTTCGCCGTGGTGTGGTTCAGCGCTGGTCTACTGATGGGCGCATTCAATTTCAAAGCGCGGCTATCGCAGGTCCTAGGCGTGCCGCTCGGGCTTCTGTTCATTGGCTGGGTACTGGTGATCGGGTTGTGCTGGGACCATCACAAAGTGCACACACGGCCCACTGCGGCAGGGGTCGCGGAGCGCAGCACTTTCCGCCAGCACCTCATCGCTTGGCTGGATGCCAACGTACCGGCCGACACCGACCAACGCGCGCCAGTGCCGATGATCTTCGTCCTGGCCGATGGCGGCGCCAGTAGGAGCGGGTATTGGGCGGCGCGTGTGCTGGAGCGGCTTGACCGGGAGGACCGGACCTTCCGTGACCGCTTGTTCTGCCTCAGCGGGGCGTCCGGTGGGGCGGTGGGGATCGCCTCCTACTACCAGTGGGCGGCGCACCATCCGCCCGGCACAGGGCTCAAAGCGGGCGGCTTCCCGGATGCGCAACCGCTCGGCCAGGACATGCTGAGCGCCACCCTGGCCAATATGTTGGGGCCGGATCTGCTGAACTTGTTCCTGCCTGTTTTCCGCGATCGCGCGCGGGCCCTCGAAAGGGCTCTGGAGCTTGCGGACACCAGCTTTGCGGTGCCCGTGCGGCAACTCTTCGCCCCGGAGCGCGCGGCCCGGCGACCCGTGCTCTGCCTCAATACCACCCGGTTGGATGATGGACAGCCCGGGGTGGTCGCGTCGGTGCGTACGGCCGAGTTCACCTCCCGCATCGACGTGCTCGACCTGATGGCCGATCCGGAGGATATGCCGCTGAGTACCGCGATGGTGCTCAGCTCGCGATTTCCTTATGTATCGCCAGCCGGGTATCTGCGTATTGACGAAAAGAAACACTACTTCGTGGACGGTGGCTACTTCGACAACAGCGGGGCCGGCATCGTTCAAGAGATGCTTCTTTATCTGAAGGCGTTGGCGATGGAACCGGGCTGGAAGGAGCGTATCGCCCAGGTGCGTCCCGTGGTGCTCCACCTATCGAACACCGCACCGGCTCGCAAGGAGGACCATACAGGCGTACACCCCCTGGCCAATGATGCGGCCGCGCCGCTGCTCACCGTGCTCGGCACCTACGGTGCACAAACCAACATCAACGATCAGCGCCTCCAGCGGTACCTGTGCGAAGCGTTCGACGAGCTCGCCGTGTATATGGATATCAACCTCTACCAGGAGGCGAGCCAGGAGGAGTACAGCATGAGCTGGAGCGTGAGCCGACTTATGGCGGACCGCATGGATAAGAAGGCGGTACACCATCCTGTGGCCGACACATTCCTGCGTTCCTTAAGCGCTGCGGAGCCTTGGTCATGGCGGCTGAAGCCAGGGGAGCGCCCTTCGCCGGGTTGCGCGCTGCGGTGATCACCAGAAGGGGCGAACAACAACACGATGTTGATGACCGGCGATGCAGGGATGAAAAGGGTAGGGGTCGACAAACCACCTTCGCATCCCGTCGCAAGCCCTTCCGCGATGGTCCCATGACCGATCGTTCCATTATCCTCTTGCTCGAGCGGCTGCGCACCATCGCCGCCCGTAAATCACGGTTCGCTTACGATGTACGTGGCCACTCTTATGTGAACAGCGGCATGGTGGCCCCTTATGCGCCCGCATCCGCGAACAGCGACCCCACCGATCTGGAAGGCGTGCTAAACCATGCACTGGAGCACGATGCCGTGGTGAGCGGCTACCGCGACCCGGCCGATGGCAAGATGCGCTACACCAGTTGCCGGCTCTTCACCGATGTCCACAACGCCGTGGTGTTCGCGCGGGCCCAACGGCAGACCTCGGTGTACAACTGGAACCGGTTGGAGGAGATCGCCGTGGTAGCGGTTACCTCCGGCGATGCGCAGTGAAGAACGGTCGAAGCAAGTAACCCCGTCGTTCGCTCAGGGCTACCTTGGTTCTGAGCCATGTTTGCCGAACCCATGCGAGCGGGGGGTCAATTAGGGATCTCGGTGAGCAAAGCGGATAGTTCCGCAGCGCGAACGTTCGCCTTTTCGGACTTGTCGTAAATGGGGAGGAGCCAAACCACTTTCCCGGAGAGATAGGCAAAGGTGATCACGCGGGCACGCCGGACGTTCCGCGGTCGTTCGATGCAATGGCCAGTCGGATCTTGTAGCAACCGTTGCCCAGCGGGGTGTGCCCATAGTGGGTTGCCTCTCAAGAACCTCTATAAGTGCGATCAGTTCGTTTCGGAGGGACGCGTACTTCTTGAGGAACGGCTTGGAATGCCGTTCCAAGGTGTCGATCGTGCGAACCTCACCACCATCGCGTTGTGCAAAGCCTAGACGCCTTCAAGTATTTTTGAGATGCGCTCTAGTACTCTCCCAAAACTGGACAGTTAGCTAAGGCGGCTAACCTTGTCCGAATGAGCAGAAGAAGCGGAAGGAAGTTCACGGCGGCGTTCAAGGCCCAAGTGGCTTTGTAGGCGGTGAAGGAGAACCGGACAATGGCCGAGCTGGCCATGCGGTTCGACTTGTCCCCGGTGCAGGTAGGGATCTGGAAGAAGCAGTTGGCGGAGAATGCCGCTGGGGTCTTTGAAGGGCACTCGACCACGACGTCCAGCAAGCCCAATGGACAGGATCCCGATACGCTGTATGCGGAGATCGGTCGCTTGAAGATCGAGAACGACCTGCTAAAGAAAATGTCTCGATGAGCGTGTCCATTAAGCGGGCCGCCATCGCTGCGGCGCAGGAAGGCAGCGTGCTCGCCCGATGTCGAGCGCGCTCAACCTGGAGCTGAAGCGGCTGACGGACCAGGAGTTCACCGAGCATTACTTTCACGGGGTGATCGGCATGCGCGACATCGTGCGGTCGCAGAAGGGCTGCTGGGTGAACGAGAAGCGGGTTCGTCGCCTGTGCGGATCATGGGTGTTGTAGCCGTGGCCCCCAGGCCCAACCTGAGCAAACCGGGCAAGGGCCACAAGATCCATCCGTACTTGCTCAGTGGAGTGACCATGGGATCGCCGCCGGGCTGCACGTATTGCGGCTCTTGCGCCGCGGCACACGATGGGGATCCGTGCGGGTAATGGCCGAGTGAGGGCGGGTCCGATCCCCACGCAACCATTCCTGCCGCCGCCGTCTACCTTTCCGAACACGCCCGCATGACACGTCCTCTACCCGCCCTCCTCTTCGGCCTCTTCAGCACGGCCGCGCAAGCCCAGTTCGGTCCCATCTCCTTCGCCTTCGAGAGCGACGTAGCCTATCCCGGACGCGTGCTGGCCGGTGACATGGACGGGGATGGGGACCTCGATCCCTTGGTCTACAGTTCAGCGAGCAACGTGAACAACTACCGACTTTTCTGGTTCGAGAACCTGGGCGGCGGTGCCTTCGGTCCGCGGCAGCCGGTGTTCACCGGCAACATCATCAACGCCGTGAACGTGCTGGTGCGCGACATGGATGTGGACGGCGATGGCGACCTGATCGTGGATGGCAACTGGTACAGCAACGACGGCACCGGGCTCGTCACGCTCGTGGGGCCTTACTCGCCCGTGGGGAACGCCGCGCACGTTCTGGAGGATCTTGACGGTGATGGGGATACGGACGATATCGTGCGGCAGGCCAACAGCATCAACCTGCTGGTGAACAACGGCGGCGGATCCTTCACCGTGGGGGCGGCCATCGGGCCCAGCGGTATTACCACCAGCTTGGCCGTTTCGCGCGCGGACCTCGATGGCGATGCCGTTCCCGACCTGATGATCGGTGGCACCAATGCGCAGATGGGTTGGTACAAGAACCTCGGCGCCGGCAACTATGGAACGCAGCAAGCGGTGAACCCGCTGGCGCAACCCTCAAGCCCCCTCTGCGGTGATGTGGACGCGGACGGTGATGCTGACCTGATCGCTTTCGGCCTGCCCGATGGCACGGTCTGGTTCGCAAACGATGGCAATGGCAACTTCGCCCTGGGCGATACCATTCCTGCTGGCATGCCCGAAGCGCTCGCGGATTTCGACGGCGATGGTGACGTGGAGTTCAGTGTGACCACCGGCACGACATGCAATGTGGTGCTGATGCAGAGCCAGAACGGTACGGGGTGGACGAACGTGGGCGTGGAGACAGTGAGCGGCTACAACCTGGTGGGCAGCAGCTATGGTGCAGGCGACCTGAACGGCGATGGGCGCACGGACCTGCTGACGTGCAGTGGCATGGACATCGCCGGTTGGTATCCGAACCTGGGCAATGGCAACATGGGTCCTCGGGCTCGGTTCTGTTCCACTATGGCCGGGGCCTACGACCTGAGCGCAGGCGATATCGACCTGGACGGCGATAAGGACCTGGTTACCGCCAGCTACTACGGCGACTGGGTATGCTGGTACCCGAACAACGGCGATGGCACCTTCGAAGCCCAACGCGTGGTGGTAGAGAACCGCAATACGATCAGCGCTTCGCGCCTGGCGGATCTGGATGCGGACGGGCTCCTGGACATCGTGACGAACAGGAGCGACTGCGCGATCATCTGGAACAACAACAACGGATCCTCCTGGTCGCCGGATACGCTCCCCGGCCTGGGCGCTTCGCGATGCGAAGTGGATCTGGACGGGGATCTGGACCTCGATCTCGTCGGCACCGGCCAGTGGTATGAGAATGATGGCACCGGAATATTCACCCAGCATGCAGAACCTCTGATGGTGAGCGGCACTGTGCAACAGGGCGATATGAACGGCGATGGCATCGTAGACCTGGTGATTTTGACCAATTCGGAGTTCTCCACCTTGATCAACGATGGGGCTGGAGGCTTCTCAGCGATCAATACCACCGCGCTCTCCTATGCGAAGTTCGCCTTGGGCGACCTGGACAGCGACAATGATCTCGATGCCGCTGTCATTGTCGCCGGAATCCAGATACACGGATATTACAATGACGGCGCCGGCGCCCTGGTCAATGGAACGCTCTTGTTCACCGGAGCTACGGCCCCCATGCCACGCAATATCCTGATGCGGGACGTGAACGGCGATGGCGTGGCGGATCTGATGTGGGCCATGAGCAACGGATACACGCACCAGACCTATTACAATTTGGGCGTCGGCGACGGCACCATCGGCGGTGGCACCTTGATCGACCCCACTGCGGAGAGCGCCGCCGCGATGGTGTACGAGGACATCAGCAACGATGCCGTGCCCGACCTGATCACCGCGCGCTTCCGCACGATCAGCTGGCAGGAGAACTACTTCTTCAACGCTTTCCGTTTGCGCGGATCGGTGTTCCTGGACTTCGACCTGAACGCAACCCTCGATGCCACCGACCAGAAGATCCCTTACCGTCTAGTGCAGACCGATGCGAACGATATTCTGGTATGGACCAACAGCGACGGCGATTACGATCTGCCCGCCGATACAGGCACCTGGGATGTATGGCACACCCCGCCCTCCATCTACCAAGTGACCAACGATCCGGACACGCTCACCGCTTCGCTCACTACACTGGCTCCCATCGCCGAAGGCTTGGACATCGGCCTTGCACCAGCGCAGGATGATACACTTCCCTTCATCACCCAGACCTTTTCTGGATGGTTCCGTTGCAATGATCCGCTCACGATCTGGCTCACACTGCGCAACAACGGCACCTTCATTCCCGAAGGCATATTGATCGACTACTACGTGCATCCGGATATCACGATCGACTTCGTCCAGCCTGCACCGGACTCCATTGTGGGCGATCACATCTACTGGCATGTGGACAGCCTGGGTTGGTTCCAGGAGTTCGTCGCCACGATCCATGCGGTCATTGGGCCCGTGGGTTCCACCGCCGGCTTCGGCTACACAGTGACCGCCGCCAACCTGCCCTTGCTGTTCTTCTCGCCGCCGGACAACTTCACGGTGACTTGCGCCTTCGATCCGAACGACAAGCTGGTAACTCCTCAGGGGTATGGAGTGGCTGGTGCGGTGCCCGTAGATCAAGAGTGGTTGGAATACACGGTGCGTTTCCAGAACACGGGAACGGATACGGCCTTCACCGTGCAGCTGCTCGATACCCTCGACACCGATCTCGATCCTCTCACAATGGAGGTGCTCGCCGCCTCGCATGATCTCACGCAGATCCAGGTGGACACGAACAATGTCGCGCTCTTCCGCTTCGAGCGGATCCTGCTGCCGGACAGCAATACGAACCAGTTCGGAAGCAACGGCTTCGTGAAGTACCGCATCCAGCCCAATGCCGGATCGCCGCACCTCACCGGGATCACGAACAGCGCTGCGATCTATTTCGATCTCAATGAGCCGGTGATCACCAATACGGTGCTGAACACCTTGATCGATTGCGCACTGCACGAAGCGGTCGCCACACCGATCGATGTCGACATCGTGCAAGCCAGTGCGGGTGATGCCTACCAGTGGTATTTGAACGGATCACCGTTGCTCGGAGAGACCGCGCAAGAACTTACGATGGGGGTGAGCGGCGACTACACCGTGGAAGTGATCAGCATCTACGGTTGCGTGGACGTGAGCGATCCGTATACCTATATCTCCACCGCGATCGCGGAAGTGGATGATCTCACCATGCACGTCGTGCCGAACCCGATGAGCGATCTGGCCACGGTGTATTTCAGCGAAGCGCTCACCGCACAGCATCGGATCGAGTTGGTGGATGTGAACGGGCGCGTGGTGCGTGAGCTGAGACCCACCGGCCGCACCGTGTTGCTGCAACGCGACGGGCTGGGCGCGGGCATGTATCTGCTGCGCGTCTCGAACACGGGTGCCGTGATCACCTCACAACGCTTGGTTCTGCGATAGCCACCATACGTGCCTCACCATGAAGACTTATCGGACCAACGTACGGGGATCCCTTCGCAACGTCGCCTTTGTGCTTTCGTGCTGTGTATTGTCGCCTAAGGCGGATGCTCAGCCGAGTTACGTGCGCACGTGCACAGTGCCACCTAATACGGTCATGTCCGGTTGCGATGCCACCGAAGACGATGGCTTGATCCTGAGCGGCACGGTCGATGATTCGTTGGGCCTTTTGCTCCGACTGGATGTGGAGGGCAATACGCTATGGACCCGCACTTACAGCGCCATCGGTACCAATGATGTGGGCACGTTCGGATCTTCCTGGATCATTGAATTCCTGGATGTCGCCGCGATAGGTGACAGCGGTTACGTCGTGGTCGGCTCCGGTGATGCCCAAGGGTCACAAGGTCGTCAGAACATTATCATGCGTCTCGACAGCTCCGGAGATCACCTATGGGGCGGTTCCAGAGGTACGATCTACTATGATGTGTTCGCATATGTCGATCCCATCGACGCGGTCACGGTGCTTGTT
>Ga0138256_10003509_pt1 | contig 16670 bp, 9 predicted proteins | sample KNB2016incub_MG_FD_105486 | JGI IMG/M metagenome (GOLD analysis project Ga0138256, IMG submission 105486) | Active sludge microbial communities from wastewater in Klosterneuburg, Austria - KNB2014incub_MG | ecosystem: Engineered > WWTP > Activated sludge > Unclassified | place: Austria... | reverse complement strand
GGAAGCGGAAACGCGGGTTCCACCGCACGGGGGCGAAGCCTGCGAGCCGCGACGGTTTGGCGCGTCCGACGCCCTCGGCGGCAAGACCCGGGCACGCCTACGGGCGGGCGAAGTGCCCCAAGGTGTGCCACGACCCACCCCCGGCCGCGGGAACTGACTGGCAAACCGCGCTCGTTTCACTTACGCTCCCACGCCCGCTACCGGCTGCCCGGCCGCGACCTCGTCCTGACCCTGGCGACCCTTGCCACCGCATCGCCGCCCTTCCTCGGGGCCTACGCGTGGATCATGCTGCTTGGCTACAACGGTCTTCTCAGTCCGGCGCTCCGGGACATCGGCCTGGCCTGGCACAGCATCGTCGGCTTTCACGGCATCGTGTGGGTGGGAGTGTGGGGCGCCGTGGGTCTCGTGTTCCTCTTCGCGCATGACGCGTTTGCGAGTCTCGATCAGGACCTCGAGGAGGCGGCGGAGAGTGTCGGCGCCCGCAGGGGGCGCGCTCACCTCGACATCGCGCTGCCCCTCGCCCTGCCCGGGCTCCTGACCGCGGCCTACCTCGTGCTGACCGGCGTCCTCGCCGACTTCGGCACGCCGCGGATCATCGGGGGACCGGTGAGCGTCCTGCCCGTGTTGCTGTACCACGAGTTCCTCAGCGAGGGCTCGGTCAATCCGGGCATGGCGTCGGCGGGAAGCCTGATCAGCGTGGGCCTCGCCACCGCGGTGTTGCTGCTCCAGCGGCTGGTCCTCGCCGGCCGGAGCTACGTGATGTCGGGAACCCGGCGGGTGGCGCAGCGGTCGCTGCCGCGATGGGCGACGCTTATGGTCACACTCGCCACCCTGGTCTTCTTCCTGCTCGTCTTCGTCCCGCATCTCGTGATCGCATTCTCGTCGTTCCTGAGCTGGCGCGCCGACATCCCCGGCCTCCCCTTCACCCTCGACAACTACCGGACGCTGGCGCTCCGCTCCTCCGCGCCGGTGTTCGTGAGTTATGCCCTGTCCGCGGTCTCGACGCTCGTGGCCGTGGTCGCGGGGACGCTGCTCGCGTACGTGGCGGTGCGCCGCTCGTATCGCGTCCTGTCGCCGTCCCTGCAGGCGCTGACCATGATTCCGTATCTCATCCCGGGCACCGTCCTCGCCATTGGCCTCATCGTGGTCTTCAACCGCGAGCCCATGCGACTGACCGGAACCTGGATGATCCTGGCCCTTGCGTACTTCATAAGGAAAGTGCCCTACGCGACGAAGTCCGCGGAGGCGTCGCTCTATCAGGTGCACGAGAACCTCGAGGAGGCGGCACTATCGGTAGGCGCCACTCCCGCGCAGGCGCTTCGCGACAGTCACCGCCCGCCTGATCCTGCCCGGTCTGGTCTCCGGCGCGACGCTCACCTTTCTGATGACGCTCACCGAACTGTCGTCGACCCTCATGCCGCTCACGGCTGCGGGGCCCTCGGGCGAGGTTCAACGAGAGAAACTACCCCCAGAAATACCCCCTCGGGAGGCCGCGAGCCTAGCCGCAGTATTGCGGGACCGAGTAGGGGAGGGGGCAAGCACGACGGGAGCGGCCAGACCGCCCAGATGCTAGAAAAGGGGCGAGCCGGGTTTCCTGACTTGTGCGCATTATGTCGGAGACCGGCTCTGATCGCGGGCGCCGTGTGGCGCTAGTGAGCGTCGAGCCGGGGCCGCGCCCGATTCGTCGAACAGGACGCGTTGCTATCTCCTTTCGTTCGACCGTCAGTTCCTTTTTCGCTCCTTCTGCCCAGGCTACCGCTCCAAAAGCGAACAATGGAGCAACGCGAGCGGGTGAGCGAAGCGCGGCGTGTCTGATTGCGTGTGCGAGGTCAAACGGGACGAGACCTTCCGCCGAGGGCAATTTCCAGCGTCTCCGTACCGTCGGGGGCTCCCATGACCGCGTCAGTCCAATGGCCGGTGCTATGTGAGGTCCAGAGAATGGTTTTGTCCTGTAGGCCGGCCATCTGGAGCAACCTAGCCTTCGAAAGAGGATCAAGATTCGCCATTGGCTCGTCCAGTAGCAGGACCTGTGCATCCGCAGCAGCCGCAGCGACGAATGCGATTCTCTGTCTCTGGCCAGCCGAAATCGCGTCGGCTCCGCGGGTAAGCAGCGTGTTGTATCCCATCGGCAAGGTATCTACCCACTCAGTGAGACCAGCCTCTTCGGCTACTTGCAATAAGCGCGCGGTGGGAGCATCGCCCGAAAACAGGCGGAGGTTATCCATGATCGTACCGTCAAAGAACGAGATCGTTTGAGGCAGCAGCAAGACTCCGGCGCACGGCGTAAGCACACCTCCGATTCGGACTGAGCCCTCGGTGGGGGTCGTCAGGCCGGCCAAGATTCGCAGCAAAGTTGACTTTCCAGACCCGGACGCACCACTCAAGTGCATCTTTGCCCTCGGAGCCAAATCGAAGGAAAGGTCTTGAAACAGAAAGTGGTCAGCTGCCGCGTAGCGAAAGGACAACCCCCTGACTTGTACGCTGGCGTCGTGTATGCGCGATCCTTCCTTGCGTCGCTTCGGCTCCAGGAGGAGGCGGTTCATGGAGAGGGCATCGGCGCGCATTGTGAGAAGGTTTGAGATTGAGAGAGCCAGAGTTCCGATGCTCGTCGCGAAGCCAAGGCCCAGTTGTGAATTGCTCAAGACGGTCCCAGCAGAAACATCGCCCGCAGACCCCGCTACCCCCAGAAACAGCAGACCGATTGAACTGCTTCCGAGTGCGAGGTCTCTCAACCCCGCACGCAGAGTCTCAAGCCGATGCCGTTGATGCGTTGCGCTTTGTTCGCGGGCGAAGTATCGCTTCCAGCGCAAGAGCGCGCCAGTCTCCAGACCCTGACCCTTGATCGTGGAGATTCCAGAGATGCTCTCGAGCAGTGCGCTTCTCTGGCCGGAGTTCATGGCACGTTGTTGAACACCAAATTCTGCCTCCCAATGTGCGACCGCGACGGCAAGGCCCCCAGCGGCAAGGTTGCCCAGTAGGAGTGGGAGAGCCCACTGGGGCGCCTGCATCGCGAGCAGACAGAGGAAGGCAGAGGCCGACACCAGAGAGGTGAGGAAGGCTATGAAGCCGCCAAGGGCTTGCTCCTTGATCGCCCAACTCGCGAAGACACTCTCCAGGATTTCGGCCTTTGACCACTTCCAGGCGGAGCTTAGTTCTAGGCGAAACACATGATCCACCATCGTTCCGATCACGGCGATATCAAGATGAGCTCCCAGCCAACTTCGAAGCTCCGCGCCCATCCACAGCAAGACCCCTTCCCAAAGGGCAAGCAAGAACAACCCGAGGGGAATCCAGGCGACTGTTGGAACATCGGCGCCAATGCCGTCGACGAACGCCCGCGTAAGGCTCGGGATCACGGCTGCCGGAAGAGGTGACAGGCAGGCCACGATGAGCCAGAGCAATGCGTTCCGGCCTGCTGAAACCGAGCCTTTCCACAGGAGCCGGCGGGTTCTACCCTGGTGATCGACCGGCGCGCAGGCTTCCACTGCGTAACCTGTTAGGAGTGGCTCAAGCTGCGCCCTCCTGCGACTCGTCGTCCGTCCGTCGGCCTCAAGGACACGGATGCGCCTCAATCCCACGCTAACCAACACAGCCCACTTGCCGCCCTGGAGTTCAAGAAGGGCAGGGACTCGAAGGGAGCTCAGGTCCTCGACTGCGAACCACACGGCCCTCGCTAGGTGGCCCGCTTCGCAAAGAGCGTGCGCAACAGCGTCCGTTGTCGGCGCGCTGGAAAGGGGTGCAGCTGCACCTGGGGCGATTGCCTCGATCGCCTCCGCCGCCGTGAGAAAGAAGTTCAAGTCTGTATTCCCATGCGCGCCGAGAAGAGCGAGCGGAGCGGACCGGGGGCGGCAAGCGCGTCACCGGCGCGGCCTTGTTGCACGACTCGACCGAAGTCGAGAACAACTATTTGGTCGCAGTGCTCGATCGTTTCAAGGGAGTGCGCAACTACGATGATCGTGCGATTGCTCCGGCGGAGGGCGTGCCGAATGGCAGTTTCGGTTTCGCGGTCGAGGGACGACATGGCCTCGTCCAGGAGGAGAATTATGGGATTTGCCACCAGAGCTCGAGCCAGGCTGAGCCGTTGGCGTTCCCCTCCAGACAAATTGTTTGCATTGTCTCGAATGTGGCTGTCCAAGCCCCTTGGCATCTCCTCAACCCGGGCACGTAGTTGCGCGGCCTCGAGTGCGTCCCACAACGCCTTGTCGGCAAACGTGCCCCGGCCAAACGACAAGTTCGCCCTAACGGTGTCGTTCAGAAGCAAGGGCTCCTGGAAGACGACCCCGACCTGACGTCGCATTCTCCGGAGATCTGCGGCTCGCAAGTCTTTGTCGTCCCACGCCACTGATCCTTCGCTCGGAGGCAACAGGCCCACCATGAGCTTCGCAAGCGTGGATTTGCCGGAGCCAGACGCGCCGACGATACCCAACCACTCCCCTGCTCGGACGCTGACATTGATGTCCTTCAAGGAAAAGCCAGAACCAGCACCGAACGAAAACGAAACATCACGCAGTCGAATGTTCCCCGATCCGTGCCAGCGCAGGGCTCCGACTGCTTCTGGCGTCGTGTCGACGATCTCAGAGAGGCGCTTCACGTGCCCCGTCACAGTCGGCAGCTGCCAAAACATGCTCACCAGAGCCCCAACAGGAGCCGCTATCTGCTGCTGGACCGCGACTAGCGCGATCAATGCTCCGACCGTCAGAGGCCCTTCGCGCACCCCAATCCAACCGACAACCAAGATTGTCACGGCAGTCAGCGTGTCAGCTAGGAGGAGACAAATCTCTCCTCGCATGACAACCCGGTTTGAAGAGTACTCCGCGTTGAGACGCCTGGTCGCCTCATTTGTCCAGCGGCGAACAATTCGGGAGGTTCCACCGGAGGCGCACAGACTTTCAAAGCCGGTCAATCCTTCCACCAGCCCACCGATCTCCCGGCCGGAGGCCATCACAGCCGAGATCACCTGCTCCTGTAGTCGTTGCTGCGTGGACCAAGAAATAGCCACCCTCAGAAGGACCGACGAGAGGACCACAACACCGAGGCTCCTGCTGTATAGAAAGACGGTTCCCGCGTAGAAGAGAAGGAGGCCGGCATCAATCCCCGCCCCTAACGTCGTCGCGTTGAGTCCTGCGCGAACTAGGGTCCCGAGTTGAAGGCGTTCGGCCAGGTCTGCGGATCGACGGCGGAGGAAGAATGGCAGCGGCAGGCTCAGAAGATGGCTCACGGAACGGCGCATGAGACGCTCTAGCAGGCGCGATTGGAGACGATGAATCGAGTGGGTTCTAAAGGCCCGCAGCAAGGGACGCAGGGTCACGACGCCAAGAAGCAGGAAGACCCACTCCACAGGCGCGGCACGAAGCAAAGGCGATGAGTCGATCAAGCGCTGAGTCCCGACGACGATCAGTAACAGGGCCGCCTGCAGCAGCAGAGACGCGGCCATCGCCAGTAGCAGGTCAAACCGATGCGTTCGGATCAGCGGAGCAATCTTGCGGCCAAGTTCGAACTGAGAGCGGCGGGGTTGCAGAGTCCCTCGCTCAACCAGGATAGCGACGCCTGTAAACTCCGCGTCGATTTCAGCGGCGCCCACCTGGCGTCGGCCGAAGGCCGGGTCAACAATAGTTGCGCCAACCCTCGTATGTGCCTCTAGAACGACGAAATGGTTGAACGACCAGTGAAGAATGGCGGGAAGAGGGAGGAGATCGAGATGCTCTGTGTCGAGTGTCACGCCTTCCGCTATCAGTCCGAACGATCTGGCGGCGACGAGGATCTCTGCAGCGTTTGATCCGTCTCTCGTCACGGAGCACGCTGCCTTCACATCGGCTAGCGGGACCTCGCACCCGTAGTATGCCAAGACCATCGCGAGCGACGCAGCCCCGCAATCACCCGCCTCAGACTGATCAACCAACGGAACGCGTTTGCCCAAAGGTGGTGTCACTCCTGACTGAGGAGACTCAGGGCCGACTTCATTCGAGTGACGCGAATGGTCAAGTAGGCGCTTTCGTCGAGCCTCCCGGTCACTGGCGTGGGCAGCGCGAACTCTCGACGGCAGGCCGAGGTATCCAACGGTGTCAACCCACTTAGCCCGACCGCCCGGCCGTGAAGCAGGAGGGAGACAGTGTCATTTCGTCGAATAGGACAGCTGCCTTCTCTCGCCTCGACAACAATGCGCCCATCGGCGATTCGTCCGACTACTGTGTGGACGATGGGAACAGGCCTATTCACCGCTAGTGCGAGGAACAGCAAAGAGAGGCCGAGGATCACTAAGACCCGACGAGCTGGCGGGGAAGGCCTGACCACTTCGCCGCGCATTGAGGCATCGAACCTGGATCGAACGGCTGCTCGTCGATACAGGGATTGGTTCTTTTCGGTCATGGCGTCGAGGGAATGCTAATCAGGATCGCGTCGTGTGGGGTGGCCTCCGAGCCCTAAATTTCGCAGCAACGGCTTCAGTTGAGTTTCGCGGAGCCGAATTAGGTGGGAGTGGACACTGGATTGTGCGTGAGAACTGTCCTTGAGGCGATCGAGGACTGCGTTGAATGTATAGTCAGCGACAACATGTCGATCCCCCTGCAGATCCGCCTGTTGCTACGCCGCCCATTCTTGCCCTACCTCGTCGTGGTCGTTCTGGCCGCCGGGTTCGGGCCAACGCTTGCGGTATTTAACCTAGTCGATGCGCTCCTGTTTCGCTCACTTGGGGTAGACGACGAGGCTTCGCTGTTGAGGATCCAGACACGCAATACCCGGACGGGCGATGAGCGACTGGGAATGTCATTGCCTATCTATCGGGACTACGCAGCAGGGGTCCCGGCCCTTAGCGGAATGGCGCTCTTTCGAGAGGGGATCGCCGCCCACGTCCGCTGGGCCGGTTCCTCGCCTAGCCGCCGGAGCGTGAGCAGTGTGACCGTCAACTTCTTCGAGCTTCTTGGTGTGCGGCCGAGTGCAGGCCGTCTCTTCCTCGAGCACGAACAAGGCATGGAACGGCCCGTGCTGGTCTCGGAGAGATTCCTCACGAGCGTCTCTAGTAGCGACGAAGATGCGCTAGGAAGGACGGTATGGCTCAATGGGGCGCCACTCACAATCGTCGGCGTAATACCTGCCCGGTTCCTCGGCCTGGAACTCAGAAACCCCCCAGAGATGTGGATCAGAACAGAGGACATTGGCGTCGCCGAACCTTTGTTGGCCGGCCAACTGGAGCAGCGAAGCTTGGTTGCCTTTCAGACGGTAGCCAGGCTACGCAAAGGGGTCGAAACGACAGTGGTTCAACCTCAACTCGATACTCTGGCTCTACGACTCGGCGCAACTGAATCGACTGCCGTATCGGAGGACGACGAGACGCCGCGTGAGCCTTGGCTCGTTGTGCGAACCATCGCAGACGCATCGAGAGGGAAGACGACGAGCACTGCGCAAGTAATCGCGGCCGCGACGGGAGCCACATTGCTTGTGGCTGTCATCAACGCATGCGCTCTTGTGGCCGGTTGGTCTATGGCGCGCCGCCGCGAGGTAGAGATTCGGGCCGCATTGGGCGCGGAACCCCGCGTTCTCCGCTGGGAACGAGTGGTTGAAGCGGCATTTCTCGCTTTCACCGCCACCATTCTGGCCGTCGTCGTGGCCGCTTCACTGCTTGCTCTGCTGGGAACGTCCTTGCCGCAGGAATTGTTGGCGGCTCGCGAGGCTGTTGGATTTTGGGGCGGTGCCCGTGGAGTGGCTCTGATGGCGGTAATACCAGTTGCGGCGCTATTGGCACTCGCAGCTGCCAATCTTGTTGGTGCGAACACCGGCGGCCGGATTCTGGGTCAAGCCACGACCTTCGCAAATACTGTGCGTCCGACCCTTGGAGCCAAGATCGGAAGTGCCTTCGCCATCGGGCAGATTGCTATTGCGACATTCTTGCTAGCCACCGCGTTCCTGATGCAGACAACTCTGAGGAAAGTCGGGACTATCGATTGGGGACTCTCAACGGCCCCCGTGGCGACTGCCTCAGTTGACCTCGCTCGTGACGGCTACAGCAAGGAAGACGCGAATCGGCTTCTCGATCTCATCCTGACCGCGCGGACGGGGGCCAGCACAGCAATTATTGAATTGGCCGGAACGACCAGCGTTCCGCCTTCGTCGGGAGGCACCACCATTACCCTGCGCGGGAAGAAGCTGCAAACAGGCTTTGTCCTCGCGAGCGAGAACTATTTCTCGATTCTCGGGATTCGCGTTGTCGCCGGCCGTGCGATTGAGCGGGGGGACGTTCAGCTAGGAGCGTCACCGGTCGTGATGGTAAACACCGCCCTGGCTAACCGTTTGTGGCCTGGTCAGCAAAACGTCGTGGGTCAGAGACTGGATGGCTACCGCGATATCAAGAACGCGGAGGTGGTTGGCGTCGTCAACAACATTCGCTCCAGCGCATCCGACGACCGCTCCGTTCCGATTCTCTATGCGCCTCTCCAGGTTCATTATGCGACGTTCCCATCGCTGCCACCGCTCGTGCTTATTGCAAAGACTCGCAGCACCTCGCCGCAGCCATTGATCCTGTCGCAGCACATTCAAGAGGTTGCGCGAGATGCGACGGTTTTCCGATCTACAACACTTAGCGCCTTGCTGGGTGCACAACAGGCACAACAACGAACGGTGGCGTCCCTGCTCTCGGTCCTCGGAGGCATCGTCGTGTTGGTTGCCGCCGGTGGAGTCTTTGCGCTACTAAGCAATACTGTTGAGTCCCGGCAATTTGAGCTTGCAATTCGTCTCAGCTTGGGAGCGCGAGTTCACAACTTCGTCTTGGAAATGTTGATGTGGCTAGGAGGGATCACTGGGCTTGGTGTCGGTATTGGACTGGGATCCGCAGTGTTGTTGGCTCGCGCCTTGAGTTCTCTTCTCTATGGCGTTAGCCCCAGCGACGGAATGACCCTGGCGAAAGCGACCGTCGTTGTGATAGCGATGGCCGCAGTTGCGGGATTTCGCCCGATTCTCAGAACCGCTCGGAGCAATCCGGCTACGCTCCTGCGCGTGATCTAGGGGGCAGAGACATGCGACGGGGAGGTCGTGCAAATGATTTTTGAAGACTCAGATCTGCCTCCGCTTTATCGGCGTTGGTTGCGCGAAAGCCTCGGAGGGATGGCGCCCAAGGAGCGCCTGGCTACCTGCAACGAATGTGTAATGTGCGCGCCAGCAGGTACGAAGGCTACTTCTCGGCACTTCCGCCCGGATGCAAAGTGCTGCACTTATTGGCCGCGCCTTGCTAATTTCTCGCTTGGCGGAGTGCTGTCGGCCGGCCCGCAGCAGGGAGCGGAGGGCATTGACCGCATTCGACGTCAGATCGCATCGAGCGGCACAGCTACGCCTCTGGGCCTAGAAAGGCCACTTTCGCAACAGGTTCTCTTCGGGAATCTGGGGGCCGACGCGTTCGGAAAGAGCAAGGATCTGCTTTGCCCCTATTTCGTGTCGGGAAAGAACCTCTGCTCCATTTATGAACATCGCAACGGGGTCTGCAGCACCTGGTTCTGCAAGTACGAACGAGGCCAACTTGGGCTGCAATTCTGGCAACAATTGAACGAGCTGCTTGGCGCGGTTGAGGTAGAGCTGGCCCACTGGTGTGTCTTAGAACTCGGGCTCGACAGCAAGGCGCTCCGACGGCTGCTGTTCACCGCCACCAACCCCGGCGGCACGCACCCGGGCCGCAACTCTGAGGGCGCTGATGAGCAGGATACACGAAAGCAGCTGTGGGGACAGTGGTTCGCGCGCGAGGAGGAGTTCTATGTCGAATGCCATCGCCGCGTTTCAGCCATGACTTGGAAAGACGTTCAAACCGTTGCGGGAGTGCGCAGTCAGCTCATTGAGCGCCTTGTGCTCGACTCATTTGCTGGCTTGCGAGAACCTCGTCCCATCCCATCGCGCCTCCGGTTGGGCTCATTCACGATGAACCCCGCCAACGATCGTGGCTTCGAGTTAAGCACCTACTCGGTCTACGACGGGAGGAGGATTTCGCGTGCCGTTTTCGAGCTGCTACCCCGGTTCGATGGACGAGAGGTTACTGAAGTCCTCGCGGAGATTGAGTCAACAGGTGTGGCGCTCGATGAAGCACTCATACAACTCTTGTGGGATCTTCAGATCTTGGTGCCTGCTGATCCGGCTAAGGAGGAAGTGGGCGGATAAGACATGGGTTGTTGCTGCTTGGTCGCGACGGCCTTTTCAGCTAGTGCTTGACAGATCTTTCACGATCGTATAAATCATGACCCATAGTGTCGGATGTGGCACGAGAAGTAATCACTGGTTGTTCTATTTTCTGGAGGCGAAGAAATGTTTGAAGACAAGAAGCCGAAGACGCTACGGTTCACCTTGCAGCGTCAGGAGATTCGGCGCCTAGGTGTGGAAGAGCTTTCCCTAGTTGCGGGAGGCGAAGGATCAGCAGCCTGTTGTCTGAATAAGTGCGATACTGATTACGCGAGCACGGGCGACGGGACATTCTGCAAGGGCTGTAAGCCGGCGACCGTCCGCGCGGGCTGCTAGGCGTCCGTACCTGTGGGGGAGGGGAGCAACGCAACGCGATGTACGGTCGTGATCTCTGTCGGATGAGTTCGCCATTCCGTCCTGGCGCGAGCATTCGCCGCGTGACTTCCGTCTTGACGAGCATCCGTAAGCCCCCCTTCCCCCAGTAAAACCGTGGAGGTCTCCGAAGGAGAAGGGCAGGTCGGCTTCGGGATCGGCGAAGCGCGAGGGTCAAGGTCGTGGGAACCCCTTCTCGATTCCACCGATCAGCAGCTCGCTCTCGAATACGCCGCCGAGGTGGCTCGAGACATAGGTCGCGAAGGCCCTCTGGACTCCAATCATGAGCGTCGGCACCCGCACTCCCTAGCTTATGGTGCTGCCGGCTTGGCGCTCTTCCTTGACGAGGCAGCGCACGTCCTAGGAAGGCCGGAATGGCGAGAGGATGCACATCGCCACCTTGAATCCTGCTGCAACGCAATGTCGACGCATCGCTTGCCTGTCGATTACATGCAGGGCCTCGCGGGCATCGGTTGGGTGCTCGAGCGCCTGCGCGGTCGCGTCTGGCAGCCTGACGAGGGAGCAGATCCCAACATCCAGATCGACGAAGTAATCCGTTCCTGGGCCTTGCGGGAGAGCACACCGACTGAATTCATGCATGGACTAGGAGGTGCATTTGTCTATGCAGAGGAGCGGTTTCGAACTGGGCGTGGCAGCGATCTGCTGACCATACTCGCCGAGGCAACCTGTCGTCAGGCGGAAAAGAACACTGAAGGCTGTGCGTTCCCGATGCACGCCTCGATCGCGAGACACGTTCGTGAGGAATTCGAACTCCTCCTTTCCTCCTCGACCGAGAGCGCCTCGCGGGAGGCGCGCGAAGCAATCGCAGTCTTCGATTCCCGGGGGGTCTACAAGTTTGGGGCCGCCCACGGGGTTGCGGGGGTCGGCGCTAGTCTTGCCCTTGCCGTGGAGGCCGGAGTTCCCAGCGTCAATGCACACGGCGTTCTTCAAGGCTTGGTAGCTTGGATCGCACGGCAGCGTTTGCCAGAGAGATCAGACTCGGTCTTTCCCGTCGTCTACGGGATCTCGCGCGTCCAATCGCAGACCGGATGGTGCAATGGCGACTTAGGGATAGCGAGCTCCCTTGTCTTGATGGGACAAGCCGCCCAGCACCGTGCGAGCTTTGAACTCGGCGCAGAGGTGGCGCGCCAGGAAGCCAACATGGCCCTGACGGCCCCGGCTGGTTACGATCACATGAATCCAAACTTGTGCCACGGTCAGGGTGGTCGCGCCCATCTTTACAACGTTCTGTATCAGGCCACGAACGATGCTCTCCTTGCTGAGTCAGCCAGGCGGTGCTACAGAAATGTCATCAATATGTGGACGCGAGGGCAGGGGTATGGCGGGTTTGTTATTTCTGAGCCGGCTCAGCAGGCCTCGAACGTAAAAGGAGTCTTGATGGGGTCCGCGGGCGTCGCTCTTTCCTTGTTGGCGGCGGCCAGTCCCTCGCCGCCGTCTTGGGACCGCATTCTGCTTGCGCCCCACTGATGGCCGCTAGGGGTCTCCCGACGACCGCGTCGCCGCGTCCGCGCCAAGCAATTTCTTGGGCGGGGTTTGCCCTGGTTCGGGTTGCCGCGCTACCCATCGAGGCATGGGCAAGCACCAACAGCGGCGGCACCCACGATGCACTAGCCCGAGCGCTAGCGAATCTTGGCTCACTCGGTAAGGCCGCCATCCACATGGCATCACCCGCCCTTGGTAGTCAGCTCCTGGCCGCTGAAGCCGGTGTCCTAGAGGGCCGCAAGCTGCGCGCCGTAACGACCACAGTTCTTGCCTACCTCGCTCGGATGTCGGGCAGGACTTCGCCATTTGGCCTCTTTGCAGGAAGCGCCTTGGCACGGGCTGGTCGTACAACCGCTTTGAGCATTTGTCCGCATCAACCTTTCGTTCGAGCTAGCTCTATTGATGTTGGGTACCTGCGGGCTCTGGCCGATCGCGTTGCCGACATTCGCTCCGCTCGCCGCAGGTGTCAATACCGCGTGAATGAGACCGGACATCTTCTTGCCTCCCGGTTCCACTATCTTCAGCCGAAGACCGACACGATGTTGATGGTGGCTCGCACCTATGTTGCTTCTCGCTGCGACGCCCCGGACTACCTTCGCAGGGTCATCAATCGGGCCATACACCCGGTGTCATTCGAGCCGCTCCTCGACGCAATCTTGGAGGGGACGGATGCGACGCGCGAGGACGCAGAAGAGTATTTGCACACGTTGATTGACGCTGGCGTGCTTCTGTCCTCCATAGAGCCGGTGCTCACGGGGACACGGGATGACGCGACGACTCTTGTCAGCCAACTCTCCGAGCTGCCGGAGACTCGAGCCATGGCCGATTCCCTTGGGCATGTCATCTCAGGGTTGCAAGGAGCAGATCACCCAACTTTCAAGAACATGGATGAATACCGAGTCCTTGCTGACACGCTACCGAGTCGCGAGGAATTCGGGACCCGGGCTCGATATCTGAATTCCAATCTCCGGGTCCAGTTGGTAGATGCTGAGGTCGGGGCCACAGTGGTCGACGTTGTCACCGATGCCTTGCAGTTCCTCCACGAAATCTCGGTACCCGCCCAGCGCCCCCTGGAAGCATTTTGTCGTCGATTTGTGGAGCGGTATGGGACGCGAGAAGTGCCCCTGCTAGAAGCCCTAGACGACGACCTCGGGCTCGGCTCGAACGAACCTGGTCGATCGGAGTTAATCGAGGGGATCTCGTTTCGGCCAGCAAGCGAGTCACGACGCACGTGGCGGAAGCGAGACGACCACCTCCTCGCTCGAGTGATGCGCGCTAGCCGTGAACGCGAAGACACCATCTACCTCGACGAAGCGGATCGGGACCAAATGCGTTCCGAGAGCGGTGGGGGGCCATTCCTATCCGCGTTTTGCGCGCTCGCAACCGTGTCGGCAGCGAACGCGTCGTCCCTCGAAGCTGGTGAGTTCTCAGTGTACGTGTATGGCTATTCGCCGTCGATAGCGCTTCTCAGCCGCTTCTGCCTCTATGACAAAGCGCTACTTGAGGCGGTGTCGCATTTCGTTGAGCGCGAACAAGAAATCGAGGGAGATGTGGTGCTTGCGGACGTGGTCCACCAACCCGGCCGATACGAACTCGGCAACGTGGTCAAGCGTCCGAGCCTTCGAGGCTTTGAGATTCCGTACCTAGGTGTCTCTGGTGCGGCCGTCGCCAATCAGATCCTACCCTCTGACCTCACCGTAACCGTGAGGGCCGAGACGGTGATCCTGCGGTCCAGACGGCTTGGCAAGAGGGTGCTCCCGCGGATCGGGACGGCGCATGCCTACAAGAACGAGGGCAACCTTCCTATTTACCAGTTTCTAGGAGATGTGGAGACGCAGGAGATCACCCATGGCGCAACGTGGACATGGCCACCGGGGTTCGAGTTCGTCGACTTTCTGCCGAGAGTCCAGCGCGGCCGCGCCATCTTCAGCCTTGCGCAGTGGCGACTCGACCGAAAGGCTGTTGCCGAATTCGTTCAGTCACCGCGGCCACTCGAGATTGCGCGCCTTTGGCAGGATCAACGGCGTATGCCTCGGCACATCTGCTTCACGCGGGCCAGCCGACTGCTACCGATCGATCTCAACAGTGAGGTCAGCCTGTCTTGCCTTCAAGATCAGATGCGCGGGCGGTCTGAGGCTGTGCTTGTTGAGATGTTTCCCGAGCCCGACGGGACGTGGCTGAGGGGGCCAACGGGAAGACACAGCCAAGAAATCGTCCTGCCCTATCTGTCCGCTAGCCACGACGCAACGTCGGTGATGCCCGTCCAACATTCACCGTCTGCCGGGGTCCGAACCCTTATTCCCGGCTCCCCGTGTCTCTACCTGAAGTGCTATCTGCGGGGGATCCAAGCGGATGAAGTCATCGGTCGGACGATCCCCCGTATCCTCGCAGCGGCTGAGCAGGTCGCGGATCTTGAGAGGTGGTTCTTTATTCGCTACGCAGATCCGGAGCCGCACATTCGGCTCAGGATCTTCAGCCCCTCGCCCGCCCTTCTTGGGGAAGTGTGTGGGATCGCGTCAAGGATGCTAATGGAGACGCCTGGGGCTGCCAAGGTCCAGATAGAAACATACGAGAGAGAAGTTGAACGGTATGGGGGCGCTGAGGGCGTGCTGCTGGCGGAACGCTGGTTCCATGTCGACAGCGCGGCCGTCGCCGAGATCCTTGCGGGGCCAGAACTCGTCCCTAGATGGCAGGCCACGCTGGCTGGCGTCGCGGCGATCCTCCGGGACTTTCGCTTGGATGCCGAGTCTCAGGTTCGCGTGGCCCGCGAAATGCGGGCGGCGTTCTGGCTGGAGTTCAGGCTTGGCGACGATGCACGAAGACACCTCGCGCAGAAATATCGAGTGCATCGATCGACGATCCAGGCGGCGCTGCGGGGCGATGGCGCGGTATCGGAATTGATCAATCGACGTTCGGCCTCCACGGTGCACATAGCCGATCAGTTGTTGGCTGCGACGTCAGGCGGCCGCATATCTCGCTCAATTGAAGAACTCATAAGGGACTTCTGTCACATGCACGTAAACAGGATGATTTGCGAGGCGGCCCGCGAACATGAGGCCGTCATTTATGACTTCCTTCACCTTGGCTTAAGCGAAGCTGGTGCTCGAGGCCGTGATCGCGCACGTGCAGGGTCACGATGAGCACCAAGCTTCGCATGAGTGTGCTGGACTTTTGCAGAGTCGTCGACGGAACAAGCGACACTGACACCATCTGGAACGCCTTGGAATTGGCACGCCGTGTGGACAAGATGGGTTTCGATCGATACTGGGTTGCCGAGCATCATGAGGCCAACGTCGCCCACATCAGCCCTATCCCTTTCATCACGTCGCTGGCGGGCTCGACGCGACGGCTCCGGGTTGGTACCGCCGGAGTGCTTCTCAGATACCATAACCCCTACCGAATCGCAGGTGATTTTCGGTTTCTTGAGACCCTTTTCCCCGGCAGGCTCGATCTGGGGCTGGCTCGCGGGTTCGTGGACCCGGCGTTCGAGAAGTGTCTGATTCCAGAGGGCGCGCAGCCAGATTATGAGAAGAGCGTCGAGCTTGTTCTCGCATTCCTGCGTGGCCAGGGAGCCATCGCTGTCCGACCCATCAACGTGGCGATGCCCGAAGTGTGGGTGTTGGGGTCGAATCGGACAAGCATGCAGTTGGCCGCCGAACAAGGAACAGCCTATTGCCTCTCTCTCTTCCTCCGACAGGATACGGATTTTCTTGCCGTCGCGCGCGAGTATCGTGCGCGTTTCAAGCCAAGCATCGATCTCCCCGCGCCACGTCTCGCGATCGCAATTGCGGGCGCTTGGGGACGCACGACTCAAGAAGCTGAGCTTTGCGTACAGGCCTTTGGGACCGCCGTTCGCCCACGGGCGATAGGCCCAATCGGCGTCTGGTTGGAGACTATTGAGCGCCTGAGAAGCGAGTTTCAAACCGATGAGGTAGTGGTCCTGGAGATGTCGGGATCGCTCGACGATCGGACACGAGGGTACGAAAAGCTTGCCGAAGGCTTCTCATTGTGAACCTGGGGGCTATTCGACATGCCCAGTGCGGGTTCTCGATGATCTCGCCGGACGGACGAGCCATCAGGCCGCGCATGCCGGCGAGCTGACGAAGCTGCTGCTTCGATCCGCGGGCGCCGGAGTCGGCCATGATGTAGATCGGGTTGAAGTTCCCGGCCTTGTCCTGGCCCTGCATGCTCTTGAACATGGCGTCGGCCACGTTCTCGGTGGCGTCCGTCCAGATCGCGATGACCTTGTTGTAGCGCTCGCCGTTGGTGATGGCGCCGTCGAGGTATTGCTTTTCCACGGCCAGCACGTCCTTGTGGCCCTGCGCGACGATCGTCTCCTTGACGTCGGGGATCACGAGGTCGGTGATGCTGATGGAGATGCCGGCCTTGGTCGCGTGCAGGAAGCCGAGGTCCTTCACCGCGTCGAGGGTGTGGACGGTCTTCTCGAGGCCGTAGCGGAGGTAGACGTACTGGACGAGCTGCTGGAGGCCGCGCTTCTTGAGCAGGCCGTTGATGAACGGGATGCCCTCGAGGTGATCGGCCAGGATGACCCGGCCCACCGTGGTGTTGATGACCTTGTTCTTGATGTGCTGGACTTCGCCCCGGACCACATCCTGATCGTCGTCCATGGTGGTGAGGTCGATCAG
>Ga0138256_10003508_pt1 | contig 16677 bp, 14 predicted proteins | sample KNB2016incub_MG_FD_105486 | JGI IMG/M metagenome (GOLD analysis project Ga0138256, IMG submission 105486) | Active sludge microbial communities from wastewater in Klosterneuburg, Austria - KNB2014incub_MG | ecosystem: Engineered > WWTP > Activated sludge > Unclassified | place: Austria... | reverse complement strand
AGTTTGATGACGGCTACTGCCTTGAATAAACTGCATCTACAAACACAACAAATAACATGCAGCTTTTTACCTGTTCACATTCTGTGTATATTTATACAGCAATAATAGTTTTTTCACAAACTGTCGTTACCTGCCATTTTAGTGCGACAGTTCACTAATTACGCAACAGACAATAAAACCAAACAAATAATCCCAAAAACAATAAATATTCAATTAAATTTGCCAATAATTTTAGTATGACAGAGATGCATCCATTTGAAAGGGCTTTATCAGTATCAACAGAAGACATAGAACTTGAATTAAGGGGTATTACCGAAATTACATGGGCTGACTTTTGGCTTAATCCAAGAAAATTGAGGGGTAGCGACTTTTTAATGCGTTGGTCGCAGGGTGTTTGGAGTGAAAAGCGTTTGATTGACGCAACTAACAAAACAAATCTATTTTATGCTATTCCATACGGACCAAGCGGAACAGCCCCAACAAACGATGTAAGAGCATTTGAATTATACTTTGAACGCTTAGAAGCAGCAGGACTGGGACATATCAAACGTCCAGACCTTTTAGTGTTCAAAATTGCAGATAAGACATTCGTTGATAAATTTATTGAAAGCATCGGTGGAGAAGAGGAACTTCCCTTTATAACAGAAGACAAACTTCAACCACTTGTTCAAAAGGCAATCATTGCAGTTGAGTGTGAAAATTCTTTATGGGTTGCAGAGAAAATGCCTGCATATAATCTTCCCATGAAGCCACAAAAAAGATTAGGCGGAAAATTAGGACTTCCAAAAGTTGCTGTTCTGCCAACCGTAATTATTAAAGAAGAAGACCGACTTCCTCTAAGCAAGTGGCAAGAACAAAATAAAATCCCAATTCATGTTTGGCATGTATTCTTTGACAGGGCTTATGGACTTTCGTTCGATGAAGCACAAAGATTAGTTACAGACGGTTTGATTTTACCAACCGAACAAGTATTTCAAGCACCTGGTGGTGCTACCACTAAAAAATCTATTTACAAATACTATTATCACTATGCTTACCCTCTTGGTGTTGCAAGCGAAAGACCGCAACTAATTCCAGCTTTTATTGAGGACAAGAATGGACATATTTTACCTTATGTAAAATTTGAAGGAGGGTCTTTAAATATAGCAGACGAAGCAATTAACGTTTTAAATAAACTCTGATGGGAAAAATAAAATCGCATCAGAAACTGCCAACAGAATGGAACGAAAGAGAAATCCTTCGTGACAAAGGACAGTTTTGGACACCAAGTTGGGTTGCCGAAGCAATGGTAGCTTATGTTGCAGACAATACTGATTTAGTTTTCGACCCTGCAACTGGTAGAGGTGCATTTTATGAAGCGTTGCTAAAACTCAACAAGCAAAACATTTCTTTTTTTGGAACTGACATAGACCCTGAAGTATTATCAGATGAAATTTATAACAAAGAAAAATGCTTTGTAGAAAAAAGAGATTTCATAAAAGACCCACCAAAAAGAAAGTTCAAAGCAATTGTTGCTAATCCACCATACATACGACATCACAGAATTGACGAAGAAACAAAGTTATTGCTTAAACAACTTTCGACATCAATAACAGGTGGCACCATTGATGGCAGAGCAGGTTATCACATATACTTTCTCATTCAAGCACTAAACCTTGTTGAGAAAGATGGTAAACTTGCTTTTATTATGCCTGCTGACACTTGCGAAGGGAAGTTTGCAAAGAATTTATGGAAATGGATTTCGGAAAAATTTTGCATTGAAGGTGTAATTACATTTGATGAAAAGGCTACGCCTTTTCCAAATGTAGATACCAACGCAATTATTTTCTTAATTAAAAATTCTAAACCACAAAAGACATTGCAATGGGTGAAAGCTAATGAGGCATATTCTTCTGACCTTTTAGACTTCATCTCGACTAACTTCAAGAAAAAGAAATACGGTACTTTAGAAATAATCAGTCGTCAACTAAAAGAAGGTATTGCAACTGGTTTTTCAAGACCAGAACAAAATCACAATGGTTTCAAATTTCATTTAAACGACTTTGCAAATGTTATGAGAGGCATTGCAACAGGCTCAAATGAATTTTTCTTTTTGACAGCACAACAAGTTAAAGAGATTGGTATTCCAAAAGAGTTTTTAAAGAGAGCAGTTGGTAGAACGAAAGATGCAACAGAAAGTGTTTTGACATTGAAAGATATTGAGGAATTAGAGAAAGAAAATCGCCCTACCTATTTACTTTCTATAAACGGACACGATAAATTCCCTAAAGCAATTTCTAATTACTTAAAAATTGGAGAAGAGTTGGGATTACCAAGTCGTTCACTTATTCAACAACGCAAACCGTGGTATAAAATGGAGAAACGACAAGTTCCACCATTACTGTTTGCATATCTTGGTAGACGTAACACTCGGTTTATTAAAAACGATGCAGGTGTATTGCCATTAACGGGATTTCTCTGTGTTTACCCCATTTATGACGACAAAGAATACATAAACAATCTTTGGCAAGCATTAAATCATCCTGACACTTTAGAAAATCTAAAACTTGTAGGCAAAAGCTATGGCTCAGGTGCGATTAAAGTTGAGCCTGGTAATTTAAACAAACTTCCAATTCCAGAACACATAGTTAGTCAGTTTAATCTTAAGCGACCATACAAAACCGCTGACGGACAACTTGAAATTTTTAGAGAACCAAAAGTAGAGTATAAAACGACATAGAAAAAAACGGCAGGTAACATTCGGTTTGGCAATATGGCGGGGCGACGAATATGTTCTCAACTTTTTGTTCGCTAATCGGCTTCAGTTCCAGCCGACGGAATACTAATCGGCAGCAGAATTAACAATGAACTTTTGTAACTTTATTCAGCAGCGGTTACGGGCGGACGATTTTCAAATACCGCCACATCGCCAAGCCGTGTCCGTTGTACGCAACCCTATTTTAAAATTCCGTTCCCCTCAAAGTAACAAGACATTCAAAGCAAAGTCCCTAACTGCCCACGCCACATTGCAGCACATTTGCAAGGCACACAAAACCCACCGCACAAAGCCAACCTTGCAAAAGAGCTGCAATCGCCAACACACGGCAAACATTCCTCGGTGCGACAGATAACCACAACCTTTCTTTAAATTTGCAAACCACCACACGGTGGACAGACAACATGAAACTCTATATCAAAAACATGGTTTGCAGCAGATGCAAAATGGTAGTAGAAGCCCAAATGAAAAGTAAGGGGCTCCACCCCTTATCTGTCAATTTGGGCGAAGTAGAAGTTAAAGGCGACTTATCAAAAGAACAATTATCACAGTTGGACACATCTTTAAAATCATTGGGCTTTGAATTAATTGACGACAAAAAAAGCCAGACCATTGAAAAAATAAAAAACGCCATTGTTACATTAGTCCATCATTCAGACAAAACATTAAAAACAAACCTTTCTGCCTTTATTAATTCCCAACTTCATCAAGACTACAACTATTTAAGCAACTTATTTTCAGACGTAGAAGGCACTACTATTGAAAAATATTTTATTGCTCAACGAATAGAAAAAGTAAAAGAATTAATAGTGTATGACGAACTCACTTTATCAGAAATTGCCGACCAATTAGGCTACAGCAGCGTTGCGTATTTATCAAACCAATTTAAAAAAGTAACAGGATTTACACCCAGCCATTTTAAATCGTTGAAAGAACACAAACGCAAAAACATAGAGGAACTGTAAATCTTATAACTCTTATACAAAATTCTACAACAGCTAACGCTAATACTCAAATTACCTTTGTGTCAAACAAAAAACAATGACACATACATACAAAATTACAGGCATAACCTGTGGTGGCTGCGAAGCTAAAGTAAAAAGCAGCTTACTAATGTTGCCCAATATTATAGAAGTGGCAATTTCAAATGATAATGAAACGGTAACCATTTCCATGATTAAACATACTTCCATAGAATCCTTGCAAGATGCCATAGGAGGAATAAATAGTCAATATCAAATCAGTATGGCGTAATGCTTAAATATGAATTATAAGAATCTAAAGAAAATAAAATTATGGCAAACAACAAACAAACAGTTTTTCTGCCTTTAGAAGATGTTGAAAGTGAACATTGTGCTTTAATAGTTGATAAAGGACTTTCGCAAGTAAAAGGAATTGAAAAACATAAAGTAGAACTAAACAACAATAGGGCAGAAATTACAGTAAACGATACAAACACAATTGTTGAAGCAATAAAAACTATTAAAGATTTAGGCTATGGTGTTACCACCGTTAAAGCTTCTTTTCCTGTGTTACACATGACTTGTGCCTCTTGTGCTAACAGTGCGGAAAGTATGGCTAAGTCTGTTGAAGGTGTGTTAAGTGCATCGGTAAACTATGCCACAGCCACACTTACTGTAGAGTATCTGCCTAATATAACAAACGCTACTTTATTACAAAAAGCTATTCAATCGGTAGGTTATGATTTGTTAATTGAAGATGAAAATAAGCAGCAGGAAACACTTGAGGCAATACATGAAAAAAAGTTTAAAGCACTAAAACAAAAAACATTTTGGTCTGTACTACTTTCAATGCCTGTTGTGACAATTGGAATGTTTTTTATGAACATACCTTATGCCAACGAAATAATGTGGCTCTTTGCTACGCCTGTTGTACTATGGTTTGGTAAAGATTTTTTTGCAAATGCTTGGAAGCAGGCAAAACACCGTTCAGCCAATATGGATACATTGGTTGCATTAAGTACGGGCATCGCATATATTTTTAGTGTGTTCAATATGCTATTCCCCGATTTTTGGCACAAAAGGGGACTTCATTCACATGTATATTTTGAAGCAGCAGCCGTTGTAATAGCATTTATTTTATTGGGCAAATTATTAGAAGAAAAAGCAAAGGGCAACACATCTACGGCTATAAAAAAACTAATGGGTTTGCAGCCTAAAACAGTAAATGTTTTAGTAGCCGATGGCACAGAAAAACAAGTGGCTATTGAAGATGTGAATGTTGGCGATACTATTTTAGTTAAGCCAGGAGAAAAAATAGCTGTGGATGGTTTGGTTACCAAAGGTAATTCCTATGTTGATGAAAGTATGTTGAGTGGTGAGCCAATACCAGTTTTGAAAGTTGAAAATGAAAAAGTATTTGCAGGTGCCATAAATCAAAAAGGCAGTTTTCAATTTAAAGCCATAAAAGTTGGTAAAGAAACTATGCTTGCCCAAATAATTAAAATGGTGCAAGATGCACAAGGTAGTAAAGCCCCAGTGCAAAAGTTAGTAGATAAAATTGCAGGCATTTTTGTACCAGTGGTTATAACTATTTCTATAATTACTTTTATTCTATGGTTCTTACTTGGTGGCAATAATGGTTTGGTGCAAGGTTTAATGGCAGCAGTTACGGTTTTAGTTATCGCTTGTCCTTGTGCATTGGGTTTGGCTACACCTACAGCTATTATGGTTGGCGTTGGTAAAGCTGCCGAAAATGGTATTCTGATAAAAGATGCAGAAAGCCTTGAATTAGCAAAAAAGGTGAATGCAATTGTATTAGATAAAACAGGTACAATTACTGAAGGCAAACCAGAGGTAACAGGTATAAAATGGGCAACTGATAATCATCTTCTTTCTAAACAAATACTTCTTAGTATTGAAAAACACTCGGAGCATCCATTAGCAGAAGCTGTGGTCAAATTTTTAGAAACTGAAAAAATTGTTGCCACCAGTACAATTTCATTTGAAAGTATTACAGGCAAGGGAGCAAAAGCATTTTTTGAAAATGAAAGTTATTTAGTAGGCAACAAAAAATTACTACTTGAAAATAATATTGCCATACCTGATACACTATTGCAGCAGAGTGAGGAATGGGGCAAAGAATCTAAAACAGTTATTTGGTTTGCAAATACTAAAACTGCAATAGCTGTTATTGCAATAGCCGATAAAATAAAGCAAACTTCGGTAACAGCTATAAACGAATTGCAAAAAATGGGCATTGAATTATATATGCTTACTGGCGATAATGAAGCCACTGCAAAAGCCATTGCTAAACAAACAGGGATTGATAATTACAAAGCAGAAGTATTACCACAACACAAAGCCGATTTTATTAAAGAACTTCAAAGCAAAGGTAAAACAGTGGCAATGGTAGGTGATGGTATAAATGATAGCACAGCTTTAGCAACTGCCGATGTAAGTATTGCAATGGGCAAAGGCAGTGATATAGCAATGGATGTTGCCAAAATGACTATTATATCTTCAGACCTCAGCAAAATTTCACAAGCTATAAAACTATCTAAACAAACAGTAGCTACTATAAAGCAAAATTTGTTTTGGGCATTTATTTATAACTTAATTGGCATCCCTATCGCAGCAGGTATTTTATATCCTATTAATGGTTTTTTGCTCAACCCAATGATAGCCGGTGCAGCAATGGCTTTAAGCAGTGTAAGTGTAGTAAGTAACAGTTTATTATTAAAAATTAAAAAAATACAATAACAATTAAAATTTCAAAAAAATGAATTCGGAAAATCAAACATTAAAGTTCAAGACCAACATCAACTGTGGTGGATGTGTGGCAAAAGTCACCCCATTTTTAAACGACACAGAAGGCATAGGTAAATGGGAAGTTGATACAACTAACAAAGACAAAATTTTATCTGTTCAATCCGAAGGAATAACTACAGAACAAGTTATCCTAAAAGTTAAAGAGGCAGGGTTTAAAATTGAAGAAGTATAGACACTGCAATGATTATGGCTGATTTCGTGGTATTTTTAACAGTTGGGCAGGTGGATAAAGAGCTAAAACTCAAACCTACCTACCCGACTGTATATTTTTTGACACAGGTTTATAATATTAATGCAAGTTGCGTAGTAGAATAAATGTAAAATCCTTCAAAATAGGGTAATTTTAGTTTCCAAACTTAAAATTCCTTTTAAATGAAAGATTTTACAATCGCAATTTACTGTTTTTTGGATGATTTATTATTAAAAATTGATGGCAAAGAATTAGATAAACGTCGAAAACTAACGAATTCACAGGTAATTACAACAGTTATTTTATCAGCCAAATACTTTTATGGGAATCAAGCATCAGCCTGTGCTTATTTAGAAGCTCATTATGGTTTTAAAATGCCTGATAAGAGTAATTTTAATTATTAATACCCCGACTCTCAGTATTTGCTTACAGACACACACTATTTGCTTACAGCTTGACAATATTGCCGTACAGGCAAACGCTTTTTACTTACAGACTGCCAATATTACCATACAGACAAGTAATTGTTAGACACAGACCGATACTTTTAGCAATCAGACAGACAAACCCAGCTACATAACGACCCTAAAAAGCTAACGCTGCAAGTCAGGCACATGGTCAGACACACAAAACCCAAGCACAGAAGCCAACCTGCCCAAGAGCCTACCTTGCCCAACGCACCACAACCACCCTACGACTACGAGCAGACCCACATTATAGACGACCGAGTAGAAAGGGTATGCGTACAACATGGGGTTTGGCGTTATTGGGGCAGGACGTTGTAACTTCAACTTCAGCAACATGGCATCTTCAGTTCGGTCTTGACGTTTTTCAATTTGTCTTTTAGTTGTTATCTTCATCATCAGTTTTTCAATTGGGCTTCAGTTCCGGTCGGACGTTTTTCAAATCCCCCAACAACGCCAAGCCCTGAACGTTAGCAGTAACAAAATAAAACAAATAATTAAATGATATGAATAAGATACTTGAAAAAATTTTTGATACAAAAAAATTCACAAATAGTAAGAACCAAATAATTGATATTCATTCTGAAACAAGAAAAGAACAATGTATTTTTCTACAAGATATTATCAAAAAAAACAAATTTAAAAATTCAATTGAAATCGGATTTGCATATGGTATGTCCACATTAGCAATAACAGAAGAAATTGTTAATAACGGTGGACAACATCTTGTAATAGATAAATTTCAAAATACAGGTTGGGGTGGGAATGGAATAGATTTAATTAAACAAGCAGGTTATTCTGAAAAAGTAGAGTTTTTTGAAGAATTTTGTTACATTATTTTGCCATCTTTATTAGAAAAAGGAAGAAAATTTGATTTTGCATACATTGACTCTACAAAACAGTTAGATTGGTTGCTCGTAGATTTTTTTTATCTTGATAAAATCTTAGATGTAAACGGAATTATTGTATTTGATGATGTTATTTTCCCTGGAATAAGGAAATTACTCAGATATTTATCTCAATTCCCTAATTATAAAGTATATTCTCAATTTCCAATAAATTATGAGCAATCAAAATCAAGAAAACTTGCTAAATTATTAAAATTATTACCACATCCTGAGAAATTATTGAAAGAAGAAATTCTTAAAACAGATTTTGAATTAGGTATAAATTCACACGCTATTGCATTACAAAAAATTGATAATGATAAAAGAAATTGGGATTGGCACGTAAATTTTTAAAAATGAAACAAATACTGCTAACATACAATATGCGATAATTGCGGGCTTTTGTGGTAGGTTGAAACATTGTGCAAGAAAGAAACATTTGTGCAACTTTGAAATAATAGTGCCTTGAAATCCCGCAACATACGCATATTGTTTTCCGTAAGGCGTCATGCTATGGCGACAGTTCGTAACTTCAAGGAAACCAAAACAACCAACATGACAACACAAGCCAACGCTTCGCAAAAACAAAAGAGCTGCAAAGCCAACACACAAAAGCCGACACACAATTGCAGCACATTTGTTTTTGCCCCGACACACAAATCCCTCTTGACAAATAAAATCTCATTCCAAAATGCAGCTAATTAAAAACAATCCATATCGGACAGTGGGTTTGCTTGTTGGAGCAACAGCAAGAGAACAAGAACGACAGGTCAAACGACTGAAACAATTAATTGAGGCCGAACAAGAGCTACAAGACGATTATAGTTTTCCGGCACTTGGTAAATTAGACAGGACAGTTAACAGCGTTTCTGATGCAGCCTCAAAACTTAATCTTGACAGCGACAAAATGAATGCCGCCTTGTTTTGGTTTTACAAAGGCAACGCCATAACTGATGAACCGGCTCTTGATGCCTTAAAAGAAGCAGACCAACAAAATAGCACAGACATTTGGACAAAACTCACCGGAACTGGCGAAGTAACTCAAAGGAACAGCTCGGCATTTCAAAATCTTTCAACACTATTACTTTGCAATGCTTTTAATACTTCTTCAATTGATGCAAGCGTATTAGAACAAGGCATTTCATTAAAATTAAAATTCCTTGAAAGCGACTTTATAAAAGATTTCAAAGCTCTTGCAACAGACGAAACTTACAAGACGACTAAGAAAGAACTTCAACTTTTATTTCTCAATCAGGTGCAGACTGAAATTGAGAAAAACGGAGGAATCAGTTCAAATAAGCTTCTCGAAATTCTTACCATTCAAGAGTTTTCTGCAAAAGAAGATTTTTTGAAAGGCTTTGTTCAAAAACCAATTGAACAAATTGAAAAGAAAATTGAAGATTCTAAAACTAAACGCAAGGCGAATAAAACCAATGCTGTAGATATTGGAAAAGCATTGTATGAGCAAACTGCTGAAAACTTAAAGCAACTCAAATCCATTTTAGGAGCATCAAACGTAAAATACGCTTCCATATCTGATAAAATTGCTAATGAAATTTTGCAATGTAGTATTGACTATTTCAACTATTACCAAGAAAACGAAAGTGATATCAATTACTTTGAACCTGCTTGGAAATTGGCAAAATCTACAGAAGCAATTGCTATTGGTAAACTAACGAAAGATAGAATTATTGATAGCTTAAGTACGCTTGAAGAAATGAAAGACAAAGAAATTTCACAAGCGATACAAGTATTACAATCTATTAAAGAGGCCTACGAAACTAACAAAACAAAGATAACAGCAGAAGTTCGTGCAATGCCTTTAGGCTACAATCAATCTATCAATTGGAGCAAAGTAAATGAAATGATAGAAAATTCTCTTGATTGGGATAAAGTAGTAAGTCTCATTCAAGAAGTAATACCACAGAAAAATGTTGATAAAATCAAAAATATAAACAATCAAACTAAAATTAATGAATATCGAAATTTGGTAACATTCGTAATGAATAAACTAAGCTATTTGCGAAAAAACAAAATTAAATATATCTGTTATTGGGAAGGGCCAGGACCATCGATGCCGACTGCTGGTGATATAGAAAAAATACCTGATTGGGTAAAATGGGTTGGTGGAATAATCTTATTAATAATTTTAATAAAAACCTGTAATTAAATATAAGCGGAATGAAAAAAGTAACAATCGCAATTCTTCTAATTACTTCATTTGATTCTTTTGCTCAAAATGTAACCAAAGAAGATTTGGAAAGGCAAATCAAACCTTTGGCCGAAAAAGTAAAAATGCTTCAATCAGAAAACAGTAAACTAAAAACCGATATTGGAAACCTTAATACAAAACTTTTCAATTCAAATGCAAGAGTAGACAGTCTGCAAAAGCAAACGGAAGCAAATAGCAGTGCAATAACTCAATCGAGCAATGAACTGGGAATAAAAATTCAGCAAACTGGAAAAACAAGTGAAGAAAAAATCACTGCCGTTGACCAGTCATTGAGTAAAAATTCTCTTTACGGAATAATCGGAGTTCTTTCGGCAATCCTGCTTTCAGGGCTTTTATATTGGCTATTGAGCAAAAGACAAAAAACTGATAAAACTGATTTTATAGACCAACTAAGCAAAACCAAATCATCTATTGAAGAAAGTTTGGTAAAAGAGTTTGGTAAACAAACAGATTTAATGGATGCTCAATTGCATTTAATAGAAAAACAGAAAACCACAATTCAAGCAATACCAAATGCAGAACCTGACCACTCTTTGGCTTTGAAAGTTGCAAGCGAAATCAATCTAATTGAAAGAAACATTAATTTAATGGACGCAAAAACCAAAGGATTAAAACAATTGCAAGCATCCGTTGGTAAATTAAAGGACAACCTTTCAGCCAATGGTTATGAAATGCCTGAACTTTTGGGCAAACAATTTCATCAAGGGATGAAGGTTATTGTTACAAGTTCTATTCCAGATGAAAATCTTGAAAAGGATTCGGAGATAATTTCAAAAGTCTTGATTCCACAAGTAAACTATAACGACAAAATGATTCAAACGGCACAAATAGAAGTATCTGTTGGCTACTAAACAATAAAACAATTTTCAAAGTATGAGAAATAAAATTGACTACGGTATTGACTTAGGAACAACGAATTCGGCAATTGCTCGAATGGAAAGTGGCGTTCCTACTATTAAGAAATCGGACACATTAAAAGATACTTTCCCTTCTTGCATTCATTTTAATAAAAGACAAGATGTGCTTGTTGGTGATACTGCTTTTAATGTAATGAAAACAGATAGTGCAAGAGCATTAAAAACTTTTGAAAAAGGGAAGACAAATACTTTTATTGAGTTCAAGCGAACAATGGGAACTACTCATTCCTATGAAAGTTCCAATATGAAAAGGAGTTTCACGTCGGAAGAACTATCTGCCGAAATTTTAAAAACTTTAAAATCAGTAGTTAGTGATGAAAATATCTCATCAATTGTAGTTACCGTTCCAGCAAAATTTCTCAATCCGCAAAATGAAGCAACAATAAATGCTGCAAAGCTTCTCGGGTTTAAACAAGTTCAATTATTGCAAGAGCCAGTTGCAGCGGCAACTGCTTATGGTCTTAGTTCAAATACAAAAGATGGTTTTTGGTTAGTATTTGATTTCGGCGGAGGGACTTTTGATGCGGCCATAGTAAAAGCTGAAGAAGGTATTTTATCAGTAAAAGATACCGATGGTGATAATTGGCTTGGTGGTAAAAATTTGGATGAAGCAATTGTTGACCAAATTATTATTCCAAATTTGCAGGAAAATTTTGCTATTGATTTTGTTTTAGATGACCCTGATAAAAAAGAACTTTTAAGAGCTGCAGTTAAGTTTTATGCGGAGGAAGCCAAAAATCAAATGTCTTTCAAAGACAAGCATCATATTCTATCTCCATTAGACGGTTTGCCCTTTGAAGATGAAAACGGAGTAGAGCCAGAAATAGATATTGAGGTCACGCAAAAAGATATGGAAATTGTTCTGAGTCCAATTTTTCAAAAAGCAATTGACATCACCAAACAATTATTAAAACGAAACAATTTGAAAGGCTCCGACCTTGGTGCATTAATTCTTGTGGGCGGCCCAACCTATTCGCCAATTTTACGAAGAATGTTGAAAGAGCAAATTACAGATAAAGTTGACACTTCTGTTGACCCAATGACAGTAGTTGCCAAAGGTGCTGCTTTGTTTGCCTCTACAATTTCAGTATCCGAGGAAATTAAAGAAACAACAAGAGATAAAACCAAACTTCAATTAGATATAAAATATGAAGCGACAACTGTTGAATTAGATGAAATGGTGAACTTGAAAGTTCTTAAAGCAAAAACTATAGGAACTTTTCCAGAAAAGGTTTATGCTGATGTTGTTCGATTTGATGGTGCCTGGTCAAGTGGTAAAAAACTAATTGGAGAAAAGGCAACAATTGTGGATGTACTTTTGATTGAAGGAAAGTCAAATTCCTTTGAAATAAATGTTTATGATGAACAAGGAAATAAATTAGAATGCCAACCACATCAATTTACCATCCTACAAGGAATTGGCGGTCTTGATAAAATGCAGGTATTATCATATCATATTGGTATTGGTAAATATTTTTCTGAATTCAATAAAGACTTATTTGCTCATGTTAAAGGTCTTGAAAAGAATAAGTCAATGCCAGTTACTGGTGTACGAAATGGGCTTAAAACAAGAAGTGCCATTAGACCGGGTATGATTAAAGATGTTATTCGCATTCCTATTTATCAAGGCGATTATAATGCTGAGGGAACAAATCCAGTCTTAAATAATTGGGTAACTGATGTAATTATCACAGGAGAAACAATGCCCGGATTACTTCCGGTGGATAGTGATGTTGATATTACTATTAAGGTTGATAATTCTCAATTAATGAAATTCTCTGCTTATTTTCCTTTATTAAACCACACAGAAGAATTAGAAATTGAAATAAAGCAAACCGAACCGCCAACAGAAGAATTGTTAGCCAAAGAAATTTCCAAAGCAAAACGTACAGCAGAAAAAGTGAATGCTGAAGATGTTTCCAAAAACTTAAATTCCCTTGAAGGGCAATTAGAAAATGAAAAAGGAAGTGCTGATGGCAAAATGAAAATCCTTGATGGCTTGCGTAAAGAATTATTAAAACTGGATAGCGCAGAGAAAACAGCCGAATGGCCTAAGGTTGAACAAGATTTGAAAGATGCTTTCTATGAGTTAGAGGATTTAATTGAAAAGATAAAAACCCATAGCCATGATGAAGATTTAAATATTGATAAAATTGAAGCACATATCCAAGAATATAAAAAAGCTATTGAGCATATCATTCAACATAAAGACACCAAAGCAGCAAAGGAACTAACAGAGGAAATGGAAGGTCTTGATAGGGAATTAAGAAATACAGTTACTGGCGGTGCAATTGATAAACAAAGGCTTGAATACCACGATAGGGAATTTAACAATCTGCAATGGAAAGATAAAAACAAAGCAAGGCAATTAGTTAACCAAGGATTAAAATTAATTACTGAGGGTAAAACAAGCCAGTTGAAACCATTATTACATCTAATATGGGATTTACGAATTGACCCAGATGGTGATAGGGATACGTTAGGCTAAAATTAAAAATATGAAAGCAATATTTAAAACAACACTCTGTTCAGCATTTCTATTGCTCGTTTCTTTTGCAGGTAATGCACAAGCAAGGCTAACAATTGAAAATAATTCAATGCGTCAAATGACTGTAAAGGTAATGAAGGGTTCTTCGGGAAAAGGCACTCTACATGAATCTGTAACCATTACAGCATACAGCAGTGAAACTATCTATTTCACTGAAACAGGCTATTATTTTACCAAGTCAAAAGCAATCTTGAATGGTAAAGACCCTGTTTACAAAAAAGGGAAATCATTTAAAGTTATTAACAGCTCCGAAGGATACAGTGTTTTAAGATTAACTTTTACTATCAAGGAATCAGCGGTTCCGGCATCCACAGGGCAAACTATTTCTAAAAGCGAATTTGACCAGAACTAAATGGACAATATAAAGCAAGGCATATTACCAAAGAATTTTTCAGTAAATGAAAGCTACAATGTATTGATGTTTATCAGGCATGGTAACAACGCTGAAACATATAGAGTAAAAGGGAAAGACAGTAAACTGTATTTTCTTAAACTTTTTAACTATGCAAAACTTCACCGGTCTGCATTTGACAGTGAAAATAATTTGCTTGAAATAGTATTTCTGAAAACAATTAGTCACCCCAACATTGTTACTTACAAGGACAGCGGTGAGTTAATTTTCGAAGGAAAGAAATTCGGTTTCTTAGTTCTTAAGTTTATAGCCGGGGAAACTTTGGCAGAAAGAATAAGCAGAGAGCAAATTTCATCTCTTTACGACTTGAAACAAATTATTTCATCTGTTTTAAACGGACTGAATTATTTACATAGTTTGCCCGACCCGATAATTCATAATGAAATTACGCCACAAAATGTAATGCTTGATTTATCTGGCGACATTCCACAAGCAAAACTTATAGACTTTGGTTATGCCCGTTCATTTCATCAATCCTCAAAAGCATTTTCAAAAGAAGGACTGAATTTAAACTATGTAGCTTCTGAATGCTTCAATAGTTTTTATTCCCCACAATCAGATTTATTTTCGGTTGGTGCATTGATGTATCATTTGCTTTTCGGAATGCCACCTTGGTTTAAAGATGTTTCAAAATTCAAAGCCGACAGAACAAAGGCAGAAGATGTAATTATTGAGGAACGTAAAAAGCCACTTTCGTTTCCGAAAGTTTCAAGCGACATAGTTGACTTTGATGAATCTGTTTTAAAAGTTTTAAAGAAAGCATTGCAGCAAGACCCCGAAAACCGTTTTCAATCTGCTAATGAATTTGCACAGGCTTTAAATGGTGAAATCGAAATTGAGGATGTTGATACCATTCAAATAGTTAAGTCGGATGATAAGGACGAGAAAAAAATAAAAACGCAGAAAGCTAAAGGAAAGGGTTTTGATGCAATTGCAGGATTAGATGAATTGAAAGCAGAAATGAAAAAATTGGTAATTGACGTTTTGCAAAATCCTGAGAAAGCCGAAAAATATGGTGCGAAAATACCGAATGGAATGGTTTTATATGGGCCTCCAGGATGTGGAAAAACATTTTTTGCCAAACACTTTGCAGAAGAAGTTGGCTTCAATTTTATACTTGCTACACCTTCCACTTTAAAAAGCCGTTACATAAATGCCACCCAAGAAAATATTGCAAAAATGTTTGAGGATGCAGAGAAAAATGCACCGACAATCATTTTCATTGATGAAATAAACGAGCTATTACCTAATCGTGATAGTGATTCCCATGAAATGGCAAAGAGTGCAGTAAATGAAATGTTGGCACAAATGGACAGAACAGGTGAAAAAGGAATTTTCATCGTTGGTGCTACCAATTATCCCGATATGATAGACCCTGCTATGTTAAGGTCTGGTCGTTTAGAAAAGAAATTTTATTTGCCACCGCCTGACTTTAAATTAAGAAAAGCACTTTTTGAAATGAGTTTAAATAGCAGGAAGAGGGTTTTAGATTTTGGAATTGACTTTGACAAATTATCGAATCTAACTGAACATTATGTTAGTTCTGATATTGAATCTATTGTAAATGAAGCGACATCAATGGCAATGGCTGATGATTCAAGAATATCAATGACTTTGTTGGAAACGGTAATTAAGTCATTTAAACCATTTCCGAAAGAAGAGTTAAGAAAATACGAATTGATAAAGGCAAAAATGAATGGAGAAAATATTGATAAAAATAATGACCGGCCAAGAATCGGTTTTAAACCTTAATACAAAATAATATGGACACAATTAGCTTTGACAAATTATTGCTTAAATCAGCATTTTGCTGTATGGCATCAGACGGGCATATTGACAATAGAGAAATTGCCCTAATCAAAACAATGTGTGAAAATTCGCCATTGTTCAAAGACTTCAATTTTCAAGAGGAAATTAATTCCCTTGTAAACAAGATAAACACAAGAGGAAAGGAATTTATATCCTACTACTTTGACTTGTTAGGGAAATCTTCACTTACGGAAAAAGAAGAATTAGCTTTAATTGATTTTGCAATTCAGACGATAAAAGCAGACGAGCAAATCGAGTATTCTGAAATCAAATTCTTTAAGAATATCCGACACAGACTGAAAGTAAGTGATGAAAAGGTATTAGCCGTTTTCCCTGACATTGAACAATTTTTAGAAGAAGATATTGTTACTGAATCTTTTCTTGACAAAATTACAAGCCAATATTTAGAAGCTGCTGAATTACCCCAGTTTGAGTTAATCAGCATTGACACCAGTTCATTAGATGGCTTGAAAAAGGATGAATAACGCAATCAAAATAGTTTTAGCAATATTGTTTTTTCTCTGTTTGGCAGATATGCCTTACGGCTATTACCAATTGGTTCGTTTTGTGGCACTGATTGGCTTTGCAATACTTGCTTATAAAGCAAATGAACAAGGACAGAAAACCGAAGCTATCATTTACGTTTGTTTGGCAATTCTATTTCAGCCATT
>Ga0138256_10003507_pt1 | contig 16679 bp, 16 predicted proteins | sample KNB2016incub_MG_FD_105486 | JGI IMG/M metagenome (GOLD analysis project Ga0138256, IMG submission 105486) | Active sludge microbial communities from wastewater in Klosterneuburg, Austria - KNB2014incub_MG | ecosystem: Engineered > WWTP > Activated sludge > Unclassified | place: Austria... | reverse complement strand
GAATGAGCGGCGCGACTCACTATCTTAGGCACTCCACTGACCCGGCAGGGACTGGCCGTGACAGTGAACTCATTGAAACTTATTGTCTCAGGATTGAGCGAAGATTAATGAGGGTGTAGATGACGAAATGTTTGCCGAGGAAATGGGCGGCTTTGCGGTCAAAGCAAATCAGTATGGATCGAAACTTGTCTATCCAGGCGAAAGTACGCTCACACGCAAACCGTAAACGATAGATGTCGGCATTGAACACGTGTTTACGTCCGCGTTTCGGTTGGCGACGGTTGCGGATATTCTGGCAAAAGTTCGGACGCAAGCCAAACTGAAAACCGGAAGGCGAATCAAGCGATTGTTGATCTCCTGACAGCGATGGCGGTGAAGAAACAGGCATCACCGGCTCAGATTGCGCTCGGGTGGGTTCTCACACAGAAGCCTTGGATTGTCCCCATACCCGGCACCACAAAATTACACCGCTTGGAGGAGAACCTTGCTTCTGTTCAGGTCGAACTCTCATCCGATGATTTACTTGAAATTGAACACGCTGCCTCGCAGATTACGATCGAGGGACGCCGGTATTCGGAAGGCTCGCAGCGGATGATTGATCGCTAAGTCCTTTAAGGAATAATCAGGAGAATGTCCTATGTCAGTTCCATCAGTCACACTCAACAATGGTTTGGAAATGCCTTTACTGGGGTTTGGCGTTTTTCAGATCGAGAATCTCGCCGAATGCGAACGCGCTGTCAACGATGCGATAAATACAGGCTATCGCCTGCTTGATACAGCAGCGTCCTATGGCAACGAAGAGGCGATCGGCAAAGCCATTAAACGCAGCAGCGTGGCACGAGAAGACCTGTTCATCACTACCAAACTCTGGATTCAGGATGCCGGGTATGAGCGCACCAAACTGGCGTTTGAACGCTCCTTGCAGCGTCTGCAACTGGAATATCTGGATTTGTTTCTGATCCATCAACCCTTTGGCGATGTGTACGGCGCATGGCGAGCGATGGAAGAGCTGTATCGCGAAGGTCGGATACGGGCGATTGGCATCAGCAACTTTCACCCGGATCGGGTGATGGACATGATTGTTCACAATGATGTTGTTCCTGCTGTGAATCAGATTGAAACGCATCCATTCAATCAGCAGATCGAAACCCAGAAATTCCTGAAAGACAACAATGTTCAGATGGAATCGTGGGGACCGTTTGCGGAAGGCAAACACAATATTTTCCAAAATGAGGTGCTGCGTTCCATTGCGAGCAAATATCAGAAAAGCGTCGCGCAGATCATTGTGCGCTGGCTGACCCAACGCGGTGTGGTGGCAATTCCCAAGTCCGTTCGCAAAGAACGTATGGAGGAGAACTTCAACGTGTTCGATATCGAACTCAGTGCTGAAGACATGGCGGCTATCGCCACACTGGACACCAGAACGAGCAGCTTCTTTGACCACCGTGATCCAGCCGTCGTGAAGCGATTGGGTGAGGCAAGACGCCCTACGTAAAGCATAAATCTCATTAATGTAACGTGAAATAGGGATAAGAAAGGGTGTCAAGCTGACGTAAATCGAGGGGATGCCTAAGATCGTGAGTCGCGCCGCTCATTCCAATTAGAAATAACGGGAAAGTGACTCGCTTAATTCATCACTCCTTCATCCAAGTTTGGTGAAGTATACATATGGCTGGGTTTAATGTTCACTCGGAGCCGGAATGACGACGCGGAGAACTTGGGCTGATCGTTTCGTGATCCCGCGGAGTGCGCGCTACCAGGATGAAATCACATCTGTTGGGGGAAAACAAAACCCCTCAAACGAAGTTCAAGGGGTGGGTAAAGCTGTGACCCTATCGGGAATCGAACCCGAGTTTTGGCCTTGAAAGGGCCACGTCCTAGACCGCTAGACGATAGGGCCGTATTGCACGCGTACTATAGCAGTCGAGGGAGTCTGCGTCAAGGCAAAGCTTCACCTTGCAAGCCAAGTGCCTCGGCAAAACGCATCGGATCGCCGGGGCGTTCCAGCCCTAGGTGATGGCGCAGCGCTAATAACTTTTGTACTTGATGCGCCGGAAGCTCGCGCGGGCCGCCCAATTGCGCTGCCATGAACAGCGTCTTTGCGCTGTGTTCCAGCGTTTCCAGTCGTAAATAAGCATCCCACACACTGCCGGCAACAGTGAGCGAGCCATGATGCGCTAGCATGATGGCGTCGTGTTCGGCAATCAAATTGCGAATTGCATCGCGGTTTTCTGCGCTTGCGGGCGTGGCATAGGGCGTGGTCGGAACCAGCCCCAACAGGATAACCGTTTCAGGAATGATGCAGCGCCGGAAATCATAGCCGACGAGCGTCAGCGCGACGGCGGTCTGCGGGTGTGCGTGAACGACGCCCTGAACATCTTCTCGCTGCCGGTAACATTCCAAATGCATCAGGATTTCCGAAGTTGGCACCAGGTGGCCGTTCGTATCAGTGGGTTCATCAACCCGATTGGCATTCATGTCAACGACAATAAGCTGCTCAGGACTCATAAAACCTTTGGCTAAGCCGCTGGGTGTTGCCAAGATGCGGTTGTCATCCAAACGCGCGCTGATATTTCCAGCGCTGCCATCAATATATTGCTTTTGGTGCATAAGCCGCCCGATCAAGCATATTTCTTCGCGCAGCGACTGCTCTTTTGCGTTCATGTCGTCTGAATTTGTCCTATTACTTCGTAGGCCATCACGCCTTCAGCGCGGCCTTTTATTTTAAGCTCACCCAGGGTTGTCAATTTGAAGAGATCCGGCAGCAGATCTTTAGTTGCCTGACTGGTTAAGATGCGTCCCCCGCTGGCGATCTGTTGAAGCCTCGCTGCAAGATTTACGGTATCCCCTACAGCCGTATAATTCATTAAGTCCGGGGCGCCAACATTACCGACGACTGCCTTGCCGGTATGGATTCCGGCGTTGAAGCGCATCCGAAAGTCAGCCGTGAACTGCTGGTTGAATTCTGTTAGCCCATCATTCAAATCGAGCGCGGTTTGTATCGCCCGCAAGGCATGATCGGCCTGCTGAAGCGGCGTGTTATACAGCGCCATTACGCCGTCACCAAGAAACTTATCTACAGTACCACCGTGTTCACGGATGGCGTTCACAATCATCGTGTGATAAGTATTCAAGATCGCCAGCAGTTCTTCGGGATCAGCGCGTTCTGATATGCTGGTGAATCCTTCCAGATCGATGAACAGCACAGTCACTTCTTGCAGTGTGCCGCCCAATTGTACCTGTTTGGGGTTACGCAGAAGCTGTTCCACTACGGCAGGGGATACAAAGCGTTCAAATGTATTGCGAATAACCTGCTGTACTGCGCGCAGTTCATCAGTTTCCTGTTTATTACGCAAACGGGTGCGGATGCGCTCCATCAATTCACGCGGGCTGTAAGGTTTCGTCAGGTAGTCGTCTGCGCCAAGTTTCAGCCCCTGAACCCGTGAGTCAATATCTGCGAGGGCAGTGAGCATCAACACCGGTATGGAGGCGGTCTCAGATTCTGCTTTTAAAAAGGAGAGAACTTCGAAGCCCGAAAGACCGGGCATGTTGACATCTAGAAGAATTAAATCCGGCAGGCGTTCACGCGCAAGTTGCAGCGCTTCATTCCCATTGGCTGCCTGAACAATATCAACCCCCATCGAACTTACGATATCCACGAGGAGCTGGCGACTGTCAGCGATATCATCAGCGACAAGGACGAGCAACGAAAATCTCCTTTGGAAGTCACGGTGTAATAATGCTTAACACACGAATGATTTGCCCGGTGGCAGAATCAAATCAGTGTCCGGCGCATCATACCGAATGCGTCATGTCAGAATTGTACCTGCTATTTCTGAGTCTTACACTGAAATCTAACGCTGGCTTTAGGGCTTCAGTCGCGAACTTCGCAGACGGTTTATCAAGTCCTGCTCAGCGGGCGTCAAACGACTTATTTGACGTGACGGCTCAACTGCCGCACTCATCGTGCCAGTCAAGGCTTCCAAACCTACCAGCGCGTCGGTGGAGAACTCGCGTGCACCGCAGATGTCACAGATGAAGGCATCCATATCTGGAACACTGAGAAACATTCCATATAGGACACCGGTAAACGTCGCCTTTCCTGATTTCATCAGTCCCACGAGGCAGTGCGGGCATGTAAGCGCGTCGTTTTGTTGCATGATGTCCTCCTCTAGATTCGGCGAAGTCACCCCGGGTAAGCAATGTGAGTTACTAAACCCCAGTCTGACGGAGGCCAATAACGGATAACAGCTTCACCCACAATCCGTTCACGATCTACCGGGCCAAATGCGCGTGAATCGTTGCTATGATTACGGTTATCTCCCATCATGAAATACTGGTTTGGCCCAAGCACCAGATCGCAGTATTGCGTGCAGTTGAACGGGATTCCGTCTTGATTGATATATGGTTCGTCGAGTAATACATTGTTTACATAAACTTGAACGGCTGTTTCCCCATCAACTGTGAGGCGTTCGATCCGGATGTGATCGCCCGGAATACCGATCAGCCGCTTGATGAGCAGCGGATTGGTCGCGTGATCATCATCCCCCGGCGCGTCAAATACAACAATTTCGCCGCGCTGCGGTTCCCCCAATAAGTAATTTACGCGGCTGACAATCAAAAATTGTCCGGCCACAAAATTTGGCTGCATGCTGGGGCCTTCGATAAAGAAGCGCATGGTCGCCAGATTAACGACCGTAAATACCAGCACAATAAGTAGAAGCAGTTCAAGGCGCTCTCGCCAAACGCCCGTTCGGTGCAGTTTGGGAAGCAGGGGCGATTCAATTGCAGTCACAGGCTGCGGCGTTGGCAAGATTTCGAGGGACGTGTTGCTCAATATATACCTTCTTGGTGCATTAGCCTATTATACAACCCCTGTGCTCCCCTTCACAATCCAGCAATTTGCGTCACACCTACGGTTTGCCTACAATTCCAACTATGAAAAGGCGAACAGATATTCGGGCTGAAATTGCCCTTTTGCGCCGTGAAAGAGCCGCAGCCTCCACACATGAAGCGCAAGAGGCGCTGGCCTCCGTGTTAGATGGCTTAAACACCATGGATACATTAGAAGTGCTGCGCCAGAAGCGGTTCAACCGCTATCTCGCGCATGGGCCAAAAGCCGTGTTTGGAATAGCTTTATTCCCGTGGGTAGGCGCGGTCATCTGGCATCGTCCCGCGGGCTATTACGGGTTCAAAACGCTGACTCTCTTCGGCGCATGGGCATTTCGGGAAGCCATCGAAAGCCAACCCTTAGTCGTGGTCGCCACAAAACGAGTGTCCTATGCCGCTGATTTTTTCGAAGCTGAAGCCTATATGAAATTGATGAAGCGTGATTTCAGCACCTACTATCAAGATGATGGCAGCCCGCCAGTTCGTGAAAACTGGCTGTGGTCAGTAGCTTATGCCCCTGCTGAACGGTTGGCGCAGCGAGAGCAACTGGCGGAAGCGCTTGCCCGATATGTTTAGTCACCGCGCATTCGATCCCCTCGCGTTATACTATTGTGCATGATACTTGATACGGAAACCGCTGAAAAACTCTGGGCGTTTTTGACCGATGAAGCCGGATATGCGGTCATTCTTGAAAACGCTGTCCCGCTGGCGGGCGGCGCATCCCGCGAGATGCTGCTGCTTGATTTGCGAATAGATGGTTTTCCCGGCAAATACGTGCTGCGCTGCGACCCGCCAACGCAAATGAATGAACGGGCGCTAACCCGCGCGCAGGAATTTGCCGTGATGCAGGGAGCTTATGAAGCCGGTATCCGGATCGCTAAACCTTGCTGGTCTTGTGAAGATACCTCGGTTTTAGGCAGTCCGTTTTTCATCATGGATTATGTAGAAGGCATGAGTATTGGCCGCAAAGTGGTGTCTGCACCTGAACTTGCGCAAGCGCGCGCTGTGCTGCCACAGCAGATGGCCGAAGAACTGGCGAAAATTCATACGCTGCCAATGGACAACTTCGATTTTCTGCCCACACCGCGCCCCGTTTACTCCAGCGCCCGCGATGCCATTGCCATGTGTTACGAGGTGCTTGATGCGCTCAAGGTGTCAAATCCGGCGCTTGAGGTCGCCTTGCGCTGGGCAGATCGCCACGCGCCCGCAGTTGAATCATGGACGTTTGTTCATGGCGATTTCCGCATCGGCAATCTGATCGTAAACGGGGAAGGGCTGGCGGCGGTTGCCGATTGGGAGTTTTGCCATGTGGGCGATCCTGATGAAGACCTTGGCTATCCTTGTATGCGCGACTGGCGTTTTGGCGTCGGGCATTTGCGCTTTGGGGGAATTAGCGATCGTGAGGCCTTCTTGACGGCCTATGAGGGGGCCAGTGGCCGCGCCGCTAATCGTCAGTCGGTTGAATTCTGGGAAATTTTAGGCAATATCCGCTGGGGTGTGATCTGCCTTTCGCAGGCGAACCGCCATTTGAGCGGGCGCGAATCTGGCGTTGAGTTGGCGAGCCTTGGTAGGCGTTCTGCCGAGATGCAGCTTGAGGCGTTGCGATTGATTCAGCAGTTTGGAGGGTGAGCGCACAATGTATGATCGGCCAGACGTGAGCGAACTTATTGACGCTGTGCGGCAGCATCTTGAGAGGCAGGTGATACCGGCCATTAAAGGTGATGCGAAGCTTTACTTTCAAACGCTGGTAGCTGCTAACGTCCTGAAAATTGCGCTGCGCGATCTTGCGCTGTCCGGTGATCATCTACAATCGGCCTGGGAACGGCTGAACGATCTGCATGGGGAGATAATACTTATTCCAGCGAATCAACAGGAAGCAGTGATGGAGATGCAGGCGCGAAACCGCAGTCTATGTACCACCGTTCGCGCCGGAGAATGGGACGCCCCCGACCATATGAACGCGCTGATCGTCATGGCGCTCGCAAATACTGTAGATGCGTTAGCCGCCGCCAATCCAAAATTTCTAACAGTGATTCAAGAAGAATTGCAGCAAAGATCATAAAATGGCGCGAGTTGTAGATTGGAAATCTAACCCGATAGATTAGAACGCCCCTACAAAACCGTTGCGAGAACCCCATAAACCTAAAAAGAGGTTCTCAGCGCAGTTTACATACCCTCGCGCGCGCGGAAGCTGATGCGCATCGGAGTGCCTTCAAATGGAAATTCTCGCCTGACCTGATTCTCCAGATACCGTCGGTACGTAAAATGTACCAATCTGGGATCGTTCACATGGAATAACAGCAGCGGTGGTGCAATGGCGACCTGCGAGGCATATAGAATTTTCAGGCGGCGCGATCCGCGAATTGGGGGCGTATGGTGCTGCATCGCGTCGCGCACAATCTGATTGAGGCGGCTGGTAGGAATGCGCGTGTAACGCCCTTCATAAACCCGGTTTGCTGTTTCTAATATCTGATGGATACGCTGACCGGTGAGTACGCTGATGAATAGAATTGGTGGATCAGGCAGAAAGTTGAACCGGTCGCGCACACGCTTTTCAAATTCGTTCAGGGTGTAGTTGTCTTTTTCAAGCGCATCCCATTTGTTCACCACAATGACAATGCTCTTGCCCGCATCCATCACGTAGCCAGCAATATGGGTATCTTGCTCGGTAATGCCATCCGTGGCATCCAGTAAGAGTAGGGCAACATCGCAGCGTTCAACAGCATCCATTGCGCGGATCACGCTGAATTTTTCAACGCCCGGCTCAATTTTGCCGCGTTTACGAATCCCGGCGGTGTCAATCAGCGTCACCGGTTCGTTATGATAAGAGATGGTGCTGTCAATCGCGTCGCGGGTGGTTCCCGCAACCGAACTGACGATCACTCTTTCCTCGCCAAGCAACCGGTTGACGAGGCTGCTTTTTCCCACGTTTGGCCTGCCAACGATGGCGATGCGTAGATGGTGATCTTCTTCCGGCTGATCGGGCATGGCCGTCAGATCTTCTATCGAGAAGTAAAGCGCGTCCAGCAGATCGCCCACGCCTAGCCCGTGAATGGAGCTGATCGGGAAAACTTCCCCCACGCCCAGCCCATAAAATTCGAGCGCCTCATTTGAACGCTTCACCGTATCCAGCTTATTGACGGCCACAAATACCGGCTTCTGGCTGCGGCGTAGAATTTCAGCAATTTCTTCATCGGCGGCGGTGATGCCAGACACGCCGTCTACGACCATGATCACTGCATCGGCATCGTTAATAGCCAGCAGCGCCTGGGCGCGAATCTGGGGTATGAAATCAGCGCTGCCTTCGGCCAATGGCGACTCGTCGCGACTGCCCTTTGGCTGATAGATCTCAATGCCGCCGGTATCAATCACCCGGAAAATGGAGCCGCGCCATTCAAATTCTGACACGAGGCGGTCACGGGTGGTGCCGGGAATCTCGTTGGTCACGGCCATACGTTCGCCAACAAGGCGGTTGAAGAGCGAGCTTTTGCCGACATTTGGCCGGCCAACCAGCGCGACGATAGGTTTACGCGCCATAATTTTTACAACCTTACTCACTTCACAAATACAAAGGCGCACTTTGTGTGCGCCTAAGGCTTACGCTCATCTATTTTACAGGTTATGAGTCATTTTTTGTATTGCCAACTACAATGCTTGCCACGACGTAATTTTTCTGGCCGGTAGAAAATTGGGCAAGATTTATTGATCAGTTCCAAATATGGCCTTCGGCGCCGCGCCGCTGGTTACCGTGACAACTGCTTCCGTCGGCAAAATACTGGCCGAAAGGGCGGCATTCGCCTCGGTGATCGGCGTGGTCACAGTAACGCGATAGGTGCCAGCCTCAGAAATTGCGCCCAGATCCACAGCCGCCCTCAGATCATCAGCTTCCAATGAGTTCAAAAAGGATTGTGGGCCGGTTAATATCACGCTGACTGTCTGCGGTTCTACCGCGTACGTAAGCCCTTGCCGCCTGCCCGTAAGTTCTATGGGTACCGCATCGAACTGGCGGGTTACAATTTGTGCCGTAACCGTAATCGAAACCGTCACCTGCTGTGATGACATTGGCACTGCGCCAACAATCGGAATTTCAACATCCACGATCTCCACGAAATCGCTAATCCGGTTATCAAGATTTATCGGCTCGGTGAAGGCGGTATCCGGTAATTCTTCCGGTACATTGGATGGCAAACTCACATATAAGATCTGCGGGCTGTAATCAATGCTGCCTAAGAAGTAGCCTTCTGGAAGCTCACCAATGAGTTGTGGGCGTACATTCAGCTCCCAGATGCTGTCACTTTGCCTTAGGTTGGCGGTGACATGGACCGTTTGCGGCATAATCGTAACGCCATCTACTTCATCGCCATCAACATTGACCGGCACTAAGCGAATGTCCGTCGTGTAAGCGGCGCGCTGATTAGCAAGGTTAAGCGGCGCTTCCGCAGCCACAACTTGCGCGACAGCACTTTCCGGGCCGCGCACTTCCGCTTGCAGTACATCAAACGTAATCCCCACGATCTCCGCGTCTGGTGGCGGCGAACTGGTGATGCGCTCTCTAATCGGTACAAATTGCGCGGATTGTAGTTCCAGCGTCACCGTGATCTGGCTGGGCGAAATATTAGCGACCCGGGCGCCGCGGGCTACGGTTGCTGTCAGCGGCACAATATGTGTTCCCGTGGTCAGGCCAGAGAGATTGGCCACCACCACCACATCATCCGTAGTCAGCAGCGGGCGCGTGCTTTCCGGCCCCTGCAAATATACGCTGGCAGTATTGGTGAGCGAATTATCATTGGTGATGATGAGTCCATCGTCCGGTTCAACCCGGATCGGGACGCGCTCGGTCAGTCGCCATTCGATAATTGGATCGTGCTGTAAGAAGGCGATCACCCAGACCACGAATGCCAGCGCCAGGCATCCAAAGAACCAGAAGAGGTTATTGACTATCGTTTGTTGGCGTGATTGCTGCTGCATCAAATATTCTTTTGCGTCTCTTGGGTGCTTTGTCGCCCGGAAACCACGTTAATGGTTTCCCGAATCCGCTGGAGTAACGACGTGGATTCTTTGCTTTCCCCGTAATACAGCGCGGTCAGGATGGTGCGCAGTCTGCTGCTATCCAGCCGGGTGATCAACCGCCCGGCGTTGGCAATTGAGATGCGCCCGGTTTCTTCAGATACGACCATCACCAGCGCGTCGCTGACTTCACTCATACCAATCGCGGCGCGATGGCGCGTGCCTAATTTAGGCCCGGTGCTGATGCTCCGCTGGCTGCTGAGAGGCAGCACGCAGGCGGCGGCGGCAATGCGCCCGTCCCGGTTAACGATCACCGCGCCATCGTGCAGCTCAGTTTTCGGCCAGAAAATGGTCAAAAGCACCTGCGGCGAAATTTCACTGTCCAGTGAAACGCCGGTTCGTTCATATTCGGCCATGCCCGTATCGCGCTCTAAAACCACCAGCGCGCCATGTCTCCGTTCAGACAGCCGTTCCGCAGTCGTGCAAAGCACTTCGATGAGCTGCTTACGCTGATCCTCGCCCGGCGTGCGGTTGAACCACAGCCCGGCACGCCCCAAACGATCCAGCCCGCGCCTGATTTCTGGCGCGAAAATAACTGGAATACCGATTGCCAGTACGGTGAGCAGATTCGTGAGCAGCCATTGCAGTGCCGTTAAATTGAGAACAGCTGAAACAACCGCCAACCCCACGATCAACAGCGCCAGCCCACGCAGTAGATTCATCGCCTGTGTGCCGCGGATGAACAGGCTGGCAATGTAGAATACCGCGGCGACGATGAGGACGTCGAGCAGTGAATTTAACGAGAAACTTTGCAGCGCGTACAGAAAATCCAAGTGGTATTAGCCACCTAACTGAGTTAGCAGCTCACGATAATCCTCGATATGTTCCGGGTTCATACCGATGATCTGGCGGATTGTGTTGGCCGCCTCACGGTGCAGCCCTGCTTCTAATTGTAGTTCTCCAAGCGCATCTAACTGGACGATTGCCTCACGCTTACGCCCCAACTGTTTGTAAATTGAGGCAAGCCGGGAACGCAGCCCAGTGTCACCCGGATAAACAGTCACCAGTTCTTCCAGAAGTTGAACGATGCGCGTGATCTGTTTCTGGCGGGCGTAAATTCCTAGCAGCTTGTCCAACCGCCGGATCGCCTCCACCGGGTTACCTTGCCGGTAGTTCAGATCAACCAGCAAACGATGAGCGCGCTCATCTTCCGGCGCAAGCGTAATAATTTCTTCATAGGTCTTTTGCACCCGGCGCAGGTCAAGGCGCGTCAGGTCAATATCTGCGATGCGATGCTTGATACGCACCACTTTCTCGCTTGAGGCATTCACCTTGGCGGCGATACGTTCGGCCAGAGCGTAGGTATCACGGGAAACTTCGAAATTGCTCAATTGGTGGTGAGCATCAGCCAGATCGATGTATTGATCCAGTGCCTCATCCCAGCGTTCCTCATTTTCGAGCAGCCCGATCAGCGTTTCTCGCACCGAAACATCCAGCGGCGCAAGCTCCAATACTTCGGTCAGAATTGTCGCCGCGCGGGTATTTTCGCCACGATATAGGAAGGTCTTGGCAACGATATTGTATTTTTGGATAGCCTGCCGCACGCGCTGTTCGCGCATCATAATTTCGGCCATGCGTATATGAACTGGTAGGTACAGCGGCGAAAATTCTACGGCGCGATGGGCTTCATCCATTGCTAGCGTATACAGTCCTTGCCGCATATAACGATCAATCAGCGCCACCGATTCCGTAAGCTTGTCACCGCGTTCGGCGGCCAGAATATCAATGACGCCCTTCACGCCCTGTTCACGGACTGTCTCTTCAATCTGGCGGCGCGTATCCGCGAGGCGAGTGCGCCATTCCTTGCCCTCAAGATACGACATCAGCCGCCGGCTGATCCGGTACTGAACTTCATCCGGCTCGCGGGTGATGCCCTGATGAAGTTCCGCCCACACGCCCACCAGATCGGATACATTTTCAGAATCTGCGTCTATGCTCTCGTCAACAGATTGCACAGTTTGCAGTAAATAGTTCACCGACTGGCGATTTTTGCCCAGTTTGGCGTAGGCCTGCCCGATGCCGTGCAGCGCGCCAGCCGTAAGTTCGGGAATGCCGATGATATTTTCCAACCGTTTAATAGCCACATCCGGTTGATCGCGGTAGAGCAGCAGGCCGCCAAGTGTCAGTTTCAGCGCGGGCAAATTGAGCCGATTTTCAGCCCTTTGGTAGGCGGCAATCGCTTCATCCTGCAATCCCTGGCGCTGTGTCTCCATCGCCTGCAGCATATCGGCTGTGGCATCTGCGGCGCTGCCTTCCATCACGAACAACGCCAACGAGGCGAGCGCATCATGAATCGCTTCGCCCAGCGGGCCAAGCGGATCGCTGGCCTGTGTGCTGCCCGTCAGCGCCCTTTGTTCGGTGGTGGCGCGTTTCTGGTCTTTATCAAAAGCTGAGATTCGCCCTGTGGTTTTTATGCCTTCGCTCTGTGGCGGCATAATGCGCCCGCCGCTTTCCAACGCGCGAAGGGTGTTCAGTACCAGCGGATTCTTCTGGTCAATTTTGAGCGCGCGATTGGCGGCTTTGATGGCCTTGTCGAAATCATTGGTGCGCTGAAAGTTATAGGCCAGCGCTAGATATTCGTGAATAGCTTTTTTCTTATCGCCAATGCGTTCGTAGGCCTGCGCCAGCTTCGCATGAACCGGCACGAGGCCAGGAGTGAGGTCGGTGGCCCGCTCCCAGTTATAGATCGCTTTGTTCAGGTCGCGCTGGGTCAGGTAAATTTCAGCGACGTTGACGAACTGCTGGGCAGCTTCGCGTAAACGCCCCATCCGTTCCAGCACATCAGCGCTTTTTTCCAGCGGAATCGGGTCTTGCGGCGAGAGCTGATGGGCACGGGTATACACCTTCAATGCATCATCCAGCCGCCCTATTTCCAACAGCCCTAGTCCGAGGTGAATGTGCGCTTCAGCGTCGTTGGGATATTCACCGATGGCGCGGCCGTAATTGGTCACCGCCACCTGCCAATCCTGATCCCACGCGGCGCTGTGCCCCGCATTCATGGCCTGTTCGTAGGCTTGACGATTTCCCGGCATCGTCGGCGCTCCTACCAGTTACCCACAATAACGAATGTTTGGTTCAGGCCAACAGCTTAACGAGGATGGCCTTTTGCGCGTGCAGGCGGTTTTCTGCCTGATCAAAAATCACCGAATGTGAACCGTCCATCACCTCATCGGTCAATTCCTGCCCCCGATGCGCGGGCAGGCAGTGCATAACGATGGCATTACGGTTCGCATATTTTAATAAGTTGGTGTTGACCTGATAGGCCGCTAAATCTTGAAGCCGTCGCGCGCTGTCGGCTTCCTGCCCCATACTGATCCATGTATCGGTGTAGATGACATCAGCATCACGCACAGCTTTAACCGGATCCTGATATGCTTCAAAGCTGCTGCCATTGGCAGAGGCGATCTGCGCAATACTCTCGATATTGTCTTCCGATAATTCATAGCCCGGCGGGGTGGCAATTGCGAAATGCCCGCCTGTATGGGCAACTGCCTGTGCCAGCGAAAAGGCGACATTGTTGCCATCGCCAATAAACACCACGCGGCGGCCTTCTACACGGCCTAGATGATCCTGTATGGTCAGCACGTCCGCCAATGCCTGACAGGGGTGCTGCGAATCCGTCAATCCGTTGATGATGGGGCAGGAGGCATACTGCGCCAGCTCCAGCACCACTTCATGAGCGAAAACGCGCGCCATGATGCCTTGCACGAAGCGTGACAGTGAACGGGCGACATCGCCGATACTTTCACGCTTGCCTAGCCCGATCTCATCCGGGCCAAGCATCAAGGCCGCGCCGCCCAGCTGGTTCATCCCGGTTTCAAACGAAACTTTGGTGCGCAGCGATGGTTTTTGGAAAATCATCGCCAGTGTTTGGCCGCGTAATACGGGTTTATTGCCCCCGCTTTTGAACTCCAGACGGAGAAATCTTGCAAGATCGAGTAATTCTCGAATTTCCTCACTGCGCCAACCAGCGAGATCAAGAAAATGTTGCATGAAGATAAACCGATGTGTAATGAGCCGATGAAGAGTGTTTTTTGCTAACGCAAGTATAGCACACGGTTATAACGAAAAGAAATTAGGCTGAACGGTGCGTTTCCTAATAATTTTTATCCGTTAGCATCGCTCAATAGCGCTGTTTTTGATCTCGGACGGTTGCCGCATGCGCTCACAAATGCCACAATCCCGCTTTTGAAGAGCGGCAGAATCTTACATGCTGCTGATTCCAAAACGTAGATATAGCCGCATAGGTTACAGCCATGACCGCTGAACAATTATTGCCGTTGGATATTGAAGATCGTGAGTCTTTAACTCGCTATCTACAGGTGCGCGGCGATCTTGCGCCGGGGCAGCCGCTGGAATTATTCAAGATTCTTTCCGGCGGGGTTTCTAATAAAACCATATGGGCAAAGTTGGACGCCCAACGGGAATGGGTGATCAAGCAGTGTCTCGAAAAGCTGCGCGTGCAGGTAGATTGGTTTACCTCGCCTGAGCGCATCCACATTGAGGCGCTGGCGCTGGAATACCTTCCTGAACTCACGCCCGAAGGGACGATCCCCCGTCTGGTCTTTGAAGATCACCCCCGTTATGTGATCGCCATGCAGGCGGTGCCGCCGCCGCACGAAAACTGGAAGCAAATGCTGCTGAGCGGGCATCTAAATCTGGATCATGTTCGACAGTTCGCCAGCATTCTGGCGGGTTTCCATCGCGGCTCATCAGAGCGGCTGGATTTTTACCAGCCATTGTTCGGGGATCGCTCATTTTTTGAGACGCTGCGGCTGGAGGCATACTACGGATTTGCCGCGCAGCAGACGCCCGAAGTCCATGATTTTCTGACGCATTTGATTGACGAGACATGCCAGCAGCGTTTGGCGCTCACGCATGGCGATTACAGCCCTAAAAATATCCTGATCCGGCATGACCGCCTGATCTGGTTGGATCATGAAGTGCTGCACATTGGCGATCCAGCATTCGACATCGGTTTCTCAACAACCCACCTGTTAAGCAAAGCCCATCATCTTCCTGAACTGCGCGATGCTTTTGCTGGCGCTGCGGCATTTTATTGGGATGAGTACCGTGAACGGTGCGGTAGTTTCGCCCTGACCGAAGCCTACGAAGCCCGTGCCGTGCGCCACACCTTAGGCTGCCTGATGGCGCGGGTTGCCGGGCGTTCTCTGCTTGAATATTTCAGTGATGCTGAACGCCGCCGCCAGAAGCAGGTCGTCATCGAGCTGATGGATTCCCCGCCTGCTGCTATGAATGCGCTGATTAACCGCTTCATTGAAGGCATCAATCGCTATGCCTGAGGTCAAAGCGCTATCCGGCATAGAAATTCTCGACAGCCGGGGCAGGCCAACCGTCAAAGCCTACTGCACGCTGGCTTCTGGCGTTGTAGCGCAGGCGTCGGTTCCTTCCGGCGCGTCAACTGGCGCGGCAGAAGCGGTTGAACTACGCGATCAGGAATCGCGCTATCGCGGGCTGGGCTGCCGTAAGGCGGTTGCAAATCTAAATGAAATTATCAACGATTGTGTTTCCGGCTGCGACTTTCCCTCGCAGGCCGGGTTTGACGCTGCGCTAATTGCTTTAGACGGCACTCAAAACAAAAGTCGGTTGGGTGCCAACGCAATACTTGCCGCTTCGCTGGCCTTCGCGCGTGCCTCTGCGCTCGAAGCGAATGAGCCGCTTTATCAACATTTCTCGCGCATGCTGCCGGGTGATATGCAAATCCCACGCCCCACCATCAATCTGTTTAGCGGCGGAAAACATGCCGGCGCGCAGGTTGAAATCCAGGATGTGTTGATCATGCCGCAGTCGCCCGATGATCTGGATTCCTCATTGGCGATGTTTGCTGAAATCTACGCTTGCGCGGCAGAACTTTGTGCAGAACGTTATGACATGCGGCTGCTGCGTGCAGACGAAGGCGGCCTTGCGCCCCCGGCCAGCAGCGCCGAGTCTTTAATTGAGCTTGCACTGGCTGCGATAGATCATGCCGGGTTGCGGGCTGGAACTGACGTCGTGCTGGCAGTGGATGTTGCATCCAGCCATTTTTTTGATGGCGAATCCTATCATCTTGGCGGGAGGCGGTTGTCACCGGAAGAAATGATCCAGCGGCTGGTTCGTTGGGTGAACAGCTATCCTATTGTGAGTATTGAGGACGGCTTAGCAGAAGATGACTGGCAGCACTGGCCTCGTTTACGGGAAACACTAGGTCATCGCGCCTTAATCCTTGGCGATGACCTTTTATGCACGAATCCTGCGCGCATCCGAAAGGCCGTTGAGACACAGGCCGCAAATGCGCTGCTGCTCAAGGTTAATCAAATTGGCACCTTAACGGAGGCTGCCGAAGCCGTACGACTAGCTAGAGTCGCGGGTTGGCGTATCGTCGCTAGTGCGCGCAGCGGCGAAACCGAAGATGATTGGCTGGCCGATCTGGCGGTGGGTTGGGGCGCTGATCAGATCAAAATCGGCTCGATTACGCAGTCTGAACGGCTGTCCAAATATAATCGCCTTCTCGAAATTACGGCGGCAGTTGGCTGGCCGCTGGCGCGACCCTAAGATCGCCGCCGCCGTGTTTTCGCTTTGGCGTTTTTTCAGCAGGCTGCCGCCTGCTAAAAGCTGCGCCGTGGGAAATAGCTCAAAATTTCCACGCCATCAGCTTGCACGATCAAGCCGTCTTCAATCCGGCAGGCGCTTTCTCCAAAAACGTAGGTCGCCGGCTCCAACAG
>Ga0138256_10003504_pt1 | contig 16683 bp, 15 predicted proteins | sample KNB2016incub_MG_FD_105486 | JGI IMG/M metagenome (GOLD analysis project Ga0138256, IMG submission 105486) | Active sludge microbial communities from wastewater in Klosterneuburg, Austria - KNB2014incub_MG | ecosystem: Engineered > WWTP > Activated sludge > Unclassified | place: Austria... | reverse complement strand
CGCTGAAGAAAAATGGCGGATATATTCCTGGTGTGCGTCCTGGTGCGCATACTGAAGAGACGCTCGAGCGCATTCTGAACAGAATCACGCTTTCGGGTGCAATCTTTCTCGCCTTTGTGGCGATCGCTCCTGATATTTTCATTAAACTGTGGAGTCTTGAGAAATACTCACAATTGATTCACCTTTTTGGCGGTACATCATTGCTGATTACCGTGGGCGTAGCGCTCGATACGCTGAAGCAGATTGAAAGCCAGCTGATCATGCGCCACTATGACGGTTTTATGGACCGCTCGAAGAAAGGTGCCGGACGCGGTGCACGGGTGGTCAGGTAAATCGCATGCAGCTGATTTTTCTGGGACCACCGGGGGCAGGCAAGGGCACGCAGGCCAAGATATTTCTCGACCGCTCGGGAATTGTGCAGATTTCTACGGGTGACATTCTGCGCGCTGCGGTAAGCAATGGTACAGACCTGGGCAAACAAGCCAAGGCATTCATGGATAAGGGCGAACTGGTACCAGATTCCGTGGTGATAGGTATAATTGAGCAGCGTATCCAGGAAACAGACTGCAAAAAAGGATTTGTTCTCGATGGTTTCCCGCGCACAATCGAACAGGCTGAGGCGCTGGATGCAATTCTGGCGAAGCTGAACATCGCACTGAATCATGTTGTGAATTTTGAAGTACCCGATGAAGAGCTGGTTCAGCGTTTGATGGGTAGGGCCGCGCAAGAGGGCCGTTCAGACGACAATCCTGAATCGATAAAAAATCGCTTGCAAATTTTTAAAGATAAGACACAGCCACTAATCCGTTATTACGAAGGCAAGGCAATTCTCCGCCACATTAACGGCACAGGCTCGACGGCAGAAATTGCCGAAAAAGTCAAGACCGTTGTCGGAGTATGACGTGGCGGTCAAGATATACACGAGCAAAGAGGTTTCGCAGATCATGGAATCGGGCATGATCGCCTATGAGACCCATATGCGCATCCGCGAGCATATCCGCCCGGGTGTTTCGACTGCCGAGCTCGACGAGGTGGCGCGTGAGTTCATTTACTCCAAAAAGGCTAAACCGGCCTTTCTGGGGCTGTATGGTTTCCCGGCGTGCATCTGCGCGTGTGTGAACGACAGTGTGGTGCATGGTATTCCCGATGAGAAGACCGTGATCAGAGAGGGAGATGTGCTGAGCATCGACCTCGGAGTGGGTTACAACGGGTACTTTTCCGATACGGCGTGGACTTGGCCGGTTGGTGAAGTTTCGGCCGATGCGCGCGAGCTGGTGACGGTGACGCAAGAGTGCCTGTACAAAGGCATTGCCGAAGCACAGGTGGATAATCGCATAGGCGCGATCGGTGAAGTTGTGCAGAAACATGCGGAAGGCCATGGCTTCGGCGTGGTTCGGCAACTGGTGGGGCACGGTATCGGCAAAGCGATCCATGAAGAACCGCAGGTGCCGAATTTCGGTCGTCGCAAAGATGGTATTAAAATGCGGGCGGGAATGGTTATCGCGATTGAACCGATGATCAATGCCGGCACGTATAATGTTTTTACAGATTCTGATAAGTGGACTGTCAGAACAAAGGATGGCAAGCTGAGTGCTCATTTTGAGCACACGGTGGCGGTCACGAGTTCAGGTCCTGTCATTTGCACAATGCCCAAAGGTGCGAATGCCAATGTTTTTGAAATGATGGGGTTAGAGACAGTTGGAGTGAGTGCATGAAAGTCAGAGCATCAGTTAGAAAAATTTGTCCACATTGCAAGGTGATTCGCCGCGCGGGCATAATCCGCGTGATCTGCAAATCGAATCCGCGGCATAAACAGAGGCAGAGGTAAAAAATGGCACGTATTGAAGGTATTGATTTACCAAACCAGAAGAGGGTCGTGATCGGCCTCACATATATCTACGGTATCGGGCCGAAAGCTGCCAGTGATATTGTAGCCAAGGCGGGTATTCCGCTCGCGAAGCGGGTGCATGAGCTGTCTGAAGACGAAGTGGGCAAGATTAAAAAGATCATAGACACAGATTACACTGTCGAAGGTGCTCTGCGCTCCAAGGTGCAGTTGGATATGAAGCGCCTCGTGGATACGAACAGTTACCGCGGCAGTCGTCACCGTCGTGGTTTGCCCGCACGTGGCCAGCGCACCAAAACCAACGCGCGCACGCGTAAAGGTCGTCGTGTGACCGTGGCCGGCAAAAAGACGGCACCGAGCAAAGGTTGATAAAGGAATAATATGAGCGAAGAAGTAAAAGAAGCAGCGACGGGCGAAGAAGCTAAAGTAAAAAAGACGAAAGACAACAAAGGGCGCGTACCCCGCGGCCGTGTCTATATCAATGCCACATTCAACAACACGATCATTACGATCACGGATATGAATGGCAATTCGATCGCCTGGGCATCGGGTGGTTCACTCGAGTTCAAAGGCTCACGCAAGGCAACGCCTTATGCAGCGCAGCTTGCTGCGCGTTCCGCTCTCGACAAGGCACGCGAACGCGGCCTGCACGAAGTTGAAATTTACGTGAGAGGTCCCGGCGTAGGTCGCGAACAGGCGATCAGAACGCTCGCAGCTTCGGGGCTGCGTGTCAGCCTCATCAAAGACATCACTCCTGTGCCGCACAACGGGTGCCGGCCGCGCAAGAAGCGCAGGGTTTAAGAGGAAAGAAGAACTATGGCAAGAGCAATTGGACCAGCATGTAAGTTGTGCAGGCGCGAGGGATTAAAACTGTTCCTCAAAGGCCAGAAATGCATGACAGATAAATGCATTTTTAACAAAAGAAAAAATCCTCCGGGCCCACCACCGAAGCGCAAGCCGAAGATGTCAGGGTATGCTACACAGCTGCGTGAAAAGCAAAAGGTAAAGCGTGTTTATGGCTTGCTCGAAAGGCCGTTCCGCAATTACTTTGAAACGGCGTCGCGCCAGCGCGGTATCACCGGTGAAAACCTGCTGATTCTGCTCGAGCGCCGTCTCGACAATGCACTGTACCGTGTAGGCGTCGCTTCATCGCGTGCGCAGGCGCGTAACTTCATCACGCACGGTCACATTCGTGTGAACGATCGCCGGGTCGATATCCCGAGCTTTAAAGTTTCGATCGGCGACGTGATTGGTCTGGGTGAGAAGCTCAAAACCAATAAGGTTATCGCTGAAAACGTAGAAATGTCCAAGAATGCAGGCCTCATCGCCGATTGGATGGAACTGGGTGAAGACGGAAAATCCGCAAAAGTGGTAAAATTGCCATCGCGCGAGAACGTTGACATTCCAATTAAAGAGAACGTCATCGTCGAGTTGTACTCGAAATAATTAACGGAGAAAGAATGGCAAAAGCAGCACCGAAGAATCTGTTGAAAGGACTGAAGCGGCCGAAATCCGCGGAATTCCAGCACGTAGAAACGCGTCCTGATTACGGCAAGTTTGTCGCTGAGCCGTTTGAAAAAGGCTTCGGCGTGACTATTGCCAACAGTCTGCGCCGCGTTCTCATGTCATATATTGAGGGTGCAGCCATTGTTGCCGTCAAAATCGAAGGCGTGAGCCACGAGTTCTCGACGATGCCCGGCATCAAAGAAGACGTGACGCGCCTGATTCTGAACCTTAAGCGCGTTCGCCTCAAGCTCGACGGCCAGGGACCACTGACTCTTGAAGTCGAAAAGAAAGGCGCCGGCGTTCTTATGGCAGCAGATTTTGCTGTGTCGAACAGCGTTGAAGTGATGAACCCAGATCTCGTGCTCGCTCACATGAACGAAGACGCGAACCTGAAGATGACTCTGCAGATCGACAAAGGTCGCGGTTATCTGCCGGCAGAAATCACCAAGAAGATGATCGATGAAGTGGGTGTCATTCCCATCGATGCCCTGTTCTCACCGATCACGAAGGTCAACTTTGAGATCAACGAAACGCGTGTGGATCAGCGCACAGACTACGATAAGGTAACTTTCGAAATCTGGACCGACATGACAATCTCGCCCGAAGACGCGATGGCGTATGCAGCGAAGATTCTCAAGGAACACCTGACTGTATTCATCAATTTCGCCGAAGAAATGTATGAAGAAGAAGAGGAATTCGATGAAACCGATGAGCGCCTGAAAAAGGCGATGCAGGTTGCACTCGAAGACATGGAAATGTCAGTCCGCAGTATCGCGGTATTGCGCAGCCTCGATATGAGAAACGTAAAAGATATCGTCACGCGCTATGAAGACGACCTGCGCAAAAGTAAGCACTACTCTGATAAAGTACTGCTGCAGCTGAAAAGCAAACTTGCGAATATGAACTTGGCGTTCGGCATGCGCGACGGTCGCTGATCTGAAGACGGAGAGGAATTATGATTAAAGGCAATAAGGTAAAGCACCTCAACAAGAAAGTAGGGCATCGCCAGGCGATGCTCGGAAATCTTGTGCAGTCGCTGTTCTTTCACGAGAACATCACCACTACGGTGGCAAAAGCCAAAGTGGCGCGCCAGATCGCTGAAAAGCTGATCACGCGTGCACGCGAGAACCAGAAGGCAACGCTGAGCCCAGCGGAAAAAGTGCATAATGTGCGCGAAGCGGGCAAGATTGTGCGCGATAAAGAAATTCTGCACAAGTTGTTCAATGACATTGCACCACGTTTTGTTTCGCGCCCCGGCGGCTACACACGCATTCTGCGTGTCGGCCAGCGTATCTCTGACGCATCGCAGATGGCGATTTTGCAGTTGGTCGAACTGAAAGAACTCGCGCAACTGAAAGAAGACCGCAGCAAGGTGCGCGCAGCCCGTAAAAAAGGCGGCAAAAAATCAGCGAAACCTGCAGCAGAAAAGAAAGCGGCTGAGAAGCCGGCAAAAGAGAAAAAGGCCAAAGCGAAGTAATTTTTTACTTCTTTCCGGCGAAGGCGCATCCTGGTGGTGCGCCTTTTTTTTGTTCTCACGGATTTTTCGCGCACAGAGGAACAAACGCGATGTGGGGGTAGTGGCAGCATTTGAGTCCCGCCGCAACGCGGCGGGACTCAAATGCTGTGTTTCCCTCTCTCAATTCGCGCGTGCACCCCACGTGCGATTAGACTGCAATGTGGTTGCGGCGGCGTTTCGCTACGGGGAACAGGATGAAGTATATAATTCCAAATCGGGCAGGGTGTAATGTCAGTAAAGACGATTAACGATATCAGAAAATCTTATCTGGACTTTTTTGAGTCCCGCAAGCATCAAAAAATGCCCAGTGCATCGCTTTTGCCTGCAGCAGACCCCACGTTACTTTTTACAACGGCCGGCATGGTGCCTTTCAAAGACTTTTTTTCCGGTGCGAAAAATCCGCCATCACCCCGCCTTGCCTCGGTGCAGAAGTGCCTGCGCACGACAGATCTCGAATCGGTCGGCAAAACCAAACGCCACCTGTCTTTTTTCGAGATGCTGGGCAATTTCAGTTTCGGTGATTATTTCAAGAAAGAAGCCATCGAATTTGCCTGGGAATATTCGACGCAATTTCTGCCATTTCCCAAAGAAAAAATCTGGATCAGCATTTTTGAAAACGACGACGAGGCGCATGACATCTGGCACAAGCACATCGGTGTGCCGAAAGAGCGTATTGTGCGCCTCGGCCGCGCCGACAACTTCTGGGGTCCTGCCGGTGAAGCGGGTGCGTGTGGGCCGTGCAGCGAGCTCTATCTTGACCGCGGCGAAGAATTCGGTACAGACGCTGAAAACCAGGCGCCAGGTGGTTCGGGCGACCGTTTCATGGAGTTCTGGAATCTTGTCTTCAACCAGTTTGACTTTCAGAAGGGCGAATATCTCCCGTTGGCGCAGACGGGCATCGATACGGGTGCCGGCCTCGAGCGCCTGGCGACGTTGGTGCAGGGAGTGGATTCCGTTTTTGATACCGATGAGTTGCAGCGCCTGCGGGAATCGGCAGCGAATATTTTTTCGGCTGAGTACACCGGTGACGGTGTAATTCCGCTGCGTGTGCTCACTGACCACGTGAGAACGCTGACCTTTGCCATGTCTGACGGTATTTTTCCGTCGAATGAATCGCGTGGGTATGTACTGCGCCGTGTGTTACGGCGTGCGATGCTGTTCGGCCGCAAACTCGGGCAGAAAGAACCGCTGCTCTATAAACTCTGTGGCACGGTCAGCGACATCTATGGAGACTTTTATCCCGAAGTAAAACAAAATATCCCGTTCATCGCAGATTACGTGCGCGAAGAAGAAAGCCGCTTTCTAAAAACTCTGGATTCCGGGGCGGCCAGACTTGAGCAACTCATTGGCGATACGCGCGGTAAAAAAACGGCGACGCTCGACGGCAAAGAAGTGTTCCAGCTCTATGATACATTTGGTTTCCCGCTTGAAATGACTGTCGAACTGGCAGAGGCAGAAGGTCTCGCCGTCGATACATCCGCCTTTCGTGTGGAGATGGAGAAGCAGCGTGAACGAGGCCGGGCCGCCTGGAAAGGTGCACTGCAGCTGCCGGTGCAGAACAATCTTAAGACAGAGTTCACCGGTTACGCGAGCCTGGCAGGCGAAGGCAAGATTGTTGCGATTATTCGCGCCGACGCCGCAGTGGATGTGGTTTCTGACAAAGATGCGGGGCAGCTGTGTTTTGTGCTGACCGACCGCACGCCGTTTTACGCCGAAGGCGGCGGCCAGCTCGGTGATAACGGTTTCCTCAAAACTGCCGCGGGCAGTGCGCGCGTGGTGGATTGCCGCAAGCAGGGGGATGCTTTTGTGCATCTGGTCAGCGACATCGAAGGTTCGCTGAAGGTTGGCGACGCGGCTGAGCTCAGCGTTGACGCAGAGAGGCGCAATGCGCTCGCGCGCCACCACAGCGCGACGCACCTGCTCAATGCGGCACTCAGGGCAAAGCTCGGGGCGCACATCAAGCAGAGTGGCTCGCTCGTTCACCCCGATTATCTGCGCTTTGATTTTTCTCACCCGAAAGGATTGAGCACCGATGAAGTGACGGCGGTAGAAACTGCGGTCAACGAAGCTGTCGCGGCGAAGATTGCGGTAGCAACGCTCGAACTAGGTAAAGCAGATGCGGAAAAACGCGGCGCAGTCATGACTTTTGGTGAAAAGTACGGCGATGTCGTGCGCGTCGTCGAGATGGGCGACATCTCCAAAGAATTCTGCGGCGGTACGCATGTGGCAAACACTGCTGACATCGGCAGTTTTCTCATACTCAAAGAATCGAGCCCGGGTGCCGGTAACCGGCGCATCGAGGCGGTCGCAGGCAAAGCTGCCGGAGAAGTGTTTCAGCGCAAGATCATCGAAACCGAAACCATGCTCGCCGAAGGCAGCGACGCCAAGCTTGCCGAAGCGCAGTCTGCGCTGAAAAAACTGGCACATGCGTCTGCGAAAGGCATTAACGAACGCTTGTGGCGCGAACTTCTGGCACTGAATTCGCATGCGCAGTCGCTGCAACAGGAAATGCGCAAACGGGCACGCAAAGACCAGCAGTCTTCCTCGACCTCGGGGTTTGCGGGTGTCGCCGATGAACTGGCAGCGGCTTTGTCCGCCACCTCAAAAGGGACGCAGTTCGCGCATCAATCCATCGCTGGCGCGACGATCAATGACCTCAAGGGTATCATCGACAAGGCCAGAGAAAAAAATCCAGCGGCTGTTTATGCTGTTTTTTCTGAAACCGGTGGCGAAACGGTTTTTGTCTGCGGTACTGCACAAAAATATGCCGCGGAACACGATCTGCAACTGAACTTGCTGCTCAAAGCGGCACCGGCCGAGCTCGGTATCAGCGGCGGCGGTAAGCCAGAGCTCATTCAGGGTAAAATCAAGGGCTCGATGGCGGCGGCGGTCGAATTCTTTAAAGCACAATTCTGATGTTTCGATGCTTCGACAGGCTCCGAAAGCGGAGACCCGAAACGGGTCACAGCACAAGCAGACGGTTCCCGCGACTCAGGCGATTTCTGCGAAATCGCACGAGTCTCCGTCTTCGGAGCGGAGTCGAGGGATGATAATCGGGCTGGGCATCGACATTTGCGAAAACGACCGTATTTCGGAGATGCTCAGCAAGTACAAAGAGCGTTTTCTGAACCGGGTGTTCACCGAAGACGAAGTAATATACTGCCTGAAAAAAAAAGATCCGACACCCCATCTGGCAGCGCGATTTGCCGTGAAAGAAGCTTTTATCAAGGCGCTGGGTATGCCGCGCGATCTCACGATTTCATATCGTGACGTGGGCCTCAAGGGCAGCGAAGGGAAAAAAGATATTCATGTCACGGGAAAGCTGGCTGCGATGCTCGCGACAAAGCAGGTGACGAACATTCTTTTCAGCATCTCGCATGCGCGCGATTACTCCAATGCCTGCGTGGTGCTTGAGCGCGGCCAGTCGGTCGGCGCAGACGACCGTCGGGTCGGCGCAGACGACCAATAAGGCGACGAATGGCACCGCTTGAAACGCACCTGAATCTCGAACGCACCGAACAGGAGGGGCAGGTACGCCCCGCGCGTCTGGCAGATTTTGTCGGGCAGCGCGAAATTGTCAGCAATCTCGAATCGTATCTCAAAGCGGCGCGCATCCGCAAAGAACCCCTCGACCATATTCTGCTCTCCGGTCCGCCGGGGCTCGGCAAAACCACGCTGGCGCGCATCATCGCGCAGGAGATGGGCGCCCGTTTTTCGCAGGTGACTGCGCCGAACATCAAGCGGCCGGGCGATCTCGCGAAGATACTCAGCGGGCTGGGCGAGCACGATGTGTTGTTTATCGATGAAATCCACAGGTTGCCCGCGGTGGCTGAAGAGCTGCTCTACGGAGCGATGGAAGACCGCACGATCGATATTGCGGTGGGTGACGGGATGCTGGCGAATTCGGTGCAAATTACCCTGCCGCCTTTCACCCTGGTCGGCGCAACGACACGCCCTGGTGATCTGACTGCCCCGCTCAGGGATCGGTTCGGCATCCGCTTTCACCTTGAGTTCTACGAAGAGAATGACATCGTGCGCATCATCGACCGGGCGCGGCAGTTGTGGAACATTGTGTGCGAAACAGCGACGCTTTCTGAAATCAGCCGCCGTGCGCGAAGCACACCGCGCATTGCGCTGCATCTTTTGCGCCGTGTGTGGGATTATGCACTCGCCGAGAACGCCGATCTGGCGCGGCCGATTACCGCCGAAGCAGCGCAGAGCGCTTTCAGTAAAATGAGTATCGATGCTGAAGGTATGACAAAACTCGACCGCCAGTTCATGCTCAGCATTGCCAAACACTATGACGGCGGGCCAGTGGGGCTTAAACCTATAGCAGCCATTCTCGCCGAAGATCTGGCGACGCTCGAAGACTACATCGAACCTTATCTCGTGCGCCGTGGTTTCGTCAGGCGTACCCCGCGCGGGCGCATGCTCACACGCGAGGCGTTTGCGCACCTCGGTATAGAGCCGGGAAAACGCGGAGATCTTTTTGAGGGATGAAGCCCTGCTGCAAAGGATTCTTGCCGCAATGCCCTGCAAGTGTATTCAGTCCCGAAAAGTTATTGGGAGGCGACGCATGAAGTTACTTTCTCAGTTGCTCGCAGTGGTTCTGGTTTTTGCGGCGGCAGATGTACAGGCAATTCAGGTTAATCCGGGGTATCCCGGGCACATCGATCTGAAAGACAGCGACCAGGAATCGCCGCTGCGCCGGGGCGAAGTCATTTTCCTGATCTCGTATCCATTCACATTTCTCGGCAGCATGGCGTCGTATTATCTCGCTGGTTACAGCATGCGGGCGATTGAATCCGGTAAGCAGGATTTTTCGCCGCAAGGCGGATTTTTTGCCCTCGTGGCGGTTACTGCGGCTATTTTCAGTTTTGGTATCGCCATGGATGACTATTACGCAATCAAAGCACAGACGCGCAGCATCGACGGACAACCATCAGGCATGCTTTCGCTCACTCTGCGGTTCTGAAAGACCATTACGGCCATGACGCGTTAATGCGCCATTGGCCGTTACAGCCGGCTGCAATCAGTCCGGCGCAGCCCGGCGTGCGAGAGTGAAGAAGAACAATGAAGTGATGGCTCCGATTACCCCCAGAGCCGAAACGCTGCCGACGAGCGGCAATGTCCACTGGCCTGGCGAGAGGTCTTCGCGGACAAGGAAAAGCACTGCCAGGCAGAGTGCGATGAACCCCATCGTGCTGAAATGGTTGCTGCGTTCCTGCGTTTCTTTTTCCGGCGGGCGCGTGACTTCAATCTGGAATTTGCCGGATGAAATCATGCCAATGGTTTTCAAAATCTGATCCGGAATTTTTTCCGCGTATTCGAGATAGTCAGGCAGCGCACGGAGTATCGACTTTCCATAACGCGCGAGAGACATCTGTTCGGCAAAAATCTGTTCCATCATCGGGCGTGATACCTTGGCAAGATCCATTTTTGGATCGAGAATAGCTCCGACGGCTTCGATCGTGATAATACATTTCGACGACAACACGAGGTCGCCATGGAAATACAGGCGGTGTTTGGCGCCGATGTTCATGGTGTCGAAAATCAACCTGCCCAGAGAGTATTCTTTGAACGCAGACGCACTGGACCAGCGCTTGATCTGTTCAGCGAGTTCGGCTCTGAAGCCCACCACATCGGCCTTGCGACCGGGTTCGGTGAGTTTTACCAGGTAACTTGTTGCATGGTCAAACTCGCGGATGACAGTGAAGTAATAATAGAGAAACATGTTGTTGCGGGTTTCGGGCGTAAAAGAGCCGATCATGCCCAAATCGATCAGACAGAGTTTTGTACGATCGACAATAAACATGTTGCCCGGGTGCGGATCGCCGTGGAAAAAACCGTCGATGTAGAGCATCTTGAGAACGGCCTGCGCACCGCGCGCCGCGAGCTTTGGTCCGTTGATGCCAAGGCGTTTCAACTTCTCGCGATCGTCGGGTTTAACCCCATCGACGAATTCCATGGTTAACACGCGGCGGGATGTATAATCCCAGTAGATCTTCGGAAAGGTAATATCGTCCCATTCTTTGAAATTTTCGCGAAACACGTCGGCGTGTTTGCCTTCTTGTGCAAAATCGAGTTTGTGTATGGTGTATTTGGCAAATTTTTCGACAAAGTGCGCCGGGTGATAATCGTGCAGTTTGGGAATGTGTTCCATCAGAAAGGCGAGGCGGCGCATCACGTTGATGTCGTCGCTGATGAGCCGGGTGATACCGGGGCGCTGCACTTTGACGACGACCTTTTGTCCGTTGCGCAGTTTTGCAATGTGTGCCTGTGCCAGCGAAGCGGATGCAACCGGTGTTTCTGAAAACTCGGCAAAAATATGGCGTATCGGTGTGTTAAACTCGGTCTCTATGACTCCTTTGGCTTCCGCATACGTGATCGGCGGTACCTGGCTCTGCAGTTTGCGCAGCTCCATCGTGATGCGTTCGGGCAGCATGTCGTCACGCAGAGAGAGAATTTGCCCCAGTTTCACATAAGTCGGCCCCAAGCGCTCGAGCGTTTTTCGCAATTGTACCGGAAAACGGGCAAAATTTTTCGGCCGCCGGAAAATGCGGCGCACGATGCCTGCAATAAAACGGCGGGAAAATGAACGGGGTCTGAGGCCCCGTGGCCGGTACAGGTAGGCAATGAGCACATCGATCAACAGATCGACGACGATCGAATTGACCGCGAGCATACGGCGGATTTCATAATAAGCGCGGCGCATTGCACATGCAAAAACATCCTCGATGTGCGCGTCAAGATTTAATTGAATTTTGGCCCATTCAGGGAGGTTTTAGTTGCCACCCTGTACGCGTCAGGCGAGTTACCCCATGCGCCGCCGGCTCATAAAGCATGAGCAGACCATTCTGCCTTTCGTTGTCGATGCGCAGAACATATATGCATCCGAATTGCCGATGCAGTCTGCTCCGGTGCCCTTTACCTGCGATGCGCTCCGGCACGAGGCGAATGGCCAGGGTCTCGCCCGTATTCGTTTGGCCGGTCAAAGTATTACCGCACACTACCAACTGACTGCCGTCGGTATCGATATCAGCCTGAACGGTTTTTTTTACCGGTTGCAGACGGCAGCTTTTCAGGGCAAGGAAGGCGGCGCATCGGCTTCACAGGAGCTGCGCTCAGAGATACCGGGTCGTATCGTAAAAATTTGTATCACCGCGGGTGAAATTGTCGAAGCCGGTCAGGTGCTCATTGTGCAGGAGGCCATGAAGACCGAAATGCCTCTGAAAGCGACCGCGCGTTCGCGCGTGCTGGATATATTCGTTGCAGAGGGAGCGCAAGTCGAGGCTGATACAATACTCGTAAAATTCGATACTGCACCCGTTGATGGTACGGAGAAATAGCGTGGCCGTACCGAACTTTCTCTCCATGAAACCTCCAATCAGGCACCGCATTGCGGGCATCTATGCGCGCGGGGGAAAAATTCTGCTGGTGAAGCACCGCAAGGCAGGGCGCGAGTATTACCTGTTGCCCGGTGGCGGACAGGAAATCGGCGAATCGGCAATTGAAGCGGTTGCACGCGAATGGAAAGAAGAGCTGAATCTGAGTGTCCGGGTAGGGCAATTCCTTTTCTGCGGCGAATCTGTGCCGGCAGAATCACGCAGAACTCAGGTCTTCCAGATGGTGTTTCAGATCGATACGATTGAGGGGAATATCGAGGTAAAAAAAGAGGGAGCGCTCGCGGGGTATGATTGGGTGCCTATCAACACCCTCGACGACATTGCTTTTTTTCCTGATTGCCTGACACAGGTGAAAGCGTCGTGCCGCGGAGAGCGGTTCGACACATACATGAAGTACCGTTGGCTGACATAGTTATTGCAGACGATTGCAAAGATGACCGACAGCATGACCAAAAAATACCTTGCAGCTGCGGCGCTCTTGGCGTTTGCCGGGCTGTGCTTTTTTGCCGAACGGTTTGCAGTCGTCCACCGGGTATCAGATCTCGCCGCGAAACGCCTCGAATCTCTGCAAGGTGATATCGAGCGGCTCGATAAATCGGTCAAAGAACGCATCAGATCCGGCGAGTATTTTCGTTTTCTCGGCGTCCGGCCGGGAGCCCACGCCGATGAACATGAATTGAATATCAGCCCTGCGCTGGTCGAGACGGCAATCATTCTGGACAAAAATTTTATGACGCTCGCGCGGTCAGGGCGCGATCTCGATGCTGCGGAGAGAATTCTGATACGCGAAAAGCGCCAGCGGAATACCCTTTCTGATCGCGGGGTCCTGCGGCGCTTCGACGTGGTGGATTTTGAGAACAAGCGTGTGGGCTACCTGCTTCTGGTCGTTCGTCCCGATCTGCAAAGTAATCTGCACGGTCTCGTGGCCACAAATTATAATTTTTCGACCATTACAGACTTCTCCCGCGATCGTTTTAACGGTGACGAAAAGCAGCTGATCTCGGCGTTGCTCTCGAAACAGACCGCAGGCCGCGCCGAATTTACCGTGCGGGGGCATTCCTATCTGGCGACGCGGCATACCTGGCTTGCCGAAAATCTGATCGTTTTCCAGATTTCTGCCCTGCCACCGATCTATAGTTACCTGAGTATCTACTTCTTTCTTCTTGTGCTGGGGGCATCTTTCGTGTGGATTATTATTGCCCACACCGCATCGCGCCACACACGCCGCGAGGTATCCGAACGCATTTTATCAACCTACGGCCGCGCATTGGCCGACAGAGAGAATGCGGTCATCGAATCCGGCAGATTGGTAACTGACAGCAGCGCCGTGGCGGAAAAAATCATTGTCGCGGAACAGCATGATCATTCTGACCTCGAATCCCGGCTTGCCGCAGCGCGGGCGGCCGAAGCGGCAAAATCACAAAAGGCTGCGGCGCCCATTGTGATCGATGTGATGCCCGAAGAGCGGCATTTCCGGTTCATGAATCCTGCAGTAACTTTGCGACCGCAGACTTCAGCGCTGGCGCTCGACGAACGCGACCAGAAACTGCGGCAACGCGCGTTCAGCGACGAGCTCAAAGGGCTGATGGCGGCCGTGACTTCGCCTTCGGCCGAAAAGGTCGCTGCACCGGTCGTTCATGCCGACGGTTTGATGTCACGAATTCTGTCATTTCAGGAAAAATACCGTTATCCGGCGATTGACCAGTATCTCTACTTTCTCAATGAACTTTATTTTGATGAAGTGACGGGGGCTGAGGTGGCAGAGGCGATGCGCGTGGCCGGTGACGCCGTGCAGTCCGGCAGTTTTGCCATTCTGACCTATGATAATGCGCTGGCCGTGTACCGCACGGGCTTCACGCATGGCGTACCGGCGGCACTCGCTCAGACCTTTTATCTTTTGCCTCGTGATTCAGTTTTGCCAAATGATTTCGCGGATTATGGCTACATTGAGATAACAACGCTGTTACGGAAAAATCCGTTTTTTGGCAAACGCTTTCCATCGGCTTTCACCGACCAGCTGAAAGGGATTCATATTTTTACTCTGAGTGAAAGTTTCCTCAAGGCGCGCATCGTCTTTTTTGACAGTGATCGCGGCGGGGCAATGACAGATGAAGCGACAATCCGCACGGTGAAAAGTTATCTGCGCCAGATCGCTCCGGCAATTCACATGTTTTTTCTCGAAAGCGAAGAATCCAAAGGGAATCCGAAAGACCTGGCCGACTGGGCCGTGCATGAACTGAAAGAGTGCCTGTCGCTCTCTGAAGGAGAGCCCCCTTTTATTTCACAATACGTGTTTGAATCTTCGTTGCAGCTCGATGCACAGTTGACAATGATCCGGGAGATATCACACCAGCTACGGGATGGCGAAAAAGTACTGATGTTGAGTCCGTCGCGCATCATCGCCGTGCATATGCAAAGGTCGGGCCGCGCGATTGAAGAGATTATTGCCCGCCAGGGTCAAAAATACATCGTCAAAGAAAGCGAATTTGGCAAGGCGTCGCGCAACTTGTATACATTCATCGAATTTTAATCCGGAGCCTGCTATCAGTTTCCTTTTTCAGGAAACTGTTAGAATCTCCACTCCAGGCCGAAATAGGGTATCAGCGTCAGGGCGCCGTCGGCTGTGCCGATCTTCGGGTTCGATTCTGAGTAGGGCAGGTTGTAGTTCCATTTTTGCTGGTTCGCAGCGGTATAATTATAGATGTTGATTACCTCAATATACCAGCTGAAATATCCCCACTTATAGGCCGTCTTGCGCGTGTAGCGGATATCCAGACGATGCGATTGCGGGAAACGCCCCGAGTAGAGACTCGTATCGTACGCGGGTGAGTAGCGCGTTGTGGCAGCTGCACTGCAGTCATAACCTGGGGTGCAGGCAGCGCCTACGATCGGTGTATAAGGATAGCCCGAATAGAGCTGGAACTGCGCGCCGAGAGTATTCGCACCCCAGCGCAGACCGGCGACGAGTTTGAGCGAGTGCGGCTGCTCGAATTCAAAACGGCTCCAGTTGCCGTAGCGTCGACGCTCACCCTCGGTGTAAGTGTAGCTGACCCAACCGTAAAAATCCAGTTCTTTGTCTTCTTTGTCCTTTCGCAGCAGCACTTCGACGCCACGGGCGCGCAATTCGCCGGTATTGCCATAGTATCTGCCCGTCGACGCGGCTGCCGCTTCGAGCAGCCGGTCAAAGTCGTTCATAAAACCTTCGACTTTGAGTGTATAGACATTCAGGCGCTGTTCGATGCCTGCCGTCCGGTGAATCGCCCGCTCAGGAACGAGGTAATCCGCCACCACAACCTGCGGCTGGTAGTTAAAAACCTGATTGAAGTAGAACGTGTTCACCTGCGGATACGACTGGTATTGCCCCCCCGCGACGGAGAGGGTGGTTTCGCTCGGGAATTCGTAAGCGACGAGTGCACGCGGATCGACCGTCGCATTGCGTGTGCGCGACAGAAAGTCGCTGCGCACGCCGGGCACGAATTTGAAACCGCCGAACTGAAATTTATTTTCAGCATACGCCGACACCAGATGGTTCTGGTCATTAAAATTCACTGGTACTGTCTGAAAATTCGCGGAGTTGCCGAGATCCGGTTGCCCTGTGCTCGGCAGTGAAGTCGTTTGCTGCTGTGTCTGCCCGGTCGATTTGAAATAGTACAGATTATATTCAACCGCAGTGCGCAGCGTCGCAAAATCGGCCCAGTCAAAACGCAGTTTGTCTTTGAGGCCCAGAATATTGGGATAAACCTGAAGATTGGTAGCACCGATAGAACTGTTCGAACCGAGATCGGCATAAAAATAGCTGTAAGTGTAGCTGTTATAGGCGATGAGCCTGTTCGTCAGCTTGTTTGAGGGGATGTACTCGTAGTACACGCCCTGGCTGTGCGCAGACACATCGTTGCTGATATTGAAATTTGACAGCACTGGATCTTCCCCGTCTGCTTTGCGCTGCGCTTTCTCTGCGTCTGACAGATTGCGGACAAATTTCAGCGTGTCGTAACTGCCGAAAAACAGTGCGGTCAGCGAATGTTTTCCGTTATCGTCAAGAAACACTTTGCCTTTGAGCTGGTAATCGTAATATTGCGGCAGACGATCGATGGTTTTTCCGGTGATCAGTTTGTAGATCGGCGGAACCAGAAGTGTCAGATAGCCGATGCGGCCCGAAGTTACCCAATAGCCCGTCGGGCCGGATTTCAGCGGCGGAAAGGTCGCGACACCCAATGGGTTCGGCGCTCCTTCTTTACTGTCGGTTGCCGATGAAATTTTCACTTCACCACCCGCACTTTTACCCCATTTGTTTTTGAGCAAAAAATTCGAGGAGATGAGCGAGACGTCGAGTACGCCGCCGAATTCTTTGACTTCATCGATTGTCTGGATATCGATGATGGCGCCCACGGCGCCGCCGAATTGAGAGG